>JACCDO010185923.1_pt1 | contig 11784 bp, 10 predicted proteins | sample 7446101 | NCBI WGS metagenome assembly JACCDO01 (sample SAMN15323440, study PRJNA562643) | freshwater metagenome | isolation source: river surface water | place: USA:Blue River Watershed | collected 2017-08-16 | reverse complement strand
AGGACACGGCAATTGCTTCATTCAAGGACATCGTCTTGAAATCTGGGTGGTGAGGGCAGCGCGCTATCGCGAGATAGCGATCGCGCGCCGTGGCACCCAAGGTCGCGGAGAGCAAGACTGCGTGACCACCGGCCGACAGGTGCTGCGATAGTAACCGCTCAAGCAATACCGTCATATACGGATCAGATGCATGCACCTCATCGACGACCAGTAAGCTCCTTGCTAGCAAGGATTGGCGCAGATGGGCATGAGATGTTTGAAGAATTCCAAGCAGAGCCTGATCGATTGTGCCCACTGCAATTGGTGAAGCCAGATAACGCTTAGGCGTTTCAGCCGCCCAGCGCAGATGAGCGCGTTGCTCAGATGGTTGATCGGCCCACAACAAGCGAAAATGGGGTAGAAGGCTCGCAGTAGCGTCGTCTGCTGCGACGTAACCAGGCAATGCGCGCACCACGGTCGGAGGGTTGTCAGGCCAGAGACGCTGGGAGACTGTCAGAATTCGCGAATAAATCTGTGAAGCTGATACCCGGGTGGGTAGCGCAAAATACAGACTGTCAACAGCCCCGGAAGAAAATAGCTTCAAATAGCGCCATAGCGCTGCTTCAGTTTTTCCACTACCGGTTTCAGCCTCGATGATGACGAGCTGCCCAAATCGGGTATCACCGATCTGTGCTTGCATAGGGCGAGGCGCCGGAACAATAAATGTGTCGGCAAACTTAGGAGAGTGTCTAGCTATGACATTACGCCATTTGCTGACGTCTAAACCTATTTCCGTAACTGCACGTCGCGCATATAGATAAGCAGTTTCAGTACGTTGTTCACTAGGTTCGGAATACCGAAAGAAACGAGTGTCGGAACCGAGCCAGTCTGCCAGCTGAACCATCCCGGCGAAGTAATGACTAAATGCAGCCGCACTGGGAAGCTCATCTCCACCTGCCTCGAAAGCTCGCGGATACAGCGACTTGACCGCACTGGTAATGCGCTTAAGCTCAACCGCTGGGTCAAAATCCGGCGTTGGCTGCCAAATTGTTTTTGCAACATCTTTTCCGATATCGACGACAGGCCTGCCATGATGACTAATGCTAGCGAGTAATAGTGAATAGGTAGCAGATCCCCATTTGCTCATCTCTGCAAGGGGCAATAAGGAGGCGAGTTCCTCTGCTCGAGGAAAAATGTTGGTCCGGGTAAGAAGTAATAGTCCCTCAAGGCCGTGACCTGCGGGTGTTGGCCATCCATCAGGCAAGCGCATCCCTGTCCACCGTTTTGACTGGAAACTGCTATTGGCTTTGCCAAAATCATGGAGAAAAGCGAGCGCAGCAAGCCGCTGGATTACTTGACCGGAAAGTACACGCCCCGCAAGAGCCGTCATCGAGCGACGGAAGGATGGCAAGCTGCACAGAACTTCGAAACAGATTGCCACATCAGTCATATGGTCAACTAGTGGATGCCATGCGACGAACGCCTCACCGCAAAGAGATCGTTCTAATTTTCCGAATGCTTGGTTGATTGGGGGCTTCAAAACGGCTCCACAAATTTTTTTTACTGCTGACGCTGACGCTGGAGCCAACAAAGTATGCTTGGTTCTTATATGACATCCGCAGAAACTTGTTTTTCACACATGCCTTCAAAAGAGTATGCGGTTTCATTAAATCGTAGCTATAGGAAATTCTACAAATAGGCTGGACACCACCGGAAATCGAAGGTGCTCAAAAGACAGAAAATTTTTCACTGCTGTGGTTTTTGAGATACTGTTTTAGTTTCTGAAGTTGGGGTTAGACCTATAGACTATTTTCAGTTGTATGAAGTGGAATTGGCATGCGTGCCGCAGGAGATTCAATCAGCCTTATAAAAGCACAATGCCCCTTAGAAGGGGCATTGGAGTCTGCTGCACAACTTCTGATCTTTATTAAAAGAAATTTTTCATTTTAAATTAAGAGGATTTTCAATATCTAACGTTGTGTTGTGCGGATGTCGCTTATTACTTCGGATATCAACAGTCAATAGCGCAAGACCGTGTTTAATGTCCAGCGAACATGCTGGACATTTTTATTTCGATGCCAGAATCAATGGGGCTGTGTGTCATTCACCGAAGGACGTGCACGCATGTTTACTGACAGCGTGTACAACGCAGGCGTCTTAGGTAGCCAGTCCTTGTCACCAAATCGGAACTGCATATAGTCATACAACACGATGGCACATATTGCATCCAGCTTGGGAGGAACGGCCACCGGATCGCCGGGTGTCATGTCACCGGCAAACTTCTCAAGGCGCTGCAAGGCCTCAACCATTGTCCGGCGGCGGCGTAAACCTACTGGCGTTTCATCAAAGATTGCCGGAGCCGTTACTTTGCGCGTAATAATGGTATGCACTGATGCCTCAATTGCACCGATTGCAATACCGGCCCGTGACATGATGGCCCCCACCTCAGCAGGTGTTTCACCGATCAGGCAGGGCCACTCCGGTGCTTTCCTGGTCGCTTCAAGCCACTGAACGATCAGCAGGCTCTCGCTCAATGGTGTGCCATCGTCCAGAATTAGCGTCGGCACACGGGTGGCGGCATTGGCTAAGCGTAGACGCGCATCATCTGCCCAGGGGTCTACGATAGTTCGCTCGATGTGTAGCCCTTTCTCGATCATCGCGATTTCTGCAATGCGCACAAATGGCGAAGTCGTATTTGCCAAAAACTGCATAATTTTCTCCGATATAATTTTTATTGCTGAAGATAGTCTCAACGACAAATCTGGCACTCAGTAAATCAGTCACTGAAATCTCGCTGCCACTACGGATCAATACATGATGTGACCACCATCGACCACAATGGTCTGCCCACTGACAAAGCCCGAGAGATCACTGAGGAGATACAAGGCTGTGCCAACCAGATCATCAGGACGCTGCTCTCTGGATATTGCTCTGGCTTTCAGAAAGCTTTGCTGCCACTCGACTGGTCGATTTTGCGTGGCACCTGTGATTACGAAGCCTGGCGCAATCACATTACAACGCACGCCATCTTTACCGCATTCTTTAGCTAAACCTTTTGTCATGGCGAGCACAGCGCCTTTGGTGGCTACGTAATGAAGGTAACCCGGCTGCCCCGCAACGGCGACCACTGATGCAATATTGACGATGGAGCCTCTCTTGCGTTCACGCATAGCGGGCATAACAGCCTTGCAGCAAAGCCAGACTGCTTTTACATTGACCTGAAAGCTACGGTCCCACTCATCCACACCAAGCTCTTCGAAAGGCGTCAGTTTGACCTCCCGAAAATAGGCGGCGTTATTGATCAATCCGTCGATTCTGCCGGACTCCTTGAGTGCGGTCTCGGTCATTGTCTTGATGGAAGCCTCATCACTGACGTCAACCCTCGCATAGGTAGCACGGCCGCCCATCGACCTGATCAGGTCCATCGTCTCATCAGCTGCGTTCATGTCAGCTACCACGACATGTGCGCCCTGCGCGGCAGAACCTAGTGCGAAAGCCTGTCCAATACCTGTAGCTGCACCAGTGACGACGATAGTCTGGTCTTGTAGAAGATTTTGTGTAGTCATCAGTTACTCTCTCCGTAGTGCCAGCATGACTGGCGAGTGAATGGGTAATACTGGTTTAATGCTTGCCGCTATGATGCTCGGAATGCTGATGTCCCTTGCTTGATTCACCGCCTGGCACGGCGGGCGCCGCTGTGCAGCGACTACTGCCAGCACATTCGTCCACCTGCAAGTTGCGCGCGACTTTGTCTCGTACCGTCCCGGACAAATCAATTTCTACTGTCCACACACCGGCCATCTGAAGCTCCAGTACCGCTTTGTACTCGCCCGGGTTGCCCGTCGGCGCAGCCTTCACTGGTCTGATCGTATGCGCCATGGGCATCGAGGGCATCAGTGCCCCCAAGGTCACCTGAACATTGTTCAGCGTCGTTCCATCGCGTCGCTGAATTTTTACGAGGCACTCGAGCATCGGGCCGGTCCCGAAAGAAAGACATTTCAACTCCACCCGGGGCCGACCGGACTCTGCAGCGGCAAAGTGAGGCAGAAGCAAAAATGCGGCGACTGCAGCAGTAACCCACGCTGCCAGAAAAATTCGTAAACGTGTAACCATGGTTGACTATCCCTTTAACATCTCAATTTTTCAGATTCATGGGGTACGGGGCGCACGCTGAGTCGCACGATCCAATCGCTTCATTGATGCGGCCAGCAGTAGCACCGTCGATTCATCGAGCAGACCCCGCGGACGCCACCGCAACAACAGCGCTACCAGGCCTCCGAACACCACCATCCGCCAGCCCTGGAACCAGCGCGTGGCATCGAGCAGCCCAAGATCAAGCGCTACACCCAGCAGCGGCCCCAGCGAGGTTCCCAGTCCCCCTAGCAGCGCATAACCCACGGCATGCACTCCGAGCATGGGATCAAACAGCGCAGGCTCAATGTAAGTGACCCGGTGCGCATACAACCCTCCACCCAGCCCCGCTATTCCGCCAGCGAGTGCGGCTGCAAACTGGCGAATGCGGACTACGTCAATGCCTTGCGAAGCCGCCAGCGCGTCGTCCTGCCCTGTCATGCGCAGCGCCATGCCTAATCTGAGCCGCTCGAGCGTCATCAGCAGACCTAACACCAAGATCAGCACCGCGACCGTCAACGCGAGATACTCGCCTGGAGTAACATCGTTCTCCAGAGACCAGCGGATATCACGAAACCCTTCGATACCGGCAGGTCCGACTGGACCGTCCTCAGCAGGGCGCTGCCAACTCCACCAGCCAAGTGTGATCCGCGCCATCTCACCAAAAGCCAGCGTGGCGACCGCATAATGAAGACCGGCGAGCTGCATGGTGGGTAGCGCCAGAAGCCAAGAAAACAGCGCGCCAACGCTCATTCCTGCAGCCAGCGCTAGCGTCAGCGGCGCATGAAACATGACGGACAGCACAGCAGATGCATAGGCACCCAATCCGAAAAAGGCTTGCTGCGCGAATGAAATCCGACCAACCAGCAACAAAAGGTAAGCAGAGAGCGCAAGCAAGGACATGATGGCGATGTCGCTGAATAACCCTGTCAGGTAAGCGCCCGAGCCATCACCCATGCCGAGCATGAGATGCGCAAGCCTTTCATGCAGAGCATCGAAAACAGAGCCTTCCGCGCTTGCCAGAGAGGCAGAAGATGCTGCGGGCCTATCGTTCATGGGCGTATGCCCCGCGATACCCAATGACGCCCTTGCGACCCCACCGGCCACACCAGCACCATCAGCAACAACGCATAGCTTGCGAACTCTCTGCCCTGAGCGCCGAGCAGGGATTGCGCAAACGACTCCACAACCCCAAGCAGCAATCCACCCCGCAGCACGCCCCGCACAGAGCCCAGTCCACCCAACATGGCGGCCACTAAACCTTTAAACAGCAGCCACATGCCAAACATCGGCGTCACCTGGCCTTCGAGCGACAGTACCGCGAATGCGGCTAGTCCCGACAAGGCGCAAGCGACAGCAAAGCCGACCGACTGCAACCATGGCACTGGCATCCCTGCCAGATGCGCTGCGATACGATGGTCAGCGGCTGCACGCCATGAGAGACCTGTACGTGTTCGCTGAAGCCAGAGCGCCATGCCCAGCGTGACAGCTACTGAGAGCATCGTCAGGACCAGCCGGTCGGGACGGATCGTTAACGCTCCAATTTCCCAGATCTCGCCGACCGACAGCGACGGAAAGGCATTCAAATGCCGGGGAAGCAGGTTAACCGCCAGCTGTTCAAGCTGCATCCAGATCGCAAAACTCGACGCCAGAGCAGTCATCTCACGGCTGTTACTCAACGAGTGATTGTCCGGCGCACTGAGGGAGTGCGGCGCCTCGCCGGACCGTCGGGCAAAACACAGCTGTTCTACATAGTAGCCAATCAAAATGGCTGACATCACCACGGCCAGGGCGACGAGCCATACTGAGATCTGATAGCGCGCATGTAACCAGGCGCCGAGATAAGCGGCCAGCATCGCAGTGGCGCCGTAGGCTAAATTCAATCTGCGCAAACAGCCAAATGTCAGTGACAATCCCAGTCCGAGGAGTGCGTAAACTCCGCCATCCAGGAGCCCGTCAAGCACAAGCTGCAGCACGTCTAACATGGGTCAGGCCCGGCTGCTTCAGGTCTTGCGCTGCTGTCCGAGATAAGCGCGCTGGATCACATCGTCCTCTGCCAGTTCCCCGGGATCTCCCGAGAAACTCACGCGCCCTTGCTCCATCAGATAAAAATGCTGGGCCACTTTTAGCGCCATGTGCGCGTTTTGCTCCACCAGGAATATGCTCACGCCCTCGCTGTGAAGCTGCCCAATAATCGAAAAAATCTCTGCAACGACCATAGGTGCCAGACCCACTGATGGTTCGTCCATGAGCAGCAGACGGGGACGAGACATCAGCGCACGAGCAACGGCCAGCATTTGCTGCTCACCGCCTGAGAGAGTCCCAGCCAGCTGCGACTCGCGCTCTTTGAGTCGAGCGAAACGCGTGAACATGGCATCGATGTCACTGCGAATGCCATTCGAATCGCGCCGCCGATACGCGCCAGCCATCAGGTTTTCTCGCACCGTGAGCGCTGGAAAAACAAGCCGGTTCTCAGGGACCAAAGCCATGCCGCGCGAAACGATTTCAGCCGGCGTCTTGCCGATGAGTTCCTCACCTTCAAATTTCACAGAACCACGCTGCGGCTTGAGTATCCCCGAGAGCGTCAGCATCAGGGTGGATTTGCCAGCGCCATTGGGTCCCAGCAGGCACGTCACCTGCCCTGCTTTCGCCGACAGAGAAACTCCTTTGAGCGCTTCGATCTTGCCGTAGGACGTGGCCAGGTCAGTTATTTCCAACATGATGGTGAGAGTTTCAAACGTATTTCAAGTTGAAGGAATGCAGCCGTAGGATCATGCGGTCACGGTCTCATCGGCTCCCAGATAGGCTGCACGAACCTGCGCGTCCTGCTGTACCTGCGCCGGTGTACCCTCTGCGATCTTGCGACCAAAGTTGAGAACGGTCACCCGGTCACATACGCCCATGACCAGTTCCATATGGTGCTCGATCAGCAAAATAGTGCGGCCTCGGTCGCGCAGACTGCGAATGCGCGCATCAAGGTCGTCAATCTCTTCAGCGTTCATGCCCGCAGCAGGTTCGTCGAGTAGCAGCAGTTCGGCATCTGTAGCAGCGGCACGAATCAGCTCTAGCCTGCGCTGCTCGCCAAAAGCTAGCTGACTCGCCAGCATGTCGCGCTTATGAGCGAGATCAGCGAATTCAAGTAGTTCCTCGGCCTGCTCACGCGCTGCAGCAGCGCCAGATAGCCAGCGCTCCCGAAAACCTGCCCAGCCGGTTTCACGCACGACGCGTGCTGCCCACAGGTTTTGCCACACGGTGAGATTTCCGAAGAGGCGAATATTCTGAAAAGTACGTGCAATGCCAAGCTGTGAGCGCTGATGAGGATCAAGCCGCGAAATATCCCGCCCCTTGAATTGCAAGGATCCCGAGGTCGGCGCATACACGCCAGTGATCAGATTCACCGTTGTGCTTTTACCTGAGCCATTCGGACCGATCAGTCCAAGGATCTCGCCTTGGTTGACGACCAGGTCGAGCCCATCTAGCGCTTTGACGCCACCAAAATGGCGGCTGAGTGTCCTGAGTTCCAGCATGGAGCGCAGCCTCCGTATTTTTTGTATGACCGTGGCACCAGATTATTTGGCGCCAGCGTGACCTTTGTCGAAAATGTTGAGTCTCAGAGAGCGTGTCAGCAGACCGTTCGGGCGAACCAGCATGACTACCACGATCAGCACGCCAAACAAGAGGCTTCTCCAGTCGCCGATGAAACGCAGGCCTTCCAGCAGAAAACCTTGAATGAAAATCACCGCGAGCAATGTACCCGCCAGACTAGAGAGACCACCGAGAATGGGATACGCGATGGCAAACGTGGCCAGCAAGATGCCGAAATTGCCGTGCTCGATGTGTGTCGCATAGTGCGCATACACGCCACCCGCGAGGCCTGCGATTGCACCTCCCAGACCAAACGCCGATACCTTCGCCGCCGTCAGATTGATGCCTACGCTCTGAGCAGCCAGTTCATCCTCGCCAATCGCGCGCCACAGCGTCCCGACACGAGAGCGATCGAGCAGCCAGAGCAGCAACAGAACCGCAGACACCAACACCCAGATCAGCACATTGACTTCAAGCGTGCTCCAGCCGTTGCTCGGAAAGTAGCGTATGCCGCCAAAGCCCAGACTGCCATCGGGACCCGCCAGCCCCTGAGGCGTCTCGACCCGGTATTTCAGGTTGAAAAAAACAAGACGAACGATCTCGCTGAATGCCGTCGTGGCCACCACCAGCATCAGTCCCTTAACCCGTAGCGCGGGAAAACCGACCGCAATCGCGACTAGGCAGGCGACAGTCGCACCCATACCCAAAGCCAGTGCCAATGGCCAGTGCCAGACGGCGGTCATCATTCCGGCCACATAGGCACCGATGGCAAAGAAGCCGCCCTGCGCCAAGCTCACCTGCCCCGTATGAAGCACGCACCAGGCAGACAGCCCCAGCAAGGTGTGAATGCCAATGATCTGCGCTAATCCAAGGTAGAAATCCATGTGAACTCGCGAGTCGTTTAATCACGGCCACCGGGGACAGCAAACAGCCCACCCGGTCGGAATACCAGAAACACAAACAGCAGCAGCATCACATAGATGTCACGCTCGCTGACGCCACGCAAGAACTGGAAAAGATTCTCGCAGGCGCCCACGATCAGACCTGCCACGATCGCACCGGGAATGCTGCCCAGACCACCGATCACAGTCACCACCAAGCCTTTGATCGTCAGTGGCAACGCCAGTAAGGGCGATAGCACGCCGACTGCTGCTCCCGTCATGGCGCCTGCGGTCCCGCCCAGCAGACCGGCAATAACGAAGGTGCTGACATTGGTGCTGGCGATGCCCATGCCACAAAGCTGAGCGGCAACCGGCTGCTGCGCCACAGCCCGCGTTGCCAGACCAAGACGCGTTCGCTTGAGCAGCTGTATGAGCGCCACCATGACCATGCAGCCAAGCACAAAAACAAATAGCAGATCGCCACGAACAAAAAACGAGCCTAGCTCAATGTTCGCATTCTGGAACATCGCGGGAAAATTCAGCGGCATGCCATGCGTAATATGCGAAATGAACTCCTCAATCGCCAGCAGCATGCCCACCGTAGACAGTAGCGTGGCTCGGGGATTGTTGATTGGCAGGAAGCGAAAGCACACCAGATAGACCAGCCACCCGAGCACGCCTCCCATCAGCGCTGCAGCCATGTACACGACGGGGGTCGGCACGATGTTCACAACCACCAGGCTCAGATAGGCAGCCGCTACCGATGTGGCGGCATACGACAGGTTGATCTTGTGCATCACGCCAAAGATCAATGTAAAGCCGATCCCGATGAGTGCATAGGTCGCACCGAAAAGCAGTCCGTCAATGACGGACTGCGTGAGATCAATCAGATCCAGTAAGTCCATGCGGTGCCATAAAAAGGTTGTAAATGCGGCCAAGAATCCGGCCGCACAAGGACACTAACTACCCGACCGCTTACTGGTTAGGCGTGTGCGCGACCACCCAGTGGCCGCCTTTGGCTTGCACGAAAAGATAAGGCTTGATGGCTTCGCGGTCTTCGGTACGGCCGACTTTACCGATCAGCCCCTGGGATTGCTTCATGCCAGCGAGGCCATCACGAATCTTCTGACGGTCGGCTTGGACAGTCTCCGGGCGGCCCATGACCTTTTGCTTCTCGATGATTTCTTTTAGTGTGAAGATGTTCTCGAAGGCTGCCGCGTTGTGCAGGTCCATGTTGTACTTGGGATTGACGGCCTGCACAGCTGCTGCGGCTTTCTTGGCTTCGTCAGTGACTGGCGCAAAACTGGTCGGGATCACTAGTCCTTCGGCCTGCTGTGCGCAGCCGTTGAGGGTCTCCATGCTGGATGATGAAGTCAGACCGATCAACAGCTTGGGCTTAACGTTCTGACGCGCCATTTCTTTCAGCACACCACAGGTGGTAAACGGGTGAGCTGAGATCGCAACGACATCGGCATTGGCGCGCTTGATTTCACGCACTTGGTTGGAGAAGTTAATGTCATTGAGCAGCCATTCGCTCTGCCCTTTGACTTCGAGTCCGTTCGCGCCTGCCTGGGCTTTGATGACATTGAATGTGGCGTTGCTGTGCGCGAAGTCTTTCTCTACGCCACCCCAGAAGGTTTTGTAATCGGGCCACGTCGTCTTGACCCATTCGAACACTGCTTTGTACATGTTCGCTTCGCTGGGGACGTTCCGGAATGCCCACTGGGACATAGCCGCCAGACCGCCTTTGGCCGCCACATCGGTGTACATCGGGAACTGCACACCCGAGTCCGACGCATCGCCGACTTTCTTCTGAAGGATACCGAACACCGGCTCAGCTACATTGGAGCAGGTCGGGCCGACTGCCACGATGGCATCGGTTTGAGAGGCGATTCTCCGCAGCGCATTGATGCCCTCTTCCGGGTTGCAGCGATCGTCTAGATATTCGATCACCAGCTTGGCTTTTGAACCATCGCCGAGCGTCACGCCACCCGACTTATTAATAATGGCCGCTGCTGCCTGCATGGCCGCCTCGCTCTGCTGGCCGAATATGCCAACCACGCCGCTCTTGGCACCGACGCCATAAATCTTGAGCGTCTTTTCCTGTGCTTGGACCGATCCTGCTGCGGCCAGCATGAGAAAAGCGCTGAGTAACTTGTTTTTATTGTTGAACTTGGGCTGCATGTCTTGTCTCCCGATGTCATGGGCCGATGCTCAAGCCCACACGCTAAAATTTTTTACGGTTATTTATTTTTTTGCTATTCGTACCAAATATAGCAACGAACATGGGAGGTACTCTGAATTCAGAATTCATCCACCTCGGAAAGATAGAGGGAAGGGCCCTATAACGTCAAGAAAAAACTTCGCTGAGCACCGAGCTATCATTCACCGGCCAGCGGGCTGACAAATGCGCTCGAGCTCGTATCAAAAACAGAATATTGTGACCCGCCCCCAGGTTGATTCGGGGGCAAACCGAGACAGACTCACTGGACAATTTGGCTTCGCCTCGAGATATCGCACTTCTCAGCCGTCTTCGGTGCGCTAAATTTTTTGTATGCCTTTTGGCAGGCTGAAATAAAACAATGCGAGTGTCCAGTCATTTCAGCGCTTGGCTGTATCAAGACTTACGCTGTAGCGAGTTTGATAATTAATCTTATTCCGAATTGATTTAGATAGATTTTCCTCTTCAGCAGAAAGCGATTTGCGCTGGATGCGCGCTTTGGTTCGAGCATTTTTCACACGACCTTCGAAACTTACTCCGGTTTCTTCCTCACTCTCTTGCTGGAGTGCTTTTGCGAACGCCTCGTAACCCTCGTTTGGGATAACCGTTAGCGCGTTGATCCGCTTATCTAGAACGCGCTCACCGTTCTGGTTAACGCATAGCCGCAGACCACGGACCAATGTCTTGACGTTTTTTCAGTACGCTCTTGGTTTCATTGAGGGGTACAGATCTGGAAAACGTTCGGGTTGTCCCAACCTTCCCGCAACGCAGAGTGGCTGAAGATGAACTGCAGTGGACCGTCTGCACTAAGCAGTCGTTCCTTGTCTTTCATGATCAGCTGATAAGTGATGTCGTCTTTGGCGCGTCAAAAGACAAAAAACCACGGCTAGCGTGGCTTTTGGGGGGCAACTTCATTTTTTGAGAGCTTTTTGGAGCTCTCGACTATGCCTTGGCGGAGAGGGTGGGATTCGAACCCACGGTACGCTT
>JACCDO011860149.1_pt1 | contig 11786 bp, 11 predicted proteins | sample 7446101 | NCBI WGS metagenome assembly JACCDO01 (sample SAMN15323440, study PRJNA562643) | freshwater metagenome | isolation source: river surface water | place: USA:Blue River Watershed | collected 2017-08-16 | reverse complement strand
TAAATATGGGTGGCGCTGATCTGAAAAGTCACATCTCCGTCGATGGACTTGACCCAATGGGTAGGGGCGCAGTCTTCCATGAAATACGTAGCGATCGGGCTCTCGTCGGCCAAATAGACCACGGGGATACCCTTCGCTTTGGCGAAACGCACGGCCGCGTCGACGCCATATTTCGTGGTGAACCGGGGGTCGAATTCGCTCGACGCATGGGTGACGATGAGCACCTCCTGGTCGGATAGGCGGATGTCCCGGGGGTCGGTAAATCGGGGCTCTGAGCAGGCCGCAGAGGCGGCGTCAGATAAGACCGTCAAGGCAAGACATAAAACGAAGAAAAAGTGCCGCATTTCCAAGAAAACGGCCTTCCGTACCCTTCGGTTGACCGGGCGGAATCAGTTGGGTTTGATGCCCTTGCACAAAAAGAGCAGCACGACCCCCTCATGGGAGGCCGGTGTGGCAAACCGGGGCATGGGGGAGCGGTGGTAGGTGCTCTCGAATACGGGTTTGCCCTTGCCCTCGGGGTCCGGAAACATCTGGGTGGCCAGCTCGCTGTACATGTTGTGCCTGCAGTCCACCTGGACATAATCCTTGCGGGACTTATAGCCCACTGCAGCGGCGGGGTTTGACGGACTGGCCGTCCCCTCAAAGCGTTGCTCGTCTTTAAAGTCCAGCAGAATCCAGGTGCGCAGCAGTTCCCGTCCGGCCTGGCTTAAAAAGCTGGCATCCGAGGAGACCGCTACCCCTTGTTCCAGATCGCCGATTTTCTCCATTTTGGCCTGTACTGGGCCAGATGCGGCGCTGAGAGCGAGAACGGCGAGCAGCCATAAGCGCAGTCCGAATGACCATCGAGATGGAAGTTGAACGATTAGGGTGAGGTTATTCATGACATGGGTGCTTACGGCTGTGAGGCTATTCTGGTTTACCCATTTCTATTAAAAAAATATTAATGAATCTCACGCATCCTCATGATCTTAATCGACTTTTTCATCTAAACTTACGCATATGCAAAGGCTAATTGCTTCAATTACAGCGTTGTGCGTTGCAACAGGATTGTCTGGGTGTGCGAGCACCTCGGCACATACTTTTGCGAACTTAGATCGCTCGCATCCAAGCTACCACTCGGACGAGTGTAAGCGGGCAATAAGCGATACAGAAGTTCATGACGACATCAAGCTACTTCGTTCCGTCGCCTCCCCAGTTGCATTGATTCTCTCCGCAGGAGCGCTTTTACCCGCGATTTTTGTAGCGAATGTCGGTTTGGATACCGTCGATAGAGTGGACGCCTCGAAGATGGAGGTGCATTGCGGCGGGGAGGGTCAGACGACCGGTAAGATCGCCCAAGAGGTAGCAAAAGGGGCGGCGTTTGGTCTAGCGACAAGTGCGGCCGGCAATGCGTTAGGTGCTGGGGTCCTCCCAGCCAACACGGCATCCTCAAAGTAACTCATTAAGTGTTGGTTTGGCGATGGGCACACTTTCGATTGATGGTTGTTTAGATGTCGCCGTACTCGACATGAAGGGCTTTGGGTACGCAGCCCATAACTGCTGCAGGCGCTGAAATTCTTTGGCGGGATTGGCTGCCGACACAATGGCCGCGATGATGGAGGCCGACGCACAGCCGGTGTCATGGATCTCCCGAAGGTTGCCATCGTGAACCCCACCAATGCCAATGACGGGATACGGAATCGCGCGCACCCAGTAGTGCAGGTTATCAATGCCTTGGGCAATCCATGGCATCTTTTTGGCCCGCGTGGGGAAAAGCGGTCCGCACGCGACATAGCTTGGTGCCACGGTGATTGCACGTGCCACCTCCCAGAATGCATGAGAACTCACGCCCAGGCGAATGTCCGCGGTTTGCAATGCCTGCAGATCCGCGGTGAGAAGATCCTCTTGACCCAGATGTACCCCATAGGCTCCGGCCTCGATTGCTGTTTGCCAGTAGTCGTTGATAAACAGCTGGCACTGGGGGTGGTGATGACTGAGTGCGACGGCCTGGTGAATGGCCCGTTCAATGTCGAGGGTGAGCCGATCGGACTTAATCCGCAACTGAATGATGCGTGCACCGGCGGCCATCAGGGCTTCCAGATCCGAGAGCTGATCCACAATGGGGTAGATGCCGGGAGTCGGATCCATGAGTGCGGGAAAGGGTGCGGTATTCCGAAGCCCCGAGGTGTGATCGTGCAGGTAAGGAAACTGGGCCAATGATGTCGCCACGGGCGGTGCTATGGGTGTCGTGCCATCGGGTTCATTGGGGTACATCAGGGCCAGCACAGAGGCATCTTCGGCCACGTAACCTTGACCGCGCCAATACGCAATACGCGACATCACCAGGCTGTCTGCGGGTAATCCACCGTTTAAATGCAGATCTGCACTCAGTCGCGAGGACACAATCCGCAACACATCGCAGGGGGATGATGAGGTGGTGCTTGATGGCCGAGAGGCCACCGATCGTTCGATCGTGATGGAGGTCATAGCGTGAACGGCTGGCCGGTCACCGGTGTTGACGCCGTGGCAAAGGGTTGGGGCGTGATGATGCCGGCACGATATCCGGCACGACCGGCTCGAATGGCATCCCGAAATGCCGCGGCCATCATGATCGGGTCGGCCGCCTGGGCGATCGCCGAGTTCAACAACACGCCATCGAATCCGATTTCCATGGCCAGTGCCGCATGAGAGGGGGCACCGATACCGGCATCCACAATCAGCGTGATGTCGGGGAATCGATCCCGCATGCGCACTAAGGCGTCTTTATTAGTAATGCCCTGACCTGATCCGATGGGGGCTGCCCACGGCATCAGAATGCGGCATCCACAATCCACCAGTCGCTGCGCCACGATGATGTCCTCGGTGCAATACGGAAAGACTTCAAATCCGAGATCGACCAGCTGTTGGGCCGCGAGCACGAGTTCAAACGTATCCGGTTGCAAGGTGTAGTCATCGCCGACCACCTCCAGCTTGACCCAGTGGGTCTCGAAGATCTCACGTGCCATCTGGGCTAAGGCCACGGCCTCTGAGGCGGTCCGGCAACCCGCGGTATTGGGCAGAATTCGTTTGCCGGTCTTACGAATCAGATCCCACCAGGTCTTGCCCCCGGCGCCCGACACATTGGCGGCCTGGCGTTTTATTCCCATGGTGAGCACATCGGCCTGCGAGGTGTGGATGGCGTGCTCCAACACTTGCGGTGACGGGTAGCCGGCAGTGCCCATGAGAAATCGGCTTTGAAGTGAGGTCTGACCAAAACGAATCGGATCGTCGAGGGGAGGGTCGCTGGAATTCATGGTGATCAATAAGCCGTGGGAGTTAATCAATAAAGGAAATCAAGGGAGTTGCTATCCGCCCGTAATGGGTTCGAAGGTCATGACCTGATCCTGATCGCAAAGGGTACGGTTGGCGCGATCGCTACGTGCGACAAATGTGCCATTGACCGCGGTGGCACACGATGTGGCCGATAGCCCCAGCGTCTCCAGTAACTGTGCCAGCGTGATCGCATCGGCCACCATCTGCTCCGAACCATTAACAAAGATGCGCATCATTCAGTGCCTTCTCTAATACGGCCGGTGCCAATAGCCAACCGTGCCGAAACAGTCCGTTAATGCGGGTGATGCCGGGCTGCGTATCGACAACGGGCAGGTTGTCCATCATGGCGGGACGCAGATTGACATCGGTATACAGAATGCGGGCTTCGGCGAGCGACGGGAAAATACTAAAGGCCGCCGACAGTAACTCCAGGGTGCTTTGCACCGAGATCGGCGATCGGTCTTCGCTCTCGATCTCGGTGGCCCCGATCACCAATCGACCGCCGGGATGGGGAACAATGTAGACCCGCCACCGGGGATGCAGCAGGCGAACCGGGCGGTGCAACTCAAGGTGGGGGGCCGACAACACAATGACTTCCCCACGCACACCGCGCACAGGCAAGGCTTGGGCGGCACCGGTGCCGCGCGTGTCGAACACCCAGTCAAAGCGGCTGTTCTGGTCGTTGACTGAAACAACATAGGGGTCGAGTTGGGAGACCTGCGCGCCCCAACGCCAATGCACCGAGGGCAGCGACTGGCGCAACGACTCCATAGCGAGCGGTGGCGACAAGTGGCCTTCGCCTTTTAGTCGCCAGGCGTGCAGTGTTCCCTTCAGTCCGGGGGCGAGCGGTGCGATGTCCCGACCCGTCAGGGCAATGAGATGGTCCGGGTCGTGATCCAGTAACCGCAACACCCGTTGGGCGGCGCCAAGATCGTTGGCGTGGCAGACCATAAGACTGTCCTGTAGCTGCAGGCCCAGTGGCGAGCCGTTCACCGAATTCAGCGCGCCGCGTAATTGTGTGTCGATGCTCTGCCATAGCGTGAGGGAGCGCCGTCCAAGGTCGCGCACGATCGGGCCGCCACACTCCATCTCGGCAATGGGGCTGAGCATTCCGGCGGCTGTCCAAGCGGCCGCCCGGAGGGTATTGGGCTCCGGTGTGGGCGATGGGCAGGCCTCAAACACGGTGACCTCATGCCCCGCATGCGTGAGCTGAAACGCGGCCAAGCGTCCCAGTAGTCCACCCCCGGCAATACCAATGCGCATGATCAGATCAACAAGATGATGGAGAGACGTGTCGACACTTAGAGCTTGTGATACACCTTGGCGCCGGTTTTCACGAACTCAATGGATTTCTCCTTCATGCCTTTTTCTAATGCGGCCTGCTCACTCACGCCCTGCGAGGCGGCGTAATCCCGAACATCTTGCGTGATCTTCATGCTGCAGAAGTGGGGGCCGCACATACTGCAGAAGTGGGCCACCTTCATGCTCTCCTTGGGCAGGGTTTCGTCGTGATAGGCCTTCGCCGTATCCGGGTCCAAACCCAGGTTGAACTGGTCGTTCCATCGGAATTCGAACCGTGCTTTGGACAGCGCGTTATCGCGGATCTGAGCACCCGGATGACCCTTGGCCAGATCCGCCGCATGGGCGGCAATCTTGTAGGCAATGATGCCGGCTTTGACGTCATCTTTATTCGGCAAACCCAGATGTTCCTTGGGCGTGACGTAGCACAGCATGGCCGTGCCATACCAGCCGATCTGCGCGGCCCCGATGGCGCTGGTGATGTGGTCATAACCCGGTGCAATGTCCGTGGTCAATGGACCTAAGGTGTAGAAGGGCGCTTCGTCGCACCACTCCAACTGCTTGTCCATGTTCTCTTTGATGAGCTGCATGGGCACGTGGCCCGGGCCCTCAATCATGGTCTGGACATCGTGTTTCCAGGCGATCTGGGTCAGCTCGCCCAGTGTTTTGAGTTCGCCGAGTTGGGCGTCATCATTGGCGTCCCATCCGCTGCCGGGCCGCAGTCCATCGCCCAAGCTAAACGACACATCGTAGGCCTTCATGATCGCGCAGATCTCTTCAAAATGCGTATACAGGAAGTTCTCTTTGTGGTGGGCCAGGCACCACTTGGCCATGATGCTCCCCCCCCGGCTGACGATGCCGGTCATGCGGTTCGCCGTCATGGGCACATAGCGCAGTAACACGCCGGCGTGAATGGTGAAGTAGTCCACGCCTTGCTCAGCCTGCTCAATCAGCGTGTCACGGAATAACTCCCAGGTGAGTTCTTCCGCCTTACCATCGACTTTCTCTAAGGCCTGATAGATCGGCACCGTGCCGATCGGCACGGGGCTATTACGGATGATCCACTCACGGGTTTCGTGAATGTGCTTGCCGGTGGACAGATCCATGATGGTGTCGGCCCCCCACCGGATACCCCAGGTCATTTTGTCGACCTCTTCACCAATACCGGATGAGACGGCACTGTTGCCGATGTTGCCATTGATCTTCACCAGGAAATTGCGGCCAATGATCATGGGCTCGCTTTCCGGGTGATTAATGTTGGCCGGAATAATGGCACGACCACGGGCGACCTCCTGGCGGACAAACTCTGGCGTGATCTCTTTTGGAATGGCGGCACCAAACGACTCGCCGGGATGCTGACGCAGCATGAGCTCGGCCATGCGCGCGCCATTGCCGCCCGCGGTCTTCAGGCTGTCGATGTAGTCCGCGCGCAGCATGTTCTCCCGAATCGCGATGTATTCCATCTCGGGAGTCACAATCCCTTGCTTGGCATAGTGCATCTGGGAGACATTCATGCCAGATTTAGCGCGTCGCGGTTGACGTTGCAGGTTAAAGCGCAGTGCCACGAGTTTGGGATCATGGAGCCGGTCGCGGCCAAAGGCGCTGGTGGGTCCATCGAGCAGTTCGGTGTCGTTACGCTCGGCAATCCACTTGGCACGAATCGGCGCTAAGCCAGCCCGAATGTCGATCTTGACGTGCGGGTCGGTATAGACACCGCTGGTGTCATACACATAAATAGGCGGGTTTTTCTCGGCACCCATTTGGCTGGGAGTGTCGTCTTGTGTGATTTTTCGAAATGGCACCTGAATGTCGGATCGTGATCCCTGCACGTAGACTTTTTCACTATTGGGAAACGGTGCGATCGCACTTTGATCGACGCTGGCCGTGGCGGCAAGAAACTGTGGGTTAACAGCCATGAGAGTCTCCTAGAAAGGTGGTGTCAGACGGTGGTGGTATTCAGATGCAAGGGTTGCGGATTAAATCCATGGTTCACCGGGCCATGCCCATGACCGAGTTGCATATTCACGGCCGCCTCGATGGCCCGATAGACATAGTCCTGGGCGCCGCGAACGGCGGTCTTTAATGGGTAGCCCAAGGCCAGGAAACAGGCGATTGCCGACGACAGCGTACAACCGGTGCCGTGAAGATTTCGGGTGTCGATACGGGGTTTCACAATCTCGGTGAGCTCGCGACGAACGCCGCGCGGCGTGGAGGACTCGATGATCGGCGGTGTAGTGGAAAAAAACTCCACTAACAGATCCATTAAATTCGGCGACTTCATATGCCCGCCCTTGATCAGCACATTGCGGGCGCCCATTTCATGTAGCTTCACCGCGCTGGATTCGAACTGCTCCCAACGCTCCACTGGCTCACTGATCAGCCAAGAAAGTTCATCCAAATTGGGCGTGACCAGTGTGGCCAGCGGAAAGAGCTGCCTCACGATCTCTTCCTGGGTCTGAGGAGTAATCAGCTTATCGCCACTGGTGGCCACCATCACGGGATCCAACACCACATGGGCGGGTTGGAACCGGGTTAAGGCATCGGCCACCACGGCCACAATCTCGGGCGAGTGCAGCATGCCGATCTTGACGGCATCGGCGCCGATGTCCTCAAACACCGCATCAAGCTGTTCACGCAAGAACCCGGGCTCCGGCGCGTGAATGGCGCGAACGCCTTGGGTGTTTTGTGCGGTGAGTGCAGTGATGGCGGTTAGACCGTAGCAGCCCAGTGCCGAGATGGTTTTCAGGTCGGCCTGAATACCCGCGCCGCCTCCGCTGTCGGAGCCGGCAATCGAGAGAACACGTTTGGGAGTAAATGCCATGATTGCTTTCCTACGCCGGTATCAGCCGGATCAGGTTCAAGGGTATTTCTCAGACCGGCACCATTGCCGGTCACCCCTAGCGATGGATAAATGCTAACCGAAAAAAAAGCCCGCTGGGGATCAGCGGGCTTTGGTTTTTAAGTGTCCCGGAGGAAGGGGATCCCCAGGGAGCACTTACAGCTTACTTCGCCATTTTCAGATCGGGATAGCGGCATGACTCCACCAGTTCCTGAACCTGACGGTTCGGAGCGGGGGTGATCAGGCTCACAAGGATCATCACGGCAAAGCCCAGGGGCACACCGAAGGTGCCGGCCGAGATCGCAGCGATCTCGAACCACTCACCGGTGATCGGCGCTGAGCGCGGAATGCCCAGGAACACTTCACGCAGCCAGGGCTGGTTCTGCACCATGTAGTAGAACGTGATGCCGATACCTGCAATCATGCCCAGGCTTGCGGAGATACCCGTAGCCCGTTTCCAGAAGATGCCCAGCACGAGCGCGGGGAAGAACCCTGCCGCCGCGAAGGAGAACGCCGCACCCACCAGGAACAGAATGTCCGCCGGTTTCTGCTGCGCCACCAAGGCCGCCAACACGGCCACCACCAAGAGCATCGACTTGGAGATCACGACGCGACGGGCCACAGGGGCCGACGGATCGATCATCTTGTAGTAGATGTCGTGGGACAGCGCGTTCGCAATCGTCAACAGCAGGCCGTCTGCAGTAGACAGCGCCGCCGCCAGACCACCCGCCGCAATCAGACCGGAGATCACGAAGGGCAGACCGGCAATCTCTGGCGTTGCCAGCACCACAATGTCCGCACCAATCGAAATCTCGGCCAGCTGCACGATGCCGTCCTTATTGATGTCGACGATCGATAGCAGACTCGGGTCTACCTTGGTCCAGTTGGCTACCCACGCTGGAAGTGCCGAGAACGCGGACCCCACCACATCGTTGTACATCACGAACTTCACCAGAACCGCAAGGGCCGGTGCGGAGAAGTACAACAAGAAGATGAAGAACAGCGACCAGGTCACCGAATTACGCGCCTCACGCACCGATGGCGTCGTGTAGAAACGCATCAGGATGTGGGGCAGGGCCGCGGTGCCAACCATCAAGCAGAAGATGAGCGCCAGAAAGTTCTTGCGAGACTTATTCTGGGCAGCTTCATCCTTGCCAGGGAATGCGGTCGCGTGGGGCAGCGGAGGGGCAGCGCGTGCGGCACCCGCCTTCGCCTTGTCTAGCCCCGACTTGTATGCAGCCTCGTCTTTCGGGAAGGTCTCTAACGTGCCGGCTTTTTCTGCAGCCGCCTTATCGGCAGCGTAAGAGCCCGGAACATCTTTCAGCTTCTCGGTAGCGGCTGCAGCACGATCCTTAAAGATCTGACGGACTTCGATCTCTTTAGGATCCGCCGTGATCTTCTTCTCGAGCTCGGTCACCTTCATCAGTTGCTGACCATAGACCAACTGGGGAATGGGCACGCCGGTTTGTTTTACCGACAGCCAGACCAGCGGGATCAAGTAGGCAATGATCAGGATGATGTACTGGGCCACCTGGGTCCAGGTCACCGCCTTCATGCCGCCCAAGAAGGAGCAGACCAGAATACCGGCCAGGCCTAAGAACACACCGACTTCAAAGGTCACACCGGTTAATCGTGTTGTGATCAAGCCCACACCGTAGATCTGCGCCACCACGTAGGTGAAGGAACACAGAATGGCGATTGCCACACCGATGAATCGGGGCAGGTGACCACCATAACGTGCACCTAAAAAGTCCGGGATCGTGAACTGACCGAACTTACGCAGGAACGGTGCCAGGAACACGGCCACCAGCACATAGCCACCGGTCCAGCCCATGATAAAGGCCAGGCCCGAATAGCCCTGCAGGTACAGGCCACCGGCCATACCGATAAACGATGCGGCGGACATCCAGTCGGCGCCCGTCGCCATCCCGTTGAACAGAGCGGGAACGCGGCGGCCGGCGACGTAGTATTCGTCGGCATCGTTGGTTCGGCTCATGATACCGATACCGGCATAGAGCAGAACGGTTGCGGCTAGAAAGACATAGCCCATCATCGCGCGGGAAAGTCCCATCTGCTCGGCAATGCCCAGCAGTATCACGAAGACCATAAAACCGCCCGTGTAGAAACCATAAACCTTTTTCAGCTGGCTGGTAAAGGCCTTCTGAGATTTGGCTTCAATGTTATGTGAATCCATCATTCCGGCCATGATTAATCGTCCTCCGCTTCAGCCACGCCGAACTCTTTGTCCATCTGGTTCATCGATCGGGCGTAATACCAGATGATCAGAACGTAGACGATCAACGAGCCTTGTGCTCCCATGTAGAAAGCAAAGGGCCAGCCAAAAAAGTTAAAAGAAAGTTCGCGGGCATAAAAACCCACGACGTACGTGACGATGAACCAGAGAGCGAGCAGCATGGCTGTCTTTCTCAGGGTCGCCGACCAGTACTGTTGGTGTTTTTCAGTTAATTGCATCAAAGTCCTCCTAAAGGAAGTGTTTTACTGCTGATACGACTTATCCCGTCGCTTATTTAAATCAATTTGTTTGGCCTTTGCGGATCGGTCACTTTCGGTACTGCGCAAAGGGATCCTCCACACCGGCCTGAACCCCCGTCTCCCGCTGAATCTGAGCGGCCAACTGCGGTTCGAATTTGTGTAGCTTGCGAATGAGTTTGATGCAGGCCTTCTCATCACCCAGACGATGATGCAGGCCAGCCAATTGGTAGTAGCCATAGGGGCCCATCGGTTGGAGATCGATGGTGCGCTCGAGGGCGGCCTTGGCTTCCTCGGGGCGATTTAAGGCAATAAGCGAAAGGGCGCGCCCGTAGTGGGCCCGGTCCATCTTGTCGTAAAACCGTATGGCCATATCGAAGCAGCGCAGGGCTTCTTCGTGATCGTCGCGTTTTTGAATCAGAAACCCCAGATTGAACCAGGCGGCGGAGTAATCGGGCTCGACCTCGATGGCCTTGCGCAATAGGGCTTCCGCCTCCAGATTACGCTTGAGTTCGGCCATACAAGTGGCCGCGGTGGTGAGGGGCAGAGCGGCTTTGGTCGGCTTTGCTTCGGCTACCCGCATCCAGTACTCGGCGGCAATCTCGAACTTCTTAAACAACATGGCCCAGTTGGCAATTTGGCTGTAGTAGGCCGCGTTCAGGGTGCGAATCATGTCAGGCCGCCTGTTCCAGCATGATGCTGAACTTGGTGTAGGAGAGAAACAGCCATATCCAGAACAAGAGCAACAGGGCCACCACGGGCACGTGCTTATCGGCGACCTTGGCCGGGGTAATGATTCGGGTGGCTTTGACAACCGGGGAGGTGACCAGCCGGAACATCTTGTACACCGCGTTGCCTTCGTGCTTCCCGAAACTCAATGCGTAAACCGCTCCCTGGCCAATGAGCAGCAAACCGGCGAATTCGGCGAGTCCTTTCAGGACGACCACGACACTCAACAATATTGTCCCCTTCAACTGTTACCGCGCTCACCTTTGGCTTTGATCCCCAAGTCCAGAGGTGGTCTAATTCTTGTAAGGGCGCACGATACTGTGCAAATTACAAGATGTCCACTTAGGGAAAGAACCGTGTCTGACGCACTGCAGCAAGATCTGACCGAGCTCTCTATGGATACCCGGGTCGGTCAATTGATCCGCAAGTCCCCCCTGGTCTGCCTTCCGTCCACGCCCCTGCAGCAGGTGTTCGAGGCGATGGACAGGGAAAAGGCCGGTTCGATGCTGGTGGCCGATGAGACCGGAGGGGTTCAAGGAATTCTCACGAGGTACGACCTCATCATGCGCATTATCCTGCCCCAGCTGCCTCTGAGCACGCCCGTCAGTCAGGTTATGAGCACGGGCATTAAGACCATTGACGCTGAGAGCGGCGTGCTGGAGGCGACCCTGATGATGGCTCGCCATAAGGTGCGTCACCTTCCCGTGCTGCAACATGGTTTTCTGGTGGGCTTGGTGTCCGAGCGCGATGTCTTCAATTTCCAGCGCTCCAGTCTGCGGATACTGTCGTCCACCATTGAGCAGGCCGAAACGATCGAGGATCTGCGGATGTGCACTGGCGAGGTCCTGTCGATGGCCCGCCGACTTTTGGCGCAGGGCGTGGCGGCGACATCGCTTTCCCGACTCGTGAGTCATTTAAATGATGCGCTGACCCGTCGGGTGATTGTGATCACGGAGCGGCGTTTGGCCCCGGAACTGGGCGTCTTGCCCACGTGGTGCTGGCTCGCCCTGGGGTCAGAGGGTCGGGAAGAGCAGACGGTGGCCACCGATCAGGACAACGCGATTATTTTCGAGGGGGATAGCGCCACTTATAAAGAGCGCTTTAAGAAGTTAGCCGGCGAGATCAATCGTGGTCTGGC
>JACCDO010047117.1_pt1 | contig 11786 bp, 7 predicted proteins | sample 7446101 | NCBI WGS metagenome assembly JACCDO01 (sample SAMN15323440, study PRJNA562643) | freshwater metagenome | isolation source: river surface water | place: USA:Blue River Watershed | collected 2017-08-16 | reverse complement strand
ACATTGATAGTCTTTCATCACAATTAAATAAGAAATAACAATTGACAATTTATATATTTAATTACAATATTTACACTTCGTCATCTGAGCTATCATATGGGTATGCTCTTTGTAGTTTCTCCTCTTCGTCACCATTATTGTTATTAATTTCTTCAATAATCATAGGTGCCGTATTTGCTCTTGCTTTTATTACAACAGTATTTTTTACAGTTGGTCTTACAGCCCTAAATGTACTTGCTCTTGCAGGAGGCGCCATACTAACTGGTCTATTATCACAATTATCTGGTACACCAAAACGGACACTTGTGCCTAAATGTCTATGGATAACACCACCTGTTTCTTGTGCTTCTGCTATAGAATCAAACAAATCATTGGGTAGAACTGTGCTTTTGTTACCTTCTACTCTAGTATAAAATGGTTTCTCTAATTGTTTTATGAAAAGTGGTTTTCTGGTATAAGCAATTTCACGGAATTGTTTTTGAGATTCTGGTATACCCCTGATCAACATTGGGTTAGCATATGGATCAAAATATGTGTCGCCAGTAGACATTGGAGTATATTTATCCTCTAATACTTTTGTTTTACCACCCGCCTGCCATATTTGTTTACCCCGACTTAATATTTTATGTAACATGGTCGCACGACGTTTTTCTTGTTGCACCGCATCATAAGGTGCCGATGCTTGTAAACTTAACTTGTGTTTTAATCCTTTTAGTGGAACCACCAACGTACCATTTAAATCTGGGATACAATCTTTAATTGTTTTAGTAATGCCTCTAGTTTTTAATAGATCTTTGACAGCTCCACGTATGTGGTCTTCTACTGGAATATCATCTACCGTTGGTACATCCATATATTGAGTAAGTGGATTAAATACGCCTCTAATTTGTTTAGTACTGACTAAATGATGTAAATTTTTTGCATATAACTTAAATTCTTCATCACGTTTATTCATATTACTCATAGCTTCATAATGTTTTTGCTCTATCACATATGCATCCATTTGTGCTCTTACAGCTTCCGCCGTTGTCAATATATGCTTGATAAATGCTTTTCTATTTTTATGATTTGCTTTAAATTTACGACTATAATAACCACGAAATACTCTTTGTAACTGTAATATAAAATATTCTCTTAATCGAATACTGCGTCGCATAAACTTATTATACTTCAATTGATTGGCAAGCAATCTAGACGCATGACCTCTATAAACACGTTGTATTTCATTCGCTTTATTACTTTTAAATGTAATAATAGCTCTTGCCTTTGATCCACGATATAATCGTTGAAATTCAATAGCACCATTATTCCGCATAGGTAGCGACACTATTGCCTCATTGATCTTGCGCCCATACGCTTCCATGAAGCTGGGTTTGCTGTCGCGGATCGCCAAGTAATCCATGATTAGTTGCCCCTTACTAGTTACTCAGTGGAAACCGCCATGTTTTCCCTGTATACAGGCCCCTGGTTCCGGGAATATGGTCGGTACTTAACTGGTTTGATTTTACTGGTTGTGACGCTAGATCATTACAAGGAGAGTGTGTAGAAGCAATTTTTGCGCATGTAATCGCAATTGATACTCTTCTCCACTCTACTCTTTTCAATCACTTCGATGTAAACGACTTATTATCCCGAATAGTGATAAATAAATAACATTTGGAAGAAATATAAGTGGTTCTAACATTAAGCGCGAATTAATTCTACACAAACTAAGGGCCTCGTATCCGGTATAAAAAACTTGAAAAATACCAATTTTTGAATAAAAAAGAAAATGCAGATGTTTCATGTGTTGATTCTCTGCTTGGTCGTCGCGGTGGCACTAGGCGACGACTATGCATTCGTGATAGATGCAGGTTCTACCGGTTCACGAAGTTTTGTATTTAAATATGAATTAGATGAGTCTAATGTTAGAATTATTTCATCAACAAAGGGAGTGAAGGTGACGCCTGGACTTTCATCTTTTGTTGATGCCACTGAAAATGACATCAAAGACTACATTTTACCGATGTTTTACGCTGCCGTGAAAATTATTCCCGAAGATAAACATAACACCACTGTTGTGTACATGAAGGGAACAGCTGGAATGAGATTATTGAGTCGATCTGATCAAAGTAAATTGTGGAAAATGGCATATAATTGTCTACATAATCACGAAGATGTTCCATTTATTATTTCTTCTAATAATTTTGGTACTATTGATGGTTATGATGAAGCATATTATGCTGTATTAGCATCAAATTATATCGCTGGTAGTATTGATGGTAATTTGCATGTTGTAGAGAATACTAGAATGATAGGTGCATTAGATATGGGTGGATCTTCATCACAAATGATATTTCACACTCATACTAAACCAGGTAAAAAAGTTAATGCTAAAGATTTTTGGATGCATTCATGGTTGAATTACGGTGTTGAAGTCACTCGCGAGAAAGTATATGCGTATTTAATTAAAGAATCCGCACAAAAAAATCAGAATAATGACCCTAGTAGCCAACGTACAGTCTCAAATCCGTGTGGATTTTTAAACAATGAAATAGAATTTGATAAAGTAATATTAAAAGGTTCTGGAAATGGCACTGAATGTAGTCGCGTAATTCAAAACGTTCTATGGTCTAAAAGCACTTGTGCTTCCAAAACTCCATGCCCCATTGATGGTGTCCGCCATCCACCTATCGATGGTGATTTCTATGGAATGAGTGTATATTTTTATGCTTTTGATTGCATTCGACATATTGGTGGTGCTAGAATACAATCGTGGCCAACACCAACAATTGCTGAATTAGAGACAGCTGTAAATTCCTTCTGTTCCCTACGAAATCACGAAGCCAATAGATCCATGCAAATTAAGAAGCATAAGTACACCAGGCCTGACCAACTACAATATCGTTGTTTAGAAGGTGTTTATTTATTAAATTTATTAGAAAATGGATTTGGTTTTAATAGGCACTCAAGAAATATCACTTTGGCACTGGATATCAAGGGACACGAGGCTGAATGGACACTTGGCTTTGCATTGGCCGAGATATTGCTACCTGCACACCAGTTTATTCGTGAAAGTAATCCATCTTTAGAAGTCATTGATATGGAATATCAATTCAATAAATTAACTAAGTCTGTAGGCACATCAATGCTTCATGGTCTGACCAGTATCATGAAAACACTGTATCGAGTACATACATCACCAGTAAGGTTCGCTCAAAGGTTATTTCAAAATAAATATAAGTCTATAAATAATGAATTACAAGAAATAATCAAAAATAATCAAGCGAAATTAGATCGATTGACACTTCTTGAAGAAGCGCATGCTGCGTTGAACAGCCAACTAGCCACACTAACGGACGAGAAAGTAGAGTTACTACGCAAGGCTGAAGATAGTGAGTCAATGCGACAACAATTACAGAATACACAGCAAGCTCTAGCTGATGAAAAAACACGTAGTAATGAAGCGATTAATGCAGTACAAACAGAGTTGAAACATCAGATCGAGAAATTTGAAAATAGTATCAAGATATGCACCGACTCGAAAAACGTTGCTACTTCCACTATAGGCGAGTTAACTAATAAACTTGCTGTTTGTGAGCAAAGTGTAGTTGACATTAACGGGGTACAAGGCGAGTTACATAAATGCAATGACGATGCAGTAGCAACCCGATCATTACTCACAAATTGTCAAGAAAGTCAAATAAATAATGGAAATCTAAAGGACTCGCTTGAAAAATGTAACAAAGATACGCTAGCGACCCAATCTTCTCATGCTGCAGCTATAATAGACGTAGAGAGAAAGTTGTTGAAATTGAAAGATGTACATAGAGAAGAAATAAATAAACTTGAGTCGCAATTAAAACAATGCAATGAGAAATAAATTTTACTACACTGTAATTACAATATATCTATAATCTTATACGGTGTTTACTTTGGAGGAGTCTCGACAGGAGAGATTTCTTCTCCTTCTGGAATGGATTGAAAGTCGCCGTGGGGAATTTGCCATATGGTTTCTGGCCTTCCTCCATACGCTAAAAACGTGTCGAAGTTTGGAAATAAATGTTTTTTGCCATCTTTAATGTAATAAACACGTCGATCGTCTTTAACTTTGATAAAAAGTCCGTTATCAACAGGAAAAAACTTATGACCGAATGGATATCGCATTAGTTCATCTGCTTGAAGTGGTAAGGCCACTTCTGAATCAAGATGCATTACATTAAGGGTTACCACAGGTATCTCGCGCAAGGTATCACAATCAATCACGTAGTATACTTTATTTATTTGCTTGGTAATTGCGTCAGTAGTGTTACTCTTTACATCACGCTCCTCCATACGATACCTCAGTCTTTCACTAACTAGTCGATAAGGATCGTCACTGTAAGTATGCTCATCATCCGCAAGGATAATATCCATATAATCTAATAAATGATACCGCGATTCAACCGAAAATTTTCGCGCGACAAAATGACAGATATCATATCCACTACAGGTTGAACCAAAAACATTTATATGTCCACTTCCTGTGGAAGGAACTTGTAACCTTTTGGTAAATAGATCTGTTGTGATTTCATCAGCACTATAAGTATATGGGTGTGATGCAACTGCGGAAGGCCAAAAAACATGCGCATAACCATCATTACAGGTGGTCTCGTTATCTAATCCATTATATGCTATGACAGATGCCGGATAGTGTTCATCGACACATGGCACATTATGAAAGCCATTGGTAAAATTATATTCTTTAACTATAACCTCTGCATGTTTTCTCCTTATAGCAAACCATTCGGAACTCTTACGCCACGCTTCAGGAGGAAACAACCCATCTAATGACTTATGCCATCTAGCTTTTATTTCAGTTACCTTTGGGTCCATTGCACAAGCGTTAATTATACTTTTTTCTCCTTTTAATAATGTTTTTGAAAATTTTGAAAATGAAGCTAACGGAATACATGCTTCTGATAGTAAACAGAACCATTCATTCTCTGGATCGTCAGCTAATGCAGACTTTAATAATGTTATTGTTGCTTCAATTATTCCCCAGGAAGCCCATTTCACAGGTTTACGATTCTTAACCTCCTTACCATAAAAAACCGATGTATTAGGATATATGTAGCCTGGAGCTGGGTGAACGTATATGTTGTACATTGTAGGATCAGCATTCCATCGAAAGAATTCATGCCAAATGTCCTCCATGGGCATAGGTCCACGAGTGAGGAACATAAAAGAAATTTTACTTTTTTTTCCCTCAATGTGTAGAATGAGCAGCAGAAACAGCAAGAAATAATGCGCCAAACACCTCATTCTTCTCAGTTTCCAGATTCTATTTCAGGTTCCTTGGTCATCAAATTCTTGACACAAATTTGTTTCAAAAATCTTTTCGAGTCGACTCGATGAAAAAATTTGTGGGGTGTGGATTATATCTCTTCTTCTTCTAATTAATAAATTACAACTACTTGATAAACAACTAAATACAAAAAATAAAAAATCAATAATCTAGTAAACTAATAAACTGAAAGTTTAGTGATAAACAGCTTCAAATGTTATTTCATCCATACTATATGTGCTCCTGGAAAATGCAGGGTCATTAACAGTAAATACTCCTCCGCCGAGGCATCCAGTTAGTAACACAAAGTGAGTGCAGCCATTGACACAAGCAATAATGCCATGATCTTGCGCTAATCCGTCACAAATAGCACTTTCATCAGCATATTCAATACCTTGAAAGGAAGTGACACCATAGGCATCAGCCATGGCCCATATGATATCACATCCATCAACATACCCACCATTATCAGAAAGAAACACGTCAAATGATGATGGATTTATATCAACACCTTTTGTTGCTAGTATCATTGATACCGAGGAGATAGCACAGCCGTAATGACATATATCATAACCTTCGCACCAACCCAATTGTTGTGTGGACCATCTAGAATCACATTGGTTGAAATAAGCCCAACTCGCACCACTTGTAGCATTGTTTGAATTCTTAATATTCTTCATATTACTTGTAATGTGCATTTTATTTTTATCCACTAAATTCATGTTAGGAACCACTTTAGGAACAACTTCAACCTTTTTCTTGGATGCATTGATCAACACAAAAAACACGGAGGATAGCGAGATAAACAGGAATATATTCATGATGTGCTTTCTATATTACCGCCTTGCTCTCACAGGCACGTACTGAACTTAAATGTGATAAGAAATTTCACTACCTTTTTTGGAAACTGGTTGCACACTTCCTCCATAAAATGCGGCCTTCAATGAAGTATTACTCGATCAACAGGAATTTCATTATCGGGAAAACGAATTCGAAGCTATCGATGTCACTACAAATTTCGATTTATTCTTGGTAAATTCGTCTATTTCGGTATTTACTTAATTACTTTATGCAGTAACCCTGCGCAATTTCCTCGAAATAAGATGGTAACAATGCCTCTCTCACGCACAACAACATGAGAATTTACCATCTTATATTCATCGTTTTATTTTCCTTCAACATCTTTGTAATTCATTATTTAAAAAAAAATCCGGAACTTGTCGCGGTCGTTATCAGAAAAAAAGGCAAAAATTGAATAGTCAATAATGACGACGTTGGCGCAAGCTTTGAAGACGTGGGAGGCGGCGAACCCTGATGTGCCGCTAGCAGACGCGGACTACATCAAGTTGTACTGCCAACAGCCACCAATTAATAAACTTGATAATTCTATAAGTGTTTGTGGTAATTGTGAAAGAATTGCATTATCTACGAATAATATTGATCGTATGATACCATTAACTGGTATGAATAAACTCAAAATACTTTCATTGGGAAGAAATCTTATTAAGAAAGTGGAATTTTTAGAAAGTGGTAAGTGAAATAGTTATTACATTATTGTTATTTTATTGTATTTTATTATTATCATTATTACGAATGATACTGATGACATTTACATCAATATACTTAAATATATTTCAGCACTCACAGGACTAACTTTATTGCCATTTATATAGTTGCAGGAACATTAGAAGAACTTTGGATTTCTTATAATCAATTAAGTTCACTTGATGGTATCAATTGTTGTTCAAATTTAACCACATTATATGTTTCTAATAATCAAATCAAACAGTGGTCAGAACTAGATAAATTACAGGGATTGGCGAACCTCAGAGATGTTTTATTCACAGGTAATAGCTTAAACTTACTTTATTCCCAACGATAATAAATTAACCCACTGTTACAGGTAATCCAATATATGATGAAGTACCTAAGGAGCAAATAAGAATTGAAGTTTTGAAACGATTACCACAAATAACAAAAATTGATGGAGATTTAGTGAAACCAGCTGAACGCGAACTCGCTACTGGTATAAAAATGGAATAAATTAAACCAACAATTATATTATATTTGTATATTAAGCCTTATCAATTATAACGTCTTCTTACTCACTTATCACTATTGGTACCCTGTTGTATCTTATAGACGGTGGTGAAATCACTTGTTTCTATTTCTTTTTCTCCCTGCGGCCCTCAGCGATAGTGGTACCGTATCACCATTCCACATATCGTGGTACCAAGGTACATACAATATTTGGTGCAAATTTGAGTAGGATGGAGAAGGAGAAGAAGGACAAGAAGGACAAGAAGGACAAGAAAGAGAAGAAGGACAAGAAAGAGAAGAAGGACAAGAAGGATAAACACCGCGATTCAAGTGAACACAACGAGGAGATCGGGTGCGTAGATAGTGACTTGGTACAAGGGGATAATCTTTTTATCATTCGTGTGCCAAAAGACATTCCAATACATGAGTTAGACGGAGTTGAAATAGATTGTGCAGTTTTAGATGATAAAGAAAGAATAGAAACATTGCGAATTAATCATGCAAATTATGAGTTATATCAAGAAGAAGTCAACGACATATATCATAATTTCCGACCATTAGTAAAGCGGAATGTGACTGATTCAGTTGGCATTGGACCCAAGTTTCACAAGGCACTTACATTAGTTCGTAAAGTGAATATAGATAATAACATCAATATTGATAAAATTATCGATGACTTACCTATAGCAAGAGCATATCGCAAGGTGCATCAAGTTGAGAACTTGCTTGTAAGTTCGATGCCATATGGCAGTGTAACAAATATAAACGATTTGCATACCCGCTTGTCAAAATATAAAGAGAACAGTAGTATTGTTTCATCTAGTAGTAATAAAAAAAGGGGAAAAGATGATATTTCAACCTCGACAAAAAGTAAAAAACAAAAAAAATAGGGATGTATATGTATGATCTTGTATATTTATGTTCATTAGCTAGATTATGTTCACCGATTTGCCGTCTTTATCATTTCTTCAATTGATGTAATTTTTTCTCTTATTTTTGGTATTGGCATACTATTTTTTCCTCGTTCTATCTCTTCATTATCAATTTTTTCGTATTTGTCAAGTGTTATAGTGGTGCTAGTTAGTATCGGCGATTCGTTTGGAGCAACATCCTTTATTAGACCTGATTCAATATCTTCAATTATTGCTTTAACAGTATCTTTAGCATCGGTTATATTTGTACCGACAATTCCCGTTGGTCCTCGCTTTACCCATCCAACTGTATAGAGTCCTTGAACAACTTGGTTGGTAGTTTTATCGACAACGCGACCATTTATATGATTAATTGTGTTACTTTGGTAGTTAAAGATATTGTTCTCTATCGGCAGCGACTTGTATCCAATTGACTTGAGCACTAACTGGCAAGGTATTACATCGTGTATCCCAGTACCAACAGCCTTTTGGTGCAATGCGTCACCAATTAGTTTGTTTTTCTCAAATTTAATTCCACTTACACATTTTACCCCATTTTTGTTTTCAGATAAAAAAGAAGTAGGACTCATTAAAAACTTAAAATATATATTATTTTTTTGAAATTCATTAGAATTTATTGCATCACCTACGGCTACTGTATTTATTAAGTCTACAATCCTTGTTTTCGGCCGGTTATTTTCTATTTCTTTTACACTTGCTGCGGTAAGACCGCGCGACAATTCATCTTTATCGATATGGACTTTAGTAGCCGATAATTTAGTTAATTCACGAAATTCTTTAATAGTGAATGAAGCTTGTACGTGACCTCTGCGTCCTATTATATATATGTTCTCAACACTACTTTTCAGTAGCATTGAAATTGAAGATGAAGTAATATCCGTTGGGTGCAACTCATCTATATTTTTTGATAATATTCTTGCACAATCAATAGCGACATTACCATTACCTACAATAACTACATTTTTTACTTTATCTAAATTAATTTCATTTCCGACATCGACACAATCAGGCTCACCATTATACCAACCAACAAATCTTCTCGCAGATAATACATTTTTAATACTGTGTTCATCTGGAACATTTAAATCAATATCTGACGATGCGCCATATGCCAATACTACTCCAGAATAACAACTTCTTATCTGTTGTAAACTAACCCCTTTTCCACCTACCTCAACCCCTCCGAGATAACGCACTCGTTCATGAGTGAGAATTTGCTTGAATGTCTCAACAACCCCCTTGACGTCTTGGTGATCTGGTGCAACACCGTATCGAACCAAGCCATATGGAACAGGTAATTTCTCTACTATATCGATGAGTAACGAGGCATTCTTCTCCAGTAGGTACTTAGCAGTGTAAAATCCACTGGGACCCGCGCCCACGATCGCAATTCGACGCATTTTGCGACGAGAGACTTGCAAACACTATTATTGGTATTGATTTCCTGCAATCCTCGATTCCTTAAAATTTTTTTATAGGTACCGGCGGCTTATGGCACCGTTATGTGATTTATCTCATGATAATAATGAAATTTTCGTACAATTACTGGTTAAAATACAATTTAATTATTTTCTATAACTTTTTTCATAATATGTTTTTTATACGAAGCAAAATCACCATCATATCTTGATAGTTTAGCATTTGACAACACCCATAATTCTCCACCGGGTCCATCGTCTACGTTGTCATTCGATTGTATCACTTTATTCACAAACGATTCATCGTGTGAAACGGCAATGATTGCACCGTCAAAATCATGTAATGCATTACATAATGCCTTTATAAAGTAACTGTCACAGTGATTAGTAGGCTCATCAAGAATCAAGACATCTGGTCGTCTGAATAATGCTATAGCTAATGCCACCCTCATGCGCTGTCCACCAGATAAATATTTCACAGCTAATAACGCAAAATTACCAACAATTCCAAAATTTGATAAATACGCTCGTTGCGTGGTCTCCTCTTGTCTAGATCCAGGGTCCAGCAAACCGGTGGCGGAAGTATTGTCTTGATGTAATCGTTTAATATGTTCCAATGCATTTAAATTGGGATCCAATTGCTCTCCTTTGTAGTGATGTTGCTGCAGCATTTGGATTCTACAACCAATATGCTTTGTTACTGAACCAGTGGTAGGTGCACATTCACCAGTTAATATATTTAATAATGACGTTTTTCCACAACCATTTTTTCCCATAATTGCTATTCTTGCTCTAGGTTTAACTACAAAATCCACACCTTCAAATAACGGTTCACTATCTGCATCATTCCATTTAAATGATACATCAGCTATCCCTAACATTTTTTCATTTTTATCAAATACTCCAAACGGAACTGGTAATGTAATTTGAATCTCTACTTCCTCCTCTATTGGTTCCACTTCAAGCAAGCTTTCTAGCTGCTTCATTTTCATCTTCCGTTGGGACTGATGTGCTGGATTATCATATTTTTTACCTTCACGACTAATAAATTCTTTTAATTTTTCTTTTTCTTTTTCATAGGCATCTTTTGCACGTTGTTGAACTAATTTATTTTCTGCTACAGTGTTTTCATACGTGGCATAATCGCCGTAATAATGTTCTAATGATGCTTTGGAGTGACCAGCTAATTTAGATCGTAATTCTAATACATCAGTGCATATAGCGTCCAGGAAATATCGATCGTGTGAAACGACCACGGCAATACCTTCAAATTGGGTGGTTAGATAATGTTCCAACCATAATAATGCGTATATATCTATAAAAAGCAAGAAGTGAGCTGAAATGAGAAATGGTGCAATCAGAATGATAATAATACCTAAATGATTGGTTGGTTCATCAAGAAGCAACAAGTTAGGATTTACAAAAATGGCACTAGCTAATGCAGCACGCATACACCAGCCACCTGAAAGTTGTGATGTTGGTATCGTCATTGCATCTGCAGCAAATCCTAATCCTTGCAGTATTTTTCTCGCTCTATTTTCAGCAGTGCTTACTCCTATTGCATCCATCCGTTCGTAACATTCTAGTAACGCTACTTCAATATTGACGTTTTTTAATTCTTCTGGTAATTCATCTTTACCACAATGCATATACTTTGTTAATTTTTCTTCATCTTCTAATAGTGCAGTGCGTTCTACGTCTGCTCTCAAACACCAGGCCAATGGTGATTCATTATCGCCTTCAACATGCTGATCAACTAATAATATTCTTAAATGATTTAAATTTGGTAACTTATAATGGGCAAGTGCGCGCATCAAAGTAGATTTACCAGCTCCGTTCCTACCTACTAATGCATATCGTCTTGTTGGGGCTAATGTTAATGAAACATCACTTAATAATTCACCAGTACCAGATGGATGAGGAATGGAGAAAGAATCAATATTAACGCCTTTATTTGCTTGCCTACTTGCTGTTCTACTAGCAATAATTGCAGCCATTCTAGCAGCTCTTAGTTCGTCTTCTTGCTGCTTTCGTATCATTGCCTCGTGTCGTAACATTTTTTGTAATGCTTCATTTTCTTTACGTTGTTTT
>JACCDO010075701.1_pt1 | contig 11787 bp, 9 predicted proteins | sample 7446101 | NCBI WGS metagenome assembly JACCDO01 (sample SAMN15323440, study PRJNA562643) | freshwater metagenome | isolation source: river surface water | place: USA:Blue River Watershed | collected 2017-08-16 | reverse complement strand
GTTGGAAGTATGCGGCCATCTCGGAATAAATAATAATTAATTGGTTCGGGGCCTAAATAATAACGGGCATAACTTTTTGTTGAATCCACATAGTATTTTATGAATGACGATGCACGTTCATAAAATGCTAACAATGAAAGCCACATAGTTAACATAACTTCCTATTTTTTGTTTAGGCCACTAATGTTGCGGCTCTTCCTTCACCCTCAACAATCAGAGTTCCTTCGCTGCCTGTTGATATTGTAAGGTCTGCTGGATCAACAGGTTTCTCCTGTGGCTTGCCTTTTGCTGCAACAATTTCGCGTAAATGTTTAGCACGTTTCATCCAATATTCCATTTTCAACTTTTGAGGACTGTTGCGTTTGCATTTAAGAAAGCAAAGTATGCAACACCATGCATTCACAGCCAAACTTACAATCAATGCAAATAACAATATGCCCAATATAATTTCTTTATCATTCTTCAGCGATTCAATCAATACAACATTGTCATTGTTTTTCACATAAGATATGAGCGTGCTATTTATGCACGCTTCTTTTTCAACAAGGCAGTTATTTCGTTGACGCATTAATGATGTTTGTTCATTGCGGCATTGATTCATTTGCAGTTGTAATAACATGACCTCTGTAAGTTGCATTGTTGGAATGATAGAAAACGTTGAGTTTTGCTTTTGACTTTGCGATGCACTTGCGGATACAGAGACACTTGGAGTCACGGATGGTGAAACAGTCAAGCCTCTTGATGATGTTGTGCTTACAGATGGTGTAGCGCTGGATGATGAGGATTGTGTAATTGAAGTTGTTAGAGATGCAGAAGTGGTCATTGTTGGTGTCACACTTGAAGAAATGGAGGATGATGTGCTAGGAGACACAGAGGTGCTAACAGAGGCTGATTTTGTGGAAGAAACAGATGGCGATGTACTAGGAGACACTGATGCACTTACAGAGACCGATGTACTTGAGGAAACGGATGGTGATGTACTAGGAGACACTGAGGGGCTTACGGATGCGGATGTGCTTGAGGAAATGGATGGCGATGTGCTAGGAGAGACCGAGGGGCTTACAGAGGGCGATGTACTTGAAGAAACAGATGATGACATTGTTGGAGATACCGATGGGCTTACAGAAACCGATGCACTGGATGAAACCGATGGTGATGTGCTTGGAGATACAGATGAACTGGTTGAAGGGGATGTGCTTGATGAAACGGATGGCGATGTGCTAGGAGACACTGAGGAGCTTACAGATGCGGATGTACTTGAAGAAACGGATGGTGATGTGCTAGGAGATACTGATGAACTTGTTGAAGGAGATGTGCTTGATGAAACGGATGGCGATGTGCTAGGAGACACTGAGGGGCTCACAGAGGCCGACGTGCTTGAAGAAACAGATGAGGACATTGTTGGAGATACAGAGGGGCTTACAGAAGCCGATGTGCTTGATGAAACCGTTGATGACACCGTTGAAGACATTGATGCACTTACAGATGGTGTTGTGCTTGAAGAAACCGTCGTGGATACACTAGGAGACATGGATACACTTGCCGACGGCGATGTGCTTCCTGTAACAGACGGGGAAACTGTGGAGGATACAGAAGAACTTGTTGACGGCGACGTAGATGTAGAAACAGTGGATGTTGACGACGCTGTTTGCGTTGTGGTTGATGTAATTGATGCACTTGAAGAAGATGAAGTAGTTGGTGAAACACTAGAAGAAGATGAAGGACTGCTGGATGATGACGTTGATGCAGTCACCGAAGATGATGTGCTAGGTGTTTTAGAAACGCTTGGTGACGACGATACGGACGCTGTTACAGACGAAGACACAGTTGCAGACATTGTAATGCTTGACGACACCGAACTACTTGGTGTTATACTGGCAGAGATAGATGCGGATGAAGATTGACTGGGTGTTATGGAACTGCTTGGTGTGAATGAAGCAGTTATGCTTGGGCTACGTGAAACGGATGGTGTTAACGAAGGAGTTCCTGTTGGAGACGCCTGCGCAACCTGTGCAACAGATACATTTTGAACAACTTCGGTTAATGAAGATATTGCACCGGCCGCATAGTACCAAACAATGGCAGACGATTGTCCAGATTGCAATGTTCCAATGGGCAGCACCGCAGCATATGAACCGTCTGTTCCTGGCTGTGATGTTGATGGCGGTAGCGAAAGTGGATAAGTATTGTATACATTTGAAAATGCGCAACATAAGGCATATGCTGTCATCACACCTGGTGTTTCTGAATAAAACAATACACCTTCACTAGGATTTGTAATCATAATTGCGTGTGATGAATCACTATTGGCTGACACAGGCACAAAGGCATTGTTTACCAAGTTTCCGCGTGTTTTCATATTTGTATCTGTAGTTCCAACAAAGTCATCGCGTGTTCCCACCCATACCAACATATTCTGGATAGACGACGCATCTACGTTTGTTACACGTGTTGTAATTTGTACGAATTTATCGGTTGCTCCAAGTGAAAACTGATTTTCAAACATTACTTTTTGTCCGTTTACGGTAAAATTGCGTGTTGCAGTAATTATGCCGTGGCCAACAGATTTGGACGCGTCGGACGAATCAACAACAAACTCTGAATAATCAGTGTGAGTTCCGGAAACAGAAAGTCCATAAAAATCTGCAACTGTTGTACCACTCCAATTTGGACCACCTGTTCCTGTGCCAATTGCAGTATCCAATGGGTAATTTGAAAACGTTAATTGGTACCAAGCATTTGCATTAGGCGAGTAGTAAAATGGTTGCTGGACAAGACCTTGTGAATTTATGGATGTTTCTGAGCCTGTGCCAAAGCGCAAGTTGCTATTGGCAAACACACACGCGGGCGCAGTGCATCCTTTTGTTCCAACAACATCAATACCGGTTGCCCCAATTATTGATAAAATAATTGGGGTAATATAACGCAGAAACTTCATTTATCTACTATAGTTGTTTAATTTTGGATATACTTAGCAACAACCATTGCCATCTTCACAACCACTATCACATTGATACTTGCTTTTTATTGTAAAAAGGGTTTGATCGTAAAAAATAATGGCAAGAAGAAATACAAAAAATAGAATGGGCATTAAAAGCAATCCATACGCGGCAAATTCAAGCCGGGCGGCACAGAGCACCCATAAAAATATGGTGCCCATTATGAGTGCCACTGCGTGTTGCACCGCATAATGATACGTTCCACGATACAAATTAAAAAGAACAACGCCGGCCATCACAACTGGATAAATTTTAGCCGGAGGACACAATGCTTCCCACGTAGAGTTCATCTTATAGTGGGACAATCTTTCCGTTTTCTAGTTTACCAATGCAATCGCCGTATTCCTCTTCACTGACGAACACATACACGCGACCGGTTGGCTTGCCGACAAAGTACTTCTTCTTTCCAATCTTTTGGATATCAAAGTCATCGTCTTCGGGTTCGGCGGCCTCCTCAGCCGCTTCTTCCTCTTCTTCGGCAGCCTCTTCCTCAGCAGCCTCTTCACCTTCTTCAGCAGCCTCCGCAGCCTCCTCAGCAGCCTCTTCACCTTCTTCAGCAGCCTCCGCAGCCTCCTCAGCAGCCTCTTCACCTTCTTCAGCAACCTCTTCCTCAGCCGCTTCTTCAGCAGCATCTTCGGCTTCTTCCTCCTCAGCATCTTCAGCTTCATCGGCAGCCTCCTCAGCATCCTCTTCCGCCTCTTCGGCTTCTTCAGCCTTTTCAAGTTGATTCACTTCGGATTCATCGTCCGTTTGTTTGGCATCACAACAAAGTGTCATTGATTTCGCATTTGGCACGGGTTCAGCCTCTACCGGTTCTTCAATCACCGATGAATTCTCTGAATATGCATCCTTCGTAACAACGACGTTTGGAATAACATCATCTGCGGCATCCGAAACGGGATGAATGATAAGATGGGGAGGCTCGGGCGTAACAATCATATCACGACTCAGGAATGCTTCCGTCACAGCATTTGACATACTTTTTTCAAGGTATGAATGCGTCTGCTTCATATCTTCTTTGGATTCAATTAGTGACATTGCGGTGCAAAGAAAGCGGTCAAAACTTTCAGGGCAGTCACGATATTTACCGGCAGCAGCCTGCATTGCAAGACGAAATACATCGCTTACAATCTCGCGGAATGCGTTTAATGATTCACTTGACATTTCTAACGTATGAAATCTCAAGTGATGGGGAAAAAAGGTTTCAATTTTGGACAATTTATGCGCCTAAGCAACGGCCAAGTGCTGAATCTGCATTGCCCATTCCACCGTAGATTCCTTAGATTTAACAGGTTTGCTACGACGCAAACGCAACCCCTGTGCACCAGGTGCGTTATACTTGTGCTGTATGTCATTGCTGATAAATACATTTTTAAGGTTCTGGTCGTAAAAATCAATAGGTTTTGTATCCATTGTCTGAATAATGCTGACCATTGGAGGCGTCAATACATCCACCCGTAACTTTTTCTCGTGTACAATTGCGCGGTATTCCGATATATCCATAGAACCACCAAACATACGCAAGACTTCGCGTGGTGGTGCAGGACGAATGCCACGCGGTGCTCCATGTTTGATTTCCGCATCCACTGCATACAAGCAATTTAATAGCGCATATCGCTCCCATTGGATATGCGTATCAATCTTCTCCTTGAACAAATATGCCGCAGCACATTCAGGGCTGCAAAAGTTTCCATACATATGCCATACTTCATCAAGTATGTGGCTTGGAATCGCACATGGTGCACTTTGGAAGCCGTGGCAGCACCAAAAACACGCAATTTCCGTTTTTTCAGGCAATTTATTGTACCGATTGCTATCTTGAAACAGCACCATTAGTTTTTCAGAATAGTTGGACGGCAATTTGCACGCAGGATAACTTGGCTGCACAACCTTGTTATCTTCAATAATAGGTGTTGAAAGCGGCACAATATCACTTTGTACACCAATGCCCTCCTGAATTCCATCCAAATAGGAAAATGCATTATTGTCGTATGCAGATGGTCCATCCACACTAGGCGCTTCATTTTGTGCCTCAGGTTTCACTAAATTTGTAGATTCAAATTCAATTGCATTGGATGAAACTGGCAAATGTGCAATCAACGGCCGCTGTTCGGATAAAAACGAACCCTGAATGCCAGACGGTGTTACGATTGCAACTACAGGCGGCGTTTTCTTAGAAGAACGGGACTTTTTTGCTGGGACTACAGATGGTTGTACCTCCTCCACAACATTTAACGTGGGTGCTGCTACAGCGGTGGCTGCGGCGGCGGCGTTTTTACGAGCACGTGGCTTACTACTCATTGTTAATTATGAATGTGCGTCACACACTTTAGACCCATCGGGTCTCTACAGGGTCTAAAGGCCAAATCATACTATGAAAAAACCGCTACAGAAAGTAGAACACCATGCCTCCCAAAAAAACAAGGAAGACCAAAAAGGTCAAAAAGGTTGAAAAGAAGATACTAGCCCCCGAAGATGTAGACTTGCATATTGAGGGTGGCATTGATTTTATTGCCTCCCAACACAAGGCCGAATGTGCTACGGATACAATTCAAAACATTCTTTTCTTTGCCGACGGTTTCCGTGATAAGTTTGCAACAATTACGCAACGTATACTCAAAGAAGGACGCAGCAAAGAATTGTTTGGAAAGTCGGATTCCCTAAACGCCTTTTTGCGCACGGAGTTGGAAACACGCGATGCGTTTCTTGTCAATATGTTTAAACTTGGAATGCGTCGTTACGTCTTGATTCGTCTTCAGGATATGGGTTGGACAAAGGCGCGTATCCAAAAGTTGTTTGGAATCACTGATTTACAAACAGAATGTCCTTGGATGCCGAATAAGACCAAACCGCGCCCTATGCGTCGTCGTGGAAGTATCAATACTGCGGCGGGCATTGAATTGGGCGGTCTTATTGCGAAAAAACACGGTCAGGATCCCGCTGCGTTTGAAGAAGCGGGCATGTACGATTCATCCGCAAAACGCTTTTTTGAAACAACAATGATGGGCAGTAAATACATCAAAGAAAACTTTATGGTCAAAGAATCCGATGCATTTGATTCAGTGCTGAAACGCGATGGATTAACTGCAATTTGGATAAGTGCCGAAAAAGTAAAAGACGATATTGAGGAAAAAGCCATTGCTGAAGACAAAGTGGGTAACAAGAAATTTGCCTCCAATGGTCACGCATTTGGACTCATTTCGTATCAAAATCAATACTACTTGGTGGATAATGAACTTGGTGTTGCAAAGCCATGCACACCTAATCCAGGCGATGAGCGCCGATTCATGCGCAACTTAGGAAAACCATTTACAATTTCAATTTATACATCCAAAGCCGGACCACGATATAATTATAAGGAATACAAAATGGGCGATTATCTTTTGTACAGCCTTGGTCGCAAAACACACGATGATGAGAATTACACGCATATTAAATATGAATCGCGTCTGCATTTTGAAATTTACATTAAACCAAATTCACCTTTATACAACAAACGCTATATTCCCAGTGGTGCTTACAAAAAGGCCGCTGCAGCGACACCGCTTGTATCGCCTCCTGGCCCTGAAGCGTTTGAGCGTAAAAAGACCAAGAAAAAGGCACGTCTTTCCGATTTATCCAAATGCATTCGCAGCAGTGCAGCAGTGACAAAAATGCCGCGCAAGTTTATGCCCAATTCGCCTGAATTTGACCCTAGCGTTCTTACATCTGAAATGAGTGGCAAGTTTAGTCGCCTGATTCAGCAGATCCGTGAATTGGATGAAAAAGATATGGCCAAACACGGCCATCACTTCAAACACTTTATCTTTACCGACATTCGCGAATCCGCATTTGGTGCCAAAGCATTGGCGGCCTTTTTAATCCAGGCCGGTTTTGATTTGCGCATGAAAAAGCAGGCCAAACAGGTGCGCCGTCAGGGTAAACTTGTGGAAACCAAAACGGGTGAAACTGTGTTTGTAAATGAAGAAAAACCCGACGGATTTGCAATGTTACAATCGTTTCCTTTGTGGAAAAATCCACTTGCCGTCAATGTGAAAAAGGAGATTATACGCACATTTAATGCGCGCCCCGATAACGTACACGGTGAGCGTCTTCGCTTGATTGTGTTGGATTCCAAATACAAAGAAGGCATAGATTTGTTTGATGTAAAGTATGTACATTTAATGGAACCGGCTATTGCTGAATCGGATTTGAAGCAGGCTGTGGGTCGTGCAACACGCTATTGTGGGCAAAAGGGTCTTGCCTTTATTCCAAACAAGGGTTGGCCACTTGAGGTATTTGTGTATACCACGGAATTGCCAAATCGTGCTCCCTTTACTCTTGGCGATGCGTCGTCAGGCAACCGTGTAACGGTAGATGCACACGAATTAATGTTAAAACATTCTGGTTTGGATTTGGCCTTAATAAATATGACAAAAGAATTAACGGTATTGGCGATTTCTAGCGCAGTTGATTACGATTTGAACTATAAAATCAATAACTTTGCAATCCAGGAAGAAGTGATGGAAATTATGGATGTGGACGATGACGTGGTTGTAGAAGTTTCCAAACTTGCTGGGTCACCAACAAGTATGCAAGCCCTATATGGAAGTCCTATGGATGGCGGTGCAAAGAAAGAACAACTTGTGGAAATTCACAGTGTTGATGATATTACACCTGAATTAGTGGAGCGTTGTGCAAAGTATCCATCTGAGTTGTTTAATTTCAAGGGACCCGAAATGTGGGCCGCTGCACGAAGCCTCAAAATGAAGATTCCTGCCGGCGCCAAGCGTGAATGGTTTTGCCAACGCCTACGCGATACACCGGCGTTGTTTGAATTGTTGATGCGTAAAAAACGTGCCGAATCAGTCAATAAAGTTGTATCTGTGCCGTTGCCTACACCCAAAGTGCCTTCTGCGCCGTTGCCTTCGGCACCTTCGGCGCCGGCGATGAGTCCGTTGAATTTGGGCACACCTGCCGTTCGCCCCGCAACACCTGGAGCAGCCTCACCGGAAACTATCAATTACGAAAATCGCAACATATTCAATGCGTTACGCGAACAGTATATTAATGCTGGTCAACTTCGTTTGCCTGGCACACCACAAGCGCCACCTGCTTCACCACGCACTGTGACCCCTCGTACACCGTCTCCAACATCCGCTAATAAAAATGCCGCTTTCAAACAATTGCGTGCAATGTTTCCTTCACCGCTTGAAGAAGAACCGTTGAAACCATTGTCTCTTACAGAAGCCGCTGATTTGCCATTTGACGAATTCCAGCGCCATATTATTCAATTGTATGAACGTTTCCGCTGGGCTTCGCCCATTGTGAAGAGTGGTTGTGATGCTGTTGTGGCCGGCAAACCTGGCACAGCTGTATCGTTTACAAACACACAGGATTTCATACGTCATTATTTAACGCCTGGTTCACCCTTCAAAGGTTTGTTGGCCTGGCATAGTGTGGGCACAGGCAAAACCTGTATGGCCGTTGCTGCTGCCACAACCACATTTGAACGCGAAGGATACAACATTTTGTGGGTCACACGTAATGCGCTAATGGCAGATGTATGGAAAAATGTATTTGGTTCTGTATGCAGTATTCCAATTATGGAGAAATTGGCTGCGGGCACGGTAATGCCTGCATCGCTAGCCGAACAGCGTCGTATGCTTTCACGTGCTTGGTTTAACCCAATCAGTTACCGCACATTCCAAAACGCCTTGGAAAAGAAGAACGAAATTGGCCGTATGTTGCACGCATCACAGGGTGGTGGCACAGACCCGTTGCGTAAAACGTTTTTGATTATGGATGAAGTCCATAAATTACAGGACGGTGATTTGGGTCCTGCCGAAGCCGCGGATTTCAAGAAAATCCAGCGTTACATACACGAAAGTTATGCTAAATCAGGCGACAATTCTGTACGATGCTTATTTATGACGGCCACACCAATCACAGATACACCACGCGAATTGTTTGATATTTTGAATACGTTTATACCATCCGAAGAGAAACGGTTGATGCCGTTTGAAGAATATCGTGCAGCATATACAGACGATGCTGGACATATTTCATTAACTGGTCGTGCTTATTTCCAGGAACGCTGCAAAGGTCTTATCAGTTACTTGAATCGCGAATTTGACCCCACAACCTTTGCCCAACCTAGGTTCCATACAGTTTCTGTGCCGGTCGGTGCTGTATCCACGCCCACTGTCGCCGAAGTCGTGGAATCCTGTGCACATACACTGGAAGGCTTGGAAATTCCGGCGGCGCAAGTTGCTGCGGAGGCCGCGGCCGATGTTGCGGAATCTGTGGAATCCGCGGCACTGGAAGATTGTGATGCGCTAGAAGAGGAACTCAAAAAGTTAGTTGCGGACGTACAAGCGAGCGATGCTGCCAAGAAGGAAAAATCTGCGCAAATCAAAACACTCAAGGCCGACTACGGTGCGCGCATCAAGGCGTGCCGCAAAACAGCCAAAGCCGCGGCAAAAGATAAGGCAAAGGCGTCACGAAAAGCCGAAAAAGAAGCAGCCAAAGCAGCTAAGGCAACTCGTCGCGCACTCAAAATGCCAGATGCAGTTGGCAAATGTTTTACAGAAAAGAAAAAGGATTTCACACGCCGCCGCAAAATGATGCAAATCAAAGGTATGGAAGCGTGCTTCCGTGAAAAGAAGCCGCGTGGCACTAAAAAAATTAAAGGCCCTAAGGGGTCAAAAGAACCAAAGCCCGCGGACGCGTTCAAATTCATCAGTCGCAAAGAGTTTTTGGATGCCATGAAAGCCCGTGCGCTTGGTGTGCCTTATGAACCCAAAGAAAAGAAACCGCGTGCCACTAAGAAAAATAAAGCCGCCAATGCATCTTCGGCACAGAGTGTTGTTGCATAATATTACGTGGTCTAAAACATTCACTCCTATGTATGTGTTAATACAAATGAGTGAAAAAAGCGAATTCATACATATTGGCCATGGTCGCATTATCAATGCAAACAAAATCCGATGGATACAAAAACACAATGATTGTTATGAAATCTGTATGAAAGAGAATGGATGCAATGTATTTACCTGGTTACACACACTAAAGTTATGTAAAAATGATAATCCACAGTATTTCAAACAAATTGATGAATTAAGTCGTTGAGATTGGAGTGCGTGGTTCATCATCTATGTTCACTTGGCGACAAAATTCATCTACGGAATTTGTTGCAATCGCCACATCTGTATCCAGTTGCGGAAGGTCCACGGGGCGAATGCGAAGTGTGGCGCGTGCAAAATAGGATATGGCGGAATTACGACGCACAGTTAATTCACGTGAACCAATTAACAATAATGTAAATAACCCTTTACAAAATATATCCAATACGACATATGCAATCACAACGTGGTCTATGGGAATTGCATTAAATTTATACAAAAGTGACACGGTTGGATAAAACAACCAGGCGGTGGTTGTAAAGCCAATTAATGTTTTTGTTGTTCGTTGTGTTAATGCATCCACTGCACTTTTGTATTTATTGCATTTATATACAAGTGTACCAAACGTTGCAATGAAAATTGTACTTGCTATTCCAAAAAATACCATTGATGTTATGATATTCGGTGAAATATTGAAAATGTATCCGCTAATAAACACCATTTGATTTGCAAGTAACATACATATGTATTCAAGCATTGAAAAGGAAGCAAGTTGGCCCAATTTAATTAATAGCAACGGTGTTGCAACCATCCATTCCACATAAAAATTCTTCAAAATGTATGGACTGTATACAGAATCATATTGTACATACACATTTAACAACTGGATGATATAAAATATTAGTGTGTATGTGCACACACAACACGATAGGTAATAGTATATTTTATCCACTGGTTTTCCAACAAAACTATGCGCCAAGCGCGCATAATAACCGACAAGTCCTAAGAAAACGGCTGCACCTGATGATAGGGCTACAACACAGTTGGTTGTGCTGATTGCAGCCATTTAGTATGGTAACACATAATATGTTTAACCCCGCTGCGAGGTCTAAAGTCCATCCAGCGTGAAACTGTGTAAGGATGAGTTCCGTTTGGACAGAAAAATACAGACCAACGCGTCTGTCTGAAGTGAAAGGTCATAAACGAATAAAGCAGTTGTTTGAACGCGCAATAGCCAAACAATTTGTTGGATTTCCACCGGCCATACTGTATGGGCCACCAGGTACGGGGAAAACAAGTATTGCGTTAGCGCTCGCACAAGAAGCATATCCTGCTGTATCACCCTCCATTTCTACGCTTTACTTGAATGCATCGGATGAACGCAGCATTGAAGTAATTCGTGAACGAATCTTACAGTTTACACAAACATCGTGGCCAGGTGTAGCACGTAAGTTTGTAATTTTTGATGAAGTGGAGACAATGACCGAACCGGCCCAGGCATCGTTGCGTGCCCTGTTGGATGATGTGGACCGCGAAGGACACTTTCATTCGCCAATGTTTTTGTTTTTATGTAATTCCCTGTATCGTGTGCATACTGCATTGCGTTCACGATGCGTGGCGCTTTTTTGTGGACACGTGCCAATTGTACACGTCCGCGATACACTTTCAGCAATTCAGACAGCAGAAGGTGTGTCCCCTGATCACATTCGTATTCCTTCAGACCTTACATTTAAGATTCAGCGCGGTGATTTGCGTTCTTTTGTAAGCGCCGTACAATTTGGAAAAGAGTTAAATTCGTGGGACGACTGGTTTACACGGCTGCATGATGCCGCCCCTGGTAAATCTGTATATGTATGGGAAGATGGCTTGTCGCGTGCACCATTTTGTATCCTGATTCGTCACGT
>JACCDO011770596.1_pt1 | contig 11788 bp, 7 predicted proteins | sample 7446101 | NCBI WGS metagenome assembly JACCDO01 (sample SAMN15323440, study PRJNA562643) | freshwater metagenome | isolation source: river surface water | place: USA:Blue River Watershed | collected 2017-08-16 | reverse complement strand
AGGTATTTGAGCATTTCTTTAGTCATTTCCTGTTGCAACCATTTTTTAGCACCAATCAAACGGATTTACAACATTTTCGTAGTACTAATTGGTGTTCAGGCAAAGACAACGAACAAGGTTACTTCGTTGTGGCCAGAAAGAAGTTAGCATGAGTGAGTATGAGTGAGTGAGTATGAGTGAGCGAGTGAGTAAGCATGAGTGAGTGAGTAAGCATGAGTGAGTAAGAGAGAACAAATTGTATTTGATTGTGATAACTGTACAATAATTACACTACAATGTCAATATTCGTCATTTCAATGCCTTCTTCCGCTTCTGCTTCCGTAGCTGCGCCACCTACAACTTCTTCCTCTTCCTCTTCTACTCTATTAACTATTCTCTCTGTCTCGTCATAGTGGTGACGCCCTTTGGACACGTGCTTGATAACTACAGGACGGCCACATATGTACTCGTGGATCATAAGCTTGTAAAACACACTAACGGGCACGGCGAGTAAGAGGTGAGTGAGTAAGAGTGAGTGAGTGAGTGAGTAAGTGGTTACCTAATAATCGCGATAAGAATTGACGTTATGAGCCACACTCCAATCATAATATCTGTGGAATCAACGGCTACAACCTTGGCAGTGTACGGTGAGGGGATGGACTGCAACATTTCCTTGCTCAACACAAACGGATATATTGGTGAAATCTTATAATAGTTATTATTTTTACTATTAGTGAGTAAGTGAGTGAGTGAGTGAGTAAGTGAGTAAGTGAGTAAGTGAGTGAGTGAGTGAGTGAGTGAGTAGACACAAACCTGTGAACATAAGCCGTGTTCTCGCTGCTGCATGACCGCAATGCGGATGCATATTCCTCAAGTTGGTATGCTTGCATGCACTGCAATAAGTCAGTAAAATACTTAACGACTACATCCTCAGTATTGTTGACTGCGCGAGAGTGTCTGGACACATCGTAATCATGCCTTTAAGTGAGTAAGTAAGTGAGTAAGTAAGTGAGTGAGTGAGTGAGTTGATACTTGTGATTCCGATGCACTCCTCTGTCTTGGATAGTGACAACATCAGGTTTATTACTTAGTACTTGCAACTCATTTGCCCGAGGAGGGATGATGGCATGCATTTGAACAGCCAATTGGGATAATTTTGTCAGAGAGTCTGCAATGAGTAGGTGAGTGAGTTAGTAAGTAAGTAAGTAAGTAAGTAAGTGAGTGAGTGAGTGAGTAAGTACCAGCAATAAAATTATCCCAAGTTTCCGCGATAGTAAAGCATGAAGTCTCATCAAATCCACCACTACATATTGAATGCGGGACAAATATGCGGTCTTGCAGAAGGTACTGCGCTATCCAATCGATATAGTTCTCATAAACTACTGCATTTATCCGAGCTTATAAACAAGTAAGTGAGTAAGTAAGTCGTTCGATGGATAAGTTAGCATAAGTACCTAGAAAAGTAGACTGTTGCCAATATAATGTACTCACGCTCTTTGTGTAGGAGATGATGGCTCTCTTGTCCCATATCAGTCGAGTTCTATTATTGTTTGTGGTAATGATAGGCAAGAAGGAGCAAGACCAATTCATGGGCTTATACTCCAATACAATTAACTCTTTCGATCTCACATTCCGAAGAGCTAATCCAGATGTTTGAATTCCAAATGTTCCTAATTGTACAAGTGAGTGAATATTAACATAATTTAAATGGTAAGTTATAAGACACTCACCTACTGTTGATACTATATTTTGAAGTGGAAACGATCGAAGGTGATACACCTCAAGCATATCTAATTCACCAAATTTTGGAATTAATGATAGTTTTTCGGTGGTAATATCGATGCGTGAATCATCATATATATTCGAGGCGCCATCAAGCAACTCTCGGTGCATGGAAGTACTGCGTAAGTGAGTGAATGAGTTATGTTAAGTACAACGATATAATGAGTAATATCAGCGCTACCTGCTGGATGTTATCCAAAGCAAACAGAAGACAATCCAAAGCATTTCGATTGTCTCACACCCGATGAGTCGTTATAGGCGACATTGCTTCCTTGTCCAATGACTTCTTTGAGATCAGTGACTTGGAGTTATTCTTAAGGGATTATGAAGAAAAGGGAGTAAGATAAACAAGGATATAAAAGATACAAAGACACAATAATATCAACTATAGGCCAATAGCTAGTAGCTGAGCTAATGCGGTTATCTCAACAGAATCCACCATATGGTGAAGAATAGTAGCACCGCGATGAACAATGCAATGATCAATGTTTCCTTTGATTTCTTCTTGTTTATACCTTCAATAAGCCTGTTAAAAGACGGTATATTCGACAATAAGCCCGATAATCCTCCGGATGCATTAGTTAATATACCTCTCTGGAAATAATAATATGTAAGAAGAAGGTTTATGACTGAGAGAGTAAAGGTTTATGTGTAGGTGTTCATGTGAGTGTGTCCGAGATGGTGTAAATGAGTGTGTATAGACCAATAAAAAATATGTATTATGCAAGCAAAGGGATTTCTTCATACCTGTGAAGCTAATGTCTTCTTGATATCAGAAGCATTGTTAATCACATCATATATACTAGACATTGACGAAGTAATACTATTTCTTTCACGTAACAAAGCGTCATTGTCACTTTTTTTATTGTTATTATTATTGTAGTATGCATTACCCAATAACTGCTGGTATGCTGAAGGGTTGTTGTAGGTAAGTGACGATGATGCCCTTTTATATTCACTTCGGTAATCATATTGAATCTCTTGATATTTCTTAATAATTGATTCTTTATTATATTCTTTACCATTGTTACTGACGGAATCAGTCATACTCTGAATACACTCACTCATTTCATATAAATCTTTCTCTATTTCAATTCCTAAGTCACGCTCCTCTCTACTACCTGAATAAAATGAGTAAGTATATGATAAATAGTAGCGATGCAATTCAATTAGTAATGACATCAATAATATACAATATAAAAGACAAAATGACAATTAGAGTAAGCAAACCTGCGTCTTCAATATCATGACCACCAGCATGGTTATTCAATTTCTGTACCAGCATTACATAGCGCTGAACACGTGAATCTAATCTATTTTCTATATATTTACACCTTTTTAACGTGTTATCAAATGGGCTGGACTCCATTTCACCTTCTTCACTAAGCCAAGACTCACTCCTTCTCCAACTGTTACTATTTCAAGGTATCAAGTTTGATTTTTTGTACTTGAAAATTTCATATTAATTCCAATTTGGTTTTTAACTACAACGAACGACACATTCATCACTAATATACAATATTGAAACAAATAGTACATTATGGAATATATTTTGTAGTAACTTATATATTGACTAGGTAGTAGAACATAATTGATAAAATATTTTTTTTTAATTTCAATCAATTTATAAACCTTTGTTATGTTACTGTTGTAGATTTTATTACATAGTATCGTTAGTAAATTATTATTTCTTTCTATCTATTAGTTTTGTGTATTTTTTATCCCGAGTCCCGTCACCTAACCTTCTCTCCGATTTGTGGAGCCACGAGAAAGCACTTAACACGGAAAAACAAAGTAGATAAAATGGTACGTTTTCCTATTGCAGCTGAACAAATCTATTGTTGCTACTGGAGTTGTGGCGTTGGCTGTGTTAGCTAGAAGAAAACACGAATGGATTGACGAGTAGTATTGGCTTAGAACGACAATCACTAGTTTACATGTTGACAAGTTTTGAGTTGTTGTTAAGTTTTATACGAATTGTTATGAAATGGCTACGCTTTACTACAATTCCAGCTAGTAGCAATACTTTCATTGACTCTTTAGAGTTCTGTTTAAATCTTATTTCTTATATATTTATTTTACTTATAGGCTCGTGGTCCTAAGAAGCATTTAAAACGTCTCCATGTCCCAAAGCATTGGATGTTATCCAAGATGGATGGTATTTGGGCACCAAGACCATCTCAAGGTCCACACAAATTAAGAGAATCGTTACCAATCATGTTAATATTACGTAATCGCTTAAAGTATGCATTAACTGGTAAAGAAACCAAAATGATTTGCAAGGAACGCAATGTATTAGTTGATGGTAAAGTACGCTCTGATCCAAATTTCCCAACTGGTTTTATGGATGTTGTTGAAATACCAAAAGCAGGTGATCAATATCGTTTAATTTATGATACTAAAGGTCGTTATGCATTACATAAAATTAGTGATGAAGAGAAAAAATTTAAATTATGCAAAGTTAAATTGAATCAATTAACTAATAAGAAAGTACCATTCATTGTTACTCATGATGGTAGAACAATTCGTTATCCAGATCCAGTTATTAAGGTTGATGATGTTGTTAAAGTTGATCTAGCAACTGGTAAAGTAATTGATGTTTTAAAATTCGAAGTAGGTAAATTGGCAATGATTACAAAAGGTAGAAACACTGGACGTGTTGGAACAATTTTACATGTAGAGAAACACCCTGGTTCATTCGATATTGTATCTATTCGTGATGCTAGTGGACACTCATTTTCTACTAGACAAGAAAACGTGTTCGTCATAGGTAGTGGAGAAACACCAGCTATTACTTTACCAAAAGGTAATGGTGTTAAATTAAGTATTCTTGAAGAAAGAGATTTAATCAACAAAAAGAAGAAACAAACACCAGCAACTTTATAAGTATTTTTTATCAGTATATATATAAAAAACAAATAGATCAAATCACTAACTGCCTGTTTTATTAAACCTATGTATACTCTTTTATGTGTTGCATGCCCTTCTTCTCTTCTTTCTCCTTCTTTACTTCTGACCTGGATCTTCGTGGGAGACAAGGCCGGTGCCGGGGTCCAACGAACCTCCTTTGGGTTTCTCTCATTCAAAACCGTGGAATTGTTAACCCCTCAAATTAAGGCTTCTGGCCCCGCAACAAGAGTTCTGTTGCGTGTCACTGCATATTCTAACGTGTCTATAGGAGGCCTGTGCAATTTATTTGGCTTATAGATACTAGCAGTGTTTAACGTTTTTAACGAGGGAAGATACCACGAGGATGTGGATATTAATTAGTTTATTATTACTATGTGTCAGTAGTAACATAGTAGCGTTAGAGGTGGCAACTGCCCCATTTGTTGATCTAACAGTTATTAGTAATAGTGAAATTGTAACTACTTTGTCATCACCATTATCTGATGGTGGAAGTGCCATTAGTAGTTACAAAGTTGAATGGGATACAGATCCTGGTGTTCATGAAGTACAAGAGATTACAACATCAACATATACTGGTCCCAATGAAATTCAATCAATCACTACAACAGCGACTTATTCACCAGAAGTTCAAACAATTCAAGTTTACGCAGATGCAGTCAACGAAGTTCAAGAAATTTTATTAGAATACGCAACTGGTGGTAAATTTTTTGTTGAATTAGATACTTCGGCATCTGGTGGTAGCGTGCAATATTCCGGATATATTGATGCTACTGCTGTTGCATCTGGAAGTAGTGATGGTACTGATGTTCAATCAATTATATCAGCAATGAGTAATATTAAAGATTATGGTAACGTTGTTGTTACAAAAAGTAATCCTACTAGTACCCAAACACTGTATAGTGTGACGTTTCCTCTGTCTATGGGCAACGTTCCTCAAATGAAAGTACATTCAAGTGAGTTAACACCACAAGGTACAGCGCAAGCTTCACTTAGTACTTCAGTTGATGGTAATATTGTTGAAGGAACATTTCGTCTTGGGTTTGATGGTGAGTACACTGCAAGCATCAATTCCGATGCTTCTGAGTACGAGTTACAGGCCGCACTAGAAGCCTTGTCCAATATTGATACGGTTGAAGTAACACGTGGTGCCATGGATGATCAGCACGGATTTTCTTGGGACATTACATTTAATTCAGCGTTGAACTCTGGTAATGTTCCAAGTATTGTGCCTTATCCATCTGGCCTAAGTGTAACTAGTACAGGTGCCAACGTGTACATGAATGTTTCATCGATTGATGGCAACGAATTAAGTGGTTACTTTACTCTTGATTACAATAGTCAGACAAGTACACCAATACCTTACGATGCAAGTGCGGCAGAAATGAAAACAGCCCTTGAATCCATGTCCACTATTCCAACCGGCGCAATCTCTGTGTCTCGTACTGGGCCTGATGGACAGCAGGGTTACTCCTGGACCGTTACCTTCTTGAATGATTATGATCGCACTTTTGAAGGTGATTTACCTGCATTTGTTCCAACGGCAACGAATTTAAATGGTGCTGGTAGTTCTATTGACATCGAAGAGGTGAGGAAGGGAACCGATAAAGAAGTGCAGCTCATTACTGTGAATGCCGGTGGCCTTCTCTATGATTCTGGAGCCGGCACATACCGATATATCAAGCTGATTTATGGTGACGAATATACGGAAGGAATTAAAATTGCTCGCACGGCATCCACCGGAGTATGTAGCTCATCTGTCACAGAAGTTCAAAGTATATCCTCGACGACGGTTGACACCACCGCATCTGGCGGTGACAATGATGTGTCTACCTACCTCAAATTCCGCATTAGATATGGTACTGAGGTCACCGATTGGATTCAAGCGAATCCTAGTGGAATGGATGACTGTACAGCGTCTACCGCTGCAATCGAGAGTGCGTTAGAAGAGTTCTCTGTGTTTGACACCGTCGATGTTACTGGCACTGCTACTATGTGTGGTGGTACATGCCATGGTGCGTGCACTTGGACAATATCATTTGTAAGTTCAATCGGTAATCTGGACCAGGTTGAAGTTCAGTCGTACAACTCCGTCACTGGTTCTTCTGGCTCTTACGGATCGTCGTCGGCTGCCAGCGATGACACAATAAGTGTTACCACTGTCACCGATGGTGAAAAGGATGATATTAAAGCTGCGTTAGAGCAACTAACTAACATCGGCACGGTTACTGTGACTCCTACAACAACACTTGCCACTTCGAACGGTGCATGCTCATGGCAGGTTACTTTTGATACAAATGCAGGAGATTTAGCCTTGTTGAAGTTGATTCAGTACGAGGATGACATTGGTGACGGCGGCTTCTCCCAAGGTTCAAGTACTTCATCTTGGGCAGCCTCAACTACACCCTCATCCACAGCCGCATTGTCAATATCAGGACGAAGCGCCACCGTCACCATTACAGAGGTACAGAAAGGCACCAGTGAGACCATCTCTGGTAAATTTGCCCTGTCATTCCGCAACGCCAGAACGGTGTACATGGACTACGACGTCGACCACTACACCATGAAGAACAACTTGGAGCGGTTGGACACCATAGGAAAAGTGGATGTATCTCGCTCGAATGCTGACGAGAATAACGGCTACACGTGGACTGTAACATTCTTGACTGAAATGGGGGATGTGGATATGATCCTAACGGATACAAATACATTAAGTGGAACAGCGGTTACCGCAGTTGTTGCTGAGGAAACACAAGGAATATCACCTCAATTCAACTCATTGGACCAGGAGAACGGGTTACCGTTGGGGTCCACCATTATCACTGACTTGAATAACTTGGTTGTCACCATCAACGGTCTTGATGAAGGCATTGCGTACTACATCCGAGCTGCCGCCATCAACTCCGTCGGTCAAGGTCCTTACGCCTACTCAAGCACACCGTATGCCATCCCTCAGTCACAACGTCCAGGATTTCCGTTGAATCCAGTGCTATCGCCTATTGACGGCGGCTCTCTCGGAGTCACCTTCGACTCTCCTAATTTGGATGGTGGTCAAGACGTCACCATGTATAAGATCGAGTATGCGAACACCGCGTTCATCACTGAAGTTCAAGAAGTTGATGCTGTTTGCGCCGTTACAAATGAAGTTCAAATTATTTCTACCGACACGAGTCACGATATACCAGAGGTGCAGCTGATCTACCTGTACACCAGTTACACTTCGGGCGCACAAAATGAAATCCAGAAAGTAGTTTGTGACGCATCCGGTGGCAGCTTCAGGCTAAGCTTTAACGGCTATACCACTCAACCTATCAGTTATGATGCTACCGCAGATGAAATCAAGGCTGCGCTACAACAGCTAGCCATCATCAACAGTGTCACTGTCTCATTCAGTGGTAGCGTCACGCAGGCATGTAACTCGAGATCTACATACGCATCTGGCGCATTCTTAGTTACATTTACTAGTGTGGTGGACATGGCTGGCAATCTACCTTTGATGACCGCGTCTACCAACAGTTTGTCGGGTGTCAGATACGTAGATATTACACGCAGTCAAGTCGGCGCCGCCGATCTTGGCGGAACATACCGATTGTCATTCCGTGGCGCAGTTACTGAAGATATTGCAGTGAGTGCCAGTGCATCAGACGTTGAAGATGCTTTAGGCCAACTAGATACCATCCCTTCTACAAGTGGGGTCACTGTCACAGCTGACAGTCCTACTAACACTCACTGCAAAGTGTACCGCGTAACATTCACCCATGCTGATCTAGGTGGTGATGTTGAAGCATTGCAATCGGTTGATTATTACAACAAGATCTCTGGTTCGGATGCAGAAATATTTATTCTTACTGATGGTGCTGAAACTATCTCTGAGCGTGGCGGTGTCACGGATCCATCCGTACCAGGTAACCAGTTAAGTGGCGGCTTTAATATCAATTACCGTGGTCACGTGACCGAACTCATTGATTTCAATGCAGCAAACACTCAAGTTAAGGCCAGACTAGAGGCATTACCTAACATAGGTACAGTGAAAGTTGAGCGTAACGGTCCTTCAGTGTGGCAGGAGTACTCATGGACGGTGACCTTCTTGAGTATGCCTGGCTCATTCCCACCTGGCTCAGAAGATGTTGCTGAAATGGTTCCTGTTTATGACAGCTTAGGTGGTTCTGTTTCATACGCGAATGTAACAACTGACACGGATGGTTCCAGTCCATTAGGTGGAACATTCTCATTGACTTACACAGCTGATGATGGTGCAACTGAGACAGTGTCTGGTATCCCAGCGGATGCTAGTGCAAGTGAAATGGAGTCTTACTTGAACTCATTGAGTAGTCTTGGTACCGTTTCCGTGTCAAGAGATACACGCGATGATGGTTATAAGTGGCTAATAACATTCGATGGCTGCAAGATAGTTAATGGCACTGATATCTGTAATGATGGTAATGTGATGACGTTGTCCGCGAATAGCTCCGAGGTTATTTGCTCTGGTTCAACCACGAATACTCCAATATTTGTGTATGAAGTAGTCAACGGCAGTGGTCCTGCTGTCACCTGCTCTGGCTCATCCAGCGGCTTGTGTATTGATTACATGACTGATTTATCTGGCCAATCCCCATATTACTACTCAATTACAGGGCTTACAGCTGGCACTCCATATTATGTGCGTGTATCATCACACAACAAAATTGGATACAGTTACCCTGCTGTCACTGTACCAGAGTTTGAAGTACCTTCCTACAACCCACCTGGTGCTCCACCTCCAGTTCGACTTGTCTCGAGTACATCGTCCTCAATAACCGTCTCATGGGAATACCCAAGAGAAAATGGTGGTGCGACAGTACAAGGATTTGAATTATGGATGGATGACTGGGCTGGCGGTAACCCAAGATTGGTGTTCGATGGCACTGATGAGCCTGATGTGACCGAGTTCGAGGTCTCTTCAACCTCTTCATTACCACTTACAGAAAACAAAAGTTATCGATTCTTAGTGCGAGCAATCAATTACTGCATTTCAACGGCTACTGATAAAGCTTGTTACGGCGACTTCAGTGAGCCTTCGGTGTTGATTGTAAGAACAGCCAAGGCACCACTTGCTCCTCCTATGCCATACAGATGCTCCAAGTCTAACTCAGGTAGTGGCGCGGTGTCTGGCGATGCAAGTATAACCATTCGATGGAATGTAGGCTTGGATAACGGTGGCTCAGTCATTACTAGTTATGTAGTTTATGTTGCAGCTCCAGGATCCAGCACTTACACTGCTAACACAGTCACTGTTGCATCCGCTCAATTAGACAGTGAGAATGAGTACGTGATGGAATACGAACAAACCAATGTTGATGAAGGTGATGTCTACAGGTTCTATGTGGTAGCTGTCAACTCAGTTGGCACCTCTCCTGCAAGTCCTATTCTTACTGTTGTAGCTGGTACTTACCCAGGTATTGACTCGAATGACGTGAATTGGTACGCGGAAGCACCAAGCACTCCTCGAGTTACATCCGTGGAGTCAACTGCTATCGGTTTGGCTTGGTCAATGCCTTATGCAAATAGCACCGGCGCCATGCCTGTCACAGGCTATAAGGTGTACATGTACGCGGGCGTTGGTTTGAATACCATTGCTAGTCCAATCGCTGTCAACAACGAAATTCAAACTATTCAAACTACTGTTGATGCCAAAATTGTGGCAATACAAACTGTATCCGTGTCTAACGCGCAGTCAACAACCAGTTTCAAGCTATCACTTGGTGGTGTTGTTAGTTCAACGACTCTCACCCCCTCATCATCATCCTCTGCTATTGCAACTGTTGTCAAAAATCTGCTTGACGATGCAAGTATCACTAATGACGGAACAACTCCTACCGTTACTATTACTGCATTGAGTGGTTCTGGCGCTGGTTCAACATACTCATTTGTTGTTACTTTCTCCTCTGTTGACGGTCCTGTGTCGCAACTAGACCTGCTTATTACTGAGTCTGGTGTTACATACACTGTTGTTGATACTGTTACTGGAACCGAGCCTATTGGTGGCTCCTTCACCTTGTCATTCAATGGGTCAATGACCGTTGACTTGGCCTACAATGTCGATGCAGATGACATGAAAGTAGCTCTTCAAGATTTACCTGGTCTTGGTAGATTAAGTGTTACCCGCTCCGCTAATCTTATTGGCGGCCTTGATCGTGGTGCTTACACCTGGTCTGTTACCTTTGACTCAACTCCTGGAGATTTACCTTTACTATATGCAACTGCAGGTCGTCTTACTTCATTAGACTCAAATGTTGCTATCGAAGTTGCAGAGTACCAGAGTGGTACTGCATCTCAGCTAGTCTACGATGGCACTGGTATTCCAGAGGTGCGTGCTACAACCATCTCTAATCTGGTTCCAGATATGACGTACGCGTTCAAGGTGGTACCTATCAACGCCATCGATGACGGTGTGTTGTCCATGGCCACTGGTACTGTTGTTGCAAGCTCTGGTGCAAGTGCAACCTACACCACAGCTTCCGGATCTAGTTTAGTCTCAGGTATTACATACCAAGTAGATGAGATTCAGATTGTAAGAATGACTAACTGTCGCTACGTTAACGTTACGTTCACCATTGAAGGCGAGTCATTTGACATCGTCAACACCCAGGACTCCAGCATTCTTGAGGATAAGTTCAATGAAGTACTAGGTGCTGGCGTGGTAAGCATTGACTATGTGTCGAACACCACCTCGTCAGAGGATATTGTCGAGTGGAGAGTTGTATTCCACGAGGTTGGTGATTGGTATTTGATTGACGCTGTTTCCACTGATGCATCTTGTACGGTTAGTGTTGAAGAATTCTTGAAAGGAACACAAAATCAGTTTACTATTGAGCCTAAGAAGGCCTCTGGATCGGTTGTGAAAGACTCAACTACTGCCTCTGGTTTCACTGGTCTTGATGTGTTCTTAACAGAGTCCTACCTCGATGGGGTTTGGTACCGTGATCAAGGCATCGCTACATACAACCCAGTGCAGTACGAAGTACAAGTCATTGAAATTCCTTCAACTGTAACCAGTTTTACGTTGAGTTTGGAGGATTACTTGACTCCTTACAGCACCACCGACTTCACTACTGGCACCATAACACCTAGTGATGAGCTT
>JACCDO010225330.1_pt1 | contig 11788 bp, 8 predicted proteins | sample 7446101 | NCBI WGS metagenome assembly JACCDO01 (sample SAMN15323440, study PRJNA562643) | freshwater metagenome | isolation source: river surface water | place: USA:Blue River Watershed | collected 2017-08-16 | reverse complement strand
GTGATACCACTGATTCTAATTTCTTCTCAAATCTATCGTAAAGCTTCTCGCGGTGCGTATCGTGAAGTGAGAAATAAAGTCTCTGAAATCAACGCTTTTCTTTCTGAACATATTTCGGGCATGAAAGTGGTGCAAGTCTTCAATCAAGAAAAGAAAATCAAACAATCGTTTAGCACCATCAACCAACAACTCAAACAAAGTTCATTAAAGGAAATGTATACCTTTGCAATCTATCGTCCGAGTCTTTACTTTATTTCGATGATGGCGACCCTTATTGCTATTTTTGTTGGGGTTCAATCCGTTCTTGAAGGTGCGATTACGGTGGGACTGTTTGTTTCCTTCTATGTGTATGTCGGTCAATTCTTTGAACCGATTCAACAAATTTCTGAACAATTGAATACCTTACAAAGTAGTTTTGCAAGTGCGGAAAAAATCTTTGATGTCTTGGATACCAAACCCGATGTTGTGGATCAGCCAAATGCAATAGAACTTCAATCCTTCAAAGGCAAAGTTGAATTCAAAAACGTTTGGTTTAGTTATCTACCGAATGAATGGGTTTTAAAGGGCGTTAGTTTCACGATCTTACCGAATGAAACGGTCGCTTTTGTTGGGGCAACAGGTAGTGGCAAAACCACGATCCTTCAACTGATTGTCAGAAATTACGACATCCAAAAAGGAGAAATCCTGATTGATGGTATTCCAATTCAAAACATCAAACGAAGTTCACTACGCAAATTTATCGGTCAAATGTTACAAGATGTGTTTTTATTCTCAGGCACGATTCAAGATAACATCACCCTACAAAACCCTGACATTAACGAAACTAGAATCCAAGAAGCATCCAAGTATGTTGGATTAGATTACGTGATTGCGAAGCGTACAGAAGGATTAAAGTATCAAGTTAAAGAACGTGGTAAAAACTTCTCCAGTGGAGAACGTCAATTGATTTCATTTGCGCGCGCCCTCGTCTATCAACCTTCCTTAATGATTCTTGATGAAGCAACGGCCAATATCGATAGTGAAACCGAAACCATCATCCAACAATCATTAGAAAAAATGATGAGCATTTCAACCATGATTATCGTCGCCCATCGACTATCCACAATTCAACATAGTGATCGGATTATTGTCATGCAAAAAGGTGAGATTAAAGAATCTGGTACCCACCAAGATTTACTCAAGCAAAAAGGCCTATACTACAACCTTTATCTCTTGCAATACGACCAAAAAAACATTTAACGATTGATAATGGCGGTCCCGGATAATCCATTGATGGCAAGTTTCGTTTCTTTTAATGAGGCAATAATCGCTTGTCGATTTTGTTTGTCTTTGACAAATAACATAGCCGCCTCTACTTTTGGCAACATGCTACCTGGGGCAAATTGTCCTTCTTTGATATATTGACTTGCTTCTTTTAAATTCATTTTTTCAATCGGTTTTGCATTCGGTTTACCATAATTCACCATCACGCGAGAAACTGCTGTTAAGAGAATGAGACGATCCGCATCAATTAAATCTGCTAATTTACTTGAAGCAAAATCTTTATCAATAACTGCATCAATCCCCTTTAGATTGATACCATCTCTGACAACCGGAATGCCACCACCACCCGCCGCAATGACTAGATAACCTGATTGAATTAAAGATTGAATCGCATCTTTTTCAACGATAAGTTGTGGTTTAGGAGAAGGGACAACTTGCCGATATCCCCGACCACTATCTTCCACCATCGTGAAACCTTGCTTTCGCATCGCTTCCGCTTCTTCAAGTGTACAAAAATCACCAATAGGCTTCGTTGGATTTTGGAACGCTGGATCTTTTGGATCAACTTCGACTTGGGTTATCACTGTTAGGGGTTGAATATTTAATTTTAGCTTTGCTGCCGTGACGCGAAATGCTTGTTGCAAGGCATAACCAATATACCCTTGGCTCATCGCGCCTGCTTGATTTAAACTGACAAACGGAATTTTGGGATTATGTTTATGACCAATATCAAGGCTAGTTTTAATTAACCCTACTTGGGGTCCGTTGCCATGGACAATCACAATTTGATGACCTAATTGTACTAATTCAAGAATCGGTAAGGCTACTTCATACGCTAATTTAAGTTGTTCTTCTGGTGTAGATCCTAGTGCGTTTCCACCAATTGCAAAGACAATTTTCATGATTTAAAATCCTTTCACAAAGGAGGATAAAGCTTGGGTAAAACACGCCATAGGTGGTTCAACAAGTCCTGCTCCCACTTGCCCTACTCCCGGTTCTTTATGCGCAATACCGGTGTTAATAATGGGGAGGATATTGGTACTGACAACTTTTCGAATATCAATACCTAAGGCACTTGGGGCAAAATCTAAACTTGGTAATTGCATCATTTGATGTTGGCCAACCGTAATGAAGTGCATCATCTTAGAATAACGAATCGCATCGGCTACCGTGCCACCAACAAATTGAACAATCGCAGGGGCTCCACCCATCGCAAAACCGCCAATACCATAGGTTTCAGTGATCGCTGAATCACCAATATCTGGGGCAGCGTCTTTTTCACCATACCCCGTAAAATATAAACCTTTGACATAGTTAGCAGGGGCGGTAAACCATTGATTAGAATTCGCAATTTTAATACCAAAATCAACACCATTGCGCGCCATCACCGTTACCATACTGCTATGAGCAATGCCTTGTGCACTATCGAGAGAAACTTTTGCAGCAGGCATGGAAAGATTTAAGAAGTAATGATCATTATTTTTTATAAAATCAAAGACCATGATTTTTTTGTCCATGTCTGCTTTCGTTAAGAAAATGGCCCGGGCAATTTCTTTTAAAAACAAAGCCGTTGCAGCTTTGTTTCGGTTGTGAGTTTCATCACCCATTTGTAACGCTTGGGCGATAATTTGTTTGAGGTCGATTGGTCCGGAAATCTTTAACGCTTCATTTAAAACCGGAGCAAAGATATCGCGAATCCATTTTAATTTTTGAATGACTTCTGGGCCATTGGCACCATATCGTAATACTTTTCCTAACCCTTCATTGATTGAGCAATATGCTGTATTTTTATGCACTGGATTTTCCACCACATGGACAGGCATACTCGGGGAGATGATGCCTGCCATGGGTCCAACTGCACGGTATTCGTGAGCAGGAGCAAAGGTAATAAGGCCTTTTTTAACGAGTGTTTCAGCTTCGGAAAGATTTTTAGCTAAACCTTCAAAGACAATCGCGCCGAGGATGGCACCCTTCATCGGTCCAGCCATTTTTTCATAAGTTATCGGTGGGCCGGCATGTAAAAAGGTACGTTCAGTCATGCCAGAAATCACTTGTAAAGCTGGCATGACCGCAGTTAATTTTGCTTGGGCCGCTAACACCTTTGATAAGGCGAGTTGATTGGCTTTTTCAATCGCTTCTTCTTTTGCATTGGCTTTCACAAGCATCGCGACCAATTCAGGATTACCTTGGCCGGGTGGTTGATATTGCACATTCACGTGTTCAACTTTTTGCGCAACTAAATCCTTAAGAAAGATACTAGAACCTACATTCACAACTTTTGGAAGTTGTTTAGACTGAATTAATTTATTCACGTTATTGTCCTCCGTTGATGATCGCAACTGCATAACGAATGGCTTGCGCGTGACTAGAGGCAAGACGCACACCAATCGCTTTCAATTTTTGTTCTTGATCTTTGAGTTTTTGACTGTCACCTTCCGTACCACAAACATATGCAATCATCGGAACATCTGGTCTTTGTTTCTTAAATTCTGTTAACGCTTCAATATGAGTACCCGTGGGATCATCGTGCGAGCCAAATCCTAATTCAAAGTCCATTAATAAGACGCCAACTTGTGGATCATTTGCTTCTTGTAAAATTCGTTCAAGACGTATGGTGGGTTCAATCATCGGATGAGGCCGACCATTGGTGAAAATGTCATCTCCTAAATCTACAAAACAATGCCCTTGTGAATGAAAGACATCCTCAAGATGTTCTTCAGGTTTCTTTGACACATTAGAATAAACACCCGTTAAAGATTTTCGGGCAATACTAATCGCTTCTGAACATAAGGTACCACCACAATATAAACCGCGAATCAAACGATTCGTTTTCTTACTAGCAGCCGCATCAAGTTTTTGTTGTTCGGTAAGCTGTTCAAAAACGGGTGGATTTAATTTCATCGCCTTTAAGGATAAATAAGCGGTTTCTGCCAAGGTTGAAGCATGGTAATAAGGACTATTTTCAGGTTTTTTTCCATCAATAAATCCAATGACAACAGGTTTATTAACGGTTTTTAATTTTTGGAGAATTTTTTCATACACACTCGCCGCGGGTGGTTTAGAAATTAATGTAATTACCTTGGTGTCGGGATCCGCATTTAAAATATCAATCCCTTGAAGCATCATTAAGCCACCAATTTTTTCTGATAGATCACGGCCACCCGTGCCAATCGCTTGGGTAATACCGCCACCAAATCGATCAATTAAAACCGTAACTTCTTGTAAACCAGTCCCTGAGGCTGCCACAATCCCAATTGGTCCTTTACGAATTGTATTAGCAAAAGCTAGTCCAACCCCATTGACAATGGCGGTACCACAATCAGGTCCCATCAAGAGCAAACCTTTGGCAATCGCTTTTTGTTTCAACGCTAACTCATCTTCAATTGTCACATTGTCGGAAAATAACATCACGTTTAATCCTGCATCCAGTGCCAAATGCGCTTCATAGGCGGCATAAGCACCAGGGACTGATATCACCGCTACATCCGCTTGAATCGCTTTAGCTGCAGCAGGAGTTGAAGGATACGACAGCGTTTGTTCTGAACCAGTTTTAGTTTGTTGAGAAGCGCTCTTGAGCGCTTTAATCAACCCTTCCACCGCATCCGGATTATGTTGCTTGGTTTTGATACCAATCAAACAATCGTTTGGTGAAACTTTGTTTAAGCGATCATCACTAAAACCAATATCTTTAATTAACTGCACATTCATCGGCGTGCCCATTAAAAGAAAAATTTCATCCCCTGAATATTGTTTTTTTAATGAGGCCGTTAACGACATCAAGGTTACCGAGTCGTAATACTCGTTAACGAGAATACGCAAATAAGTGTTCATAAGTTCCCTCCTTCAAGGATTGAATCGTAAAGTGGTAGAAACTTGCGAGAATCATTTTTCCAGATTGACCGCCCAATCCACGAATCGGTTGATCGATACCAAACCGAGGATGATGGATCAACTGCTGTAACCAATCAATAAAGATTTGACTATATTGACCGTGATAGACATCACTTAGCATTTCTTGTGATACAGGCGTCGTTTGCGATAAGTGTTCTGCTACAAGCGAATGAATAAGTTTGGGTGATTGTCCTAAGAAACGTTGACTTAAAATGTACCCACACAAAGCGTCATCACCAATTGGGGTTGAACCCGATCCTAATCCCAATATTTGTAAAATGCTTTCTAAAGTTGGTTTGATGAAAAATTGGTTTAACCTCTTTTGAATGATGGGGTGTTCGTTTGCAAGCGAAGTTTTTATGTCGATCGAAGCATAAACTTGATATAAATAGGACAAAAAGTCGTTGCGTAACAACTTCATTTTTTCAAGCACGGGCATTTGCCAAATGACTGCATCCCGTAAATTTAATTCGAAAGATGGTTGAAGATATAAGGTTTTGGGATTGAGCTCAATCTGCATGCCAGGGTAGAAAGTAACCAGGACCTCATTGGAATCCGGACTGAGCACAATCCTTCTTGGCCCATTGCCAACTTGGGATTGAACGATATGGAGAAGATGGTGATCTTCTGTTTCCAAGGTCACCATTTGTTGATAAGCGCGGAGAACCGTTCCCATCTTTTGCGTTTGCAAAAGATGGGAACTGATGGAGTCTAAACTATTTGCTTGTCGCTTCCTTACTGACATTTTTTTCAGAAGGATCTTTATAGTAATGGAAGAATAACATCACTAATCCGAACATGACGTATCCGACTGCAACAGGGTTAATCGCTTCCAACGTCGTTGGGAATCCAATCGAAGTCGCGTGAACGAAACCAAATAACGCTAAACCTGCCGTGATGAATGAGTAGACTGCGGCTCTTAAGAAATTCTTATCGATGATGTAAATGCCGATAGCACCAATTAACATCCCTACGAGAATGTCACCACCCGATAAGCGTTGCCAACCTAATAGAGGTACACCGCTGTTTGCTAATGCGACATAATCAATTTCTGCACCGACCGCACCTAAAGCTGACGTTATTTTAAGTGTAACGAAACCAGCGATTAAAGGAATAAAGGATAAGGCGACCGCTGGGAAGTGTTTCTTTTCTGTCACAGCAAAAGCTTGCGCCGTGATCACCATGCCGATGTAAACAAGAATCGGTAATAAAGCAACCAGTGGGACGATACTTAACACTAAGTTAAGTAGTCCGGTGAATGCTAAAACTAAGACGGATACACCTGTTGCCCATGAGTAACCAATTCGAGCACCGGTGGATTTCCAACCTGGGTGACCAATATAAATGATAGTGGGGAATGGTGAACCTAACAATGAACCAACAACCGTAGCAAGCGCTGGGACTAACATGGATTTTGTCACAGGATAGTGTTCGCCTTCAGCGGCAGCAGATTCAAGGTTATCTAATGATTCTAAGAAGTCATAGATTGCTAAAGGAATAGCTGCTGGTAAGAATGGGGCGATGTATGCAAAACCCGTGATCAAAAATCCTAATTGAGGAATCGGTAAATTTAAACCAACGGTAGAAAATGAATCCACAACTTTAGTTGGATCCATATAACCTGTAACCCAAGCTAAGATCGTACCGACGATAATTGCAAATGCACCTGCAGGAATTTTAAATGGTAATTTCTTTAAGGCAAACCAACCACCTAAAACAATCGCAAAGGACGTCATACCTAAGTATGGGGTCGTGAACATTTCACCAGCTGGGTTCATCGAGATATAGGTAATCGCCAAACCAGCAAGCGCGCCTAAAAGAGCTGTTCTTGGTAAATATTTATTGATGAAAGGACCAATAAATGCACCGGCAGTCATGATTAAACCTTGGATTAAGTTCCAAGTGACACCTGCAGCGAGGGCATCTTCCCATGATGCACCACCAAGTTTAACAACCAGAATAACACCGAATGCAACAGCAAAATAATGTGGAACTGATAATCCATATGGCATTGCAGTGACATTAGGATTATTGGTTTTCTTTGCAAGTTGCATGGCAAGATAAGCAAGAATTAATCCACCTGCGGAAACGGCTATGGCCGTTCCTGGCACAACAATACCAAAGACCATTCCCGTTGGCATGCCGATTAAAAGTAATAATCCAATCGCCGCTAAGAAATTTGTTAAAACGTTTGAGAATAGACCAAAGTAACCGTTTAAGTCACCTTTGACCCACCATTTAATTGGTGAGGTTTTTGTTTGAGCCATGTAAATGTCCTCCTTTTACTTTAAGCTCTTCAAGAATTCTTCAGAAGTCGTCGTCCAACCAAAAATACCACCTTGTTGATTCACCATTCGAATGGCTGCTTCTTGATCACGAGGATCGAAAGCGGCAGTGCCGTCTTCTAACATTAAACATTCATAACCTCGGTCATTCGCTTCACGAATGGTGGTATGAACACAAACGTGAGTGGTGACGCCGCATACAATCAGTGATTCAATACCGTGTTTCTTTAAATGACGTTGTAAACTCGTTTGATAAAAAGCACCTTTGCCGGGTTTATCAATGACTAATTCACCTTTGATAGGTTGCAATTCATCGACAATATCATGACCATATTCTCCACGAACTAAGATTCTTCCCATTGGTCCTTTTTTACCAATGGAATTACTTCTTCTTAATTTCGCAGGTTCTAAATCAGATAAATCTGGTTTGTGTCCTTCACGAGTGTGGATGACCGGCATCCCTTTTGCTCGTGCGGCATCCAAAACTTTTCTGACCGTTGGAATAATGGATTTTGTTGGGGTTATATCATTCCCTAACGCTTCACCAAAACCTCCGGGAGCGCAGAAGTCACGTTGCATATCAATAATCACTAAAGCAGTTTTCTTTGAATCGTAATCAAAATTGAACGGCTTCGCTTTTGCTACATTTTTACGCATGTGTGGTTTCTCCTCCTTTCTTACTTAGTTTGTCAAATAGGCCGAAATGGTAACCAAGGAATAATAATGTGACCAAGGCGTAACCAATGGTCATTCCTGGATTGGGTAAAATGCCAACGGAACTAGGTGCATGAATCACACCAAAGAAAGTAAGAACGACAGCAATACCTGAAGTAATCGACGCGTGCATAAATTTACGATCAATCATAAAAGCGACGATTGAACCTAAAATCATTCCAACGACAATGGCGCCTGCGCCAAGATTGGCGGCACCAAGATAATTGATTCCCGCATCGGTGAGGACTTGATTACCAATGGTTCCAGCATCCGTGCCAGCTGCACCTAAGGCTGTGTCCATGGAATGTTGCGTCCATTCAGCAATCCAAGGAATCATCGCCATCACAGCAGCAGGGGCATACTTCAAATCAGAAGACGTAAATGCTTGCGTGGTAATAACTATGCCAATATACAGAAGAATGGGGTATAACGCCGGTAAGGGAACCACATTTAATAAAACGGGTACGATGCCCAAAGAGGTCATCAATAAAACACCGAAGCCTGTTGCAGCGGCATACCCAATTCTTGCACCCGCTTCTTTCCAACCTGGATGACCAATAAAAACAGCGGTAGGAAAGGGTGAGCCAAAAACCACGCCTAATAATGTGGTTATACCATCTGCAGCTAACGCTTCTCTTGTACTGTATTCATCGCCCGCAGCGGATGCTGATTCAACATTATCAATCGTTTCTAAAAAGTTATAAATACCAAGAGGAATGGCAGCAATAATCACTGGTCCAACCGCTTCTAAACCTTGTTGATTAAATAATTCACCTAATGCAAAGTTAGGAAGATACAAACCTAATTTGTCAAATGAGTTGATTAAGTTATCGAGGGACATATAACCACTGACCCAACCGATGATGACACCAAGTAAAATGGCAACGAGACCAACCGGTAAATTCAAGGGCATTCTAATTTTTCCAACAAATCCTAATAAGACAACTGCCAAGGATATTAATCCGATATAAGGAACATAAAAAACACTAAAGGCTGGGTTTAAAGCAATGTAAGTAATCGACACACCAGCTAATGCACCTAACATCGCAGATCGAGGTAACCACTTACGAACTTGTAAGCCTATGCCAACACCTAGCACTTCAATCACACCTTCTACAGCAGCCCAAATTAAACCGGCAGACCAAGCTAAGGTTGCATCATTGGTTGTCCAATACACAGGACCAATGACTGAAAATACAATTAGAAACATATGCGGCACACTGGATCCAGAAGGAAGCGCCGTCACATCTTTTCTTCCGGTTTTTTTAGCAAGTTTGTACGCCATATAAGAGTAATAAACACTAGCGATAAAAATCGCTAAGCCAACAGCGGGGAGAATTTTTCCGTAAACAAATGCATCTGGTAGACCCACAACAAAACTTAACAGTACTGCCATGGTGAGAATGTTGGTTAGGTTATTGGTAAAGAGACCAAAAAACCCGTTCCAATCACTTTTTACCCAAAGTTTCATGCATGTTTCCTCCGTTTTTATATCATAAGGCTCAATGTAAGCGTTTTCATTATCTTTTTTATACAAAAGTAAATCGTTTTTGTTGTTATATAATAACAATATGAGCGTATTCATTAGCGACTTGTTATCCGCCAACATTTTAGACACTTATAAAATTGTTTCTGGTAAAGGAAGTTTGAATCGAGAGGTTGAAAGTATTTCGTTATTAGAAACACCAGATTTTGAAAAATATGTCAAAGATAGAGCCTTAATTCTTACAACGCTTTATCCCATAAAATCAAATCTTCCACTTTTTAAAAAACTAATTCAAGTTTTGGTTGATCACAATGTAGCAGCACTGATTGTGAAATTAAAACGTTACATCGAAGAAATCCCCGACGACATTATCCGACTTACCGAAACCATGGGTTTACCTGTTATTACGATTGATTATGATGCGAACTTATCTGAAATTTCCACGCGCATTCTGAATGAGTTAACGACCAATAATTTAAAAACAATTTCCTTATCTTCTTTTTATTTAGACCTCGTGAAGACGCTAGATGAAAATCCAAAATTAGAAACGATTTTAGGTTTTCAATCTCGTTTAGAAAATATGGATTATTGGATTTATTCAAAAACACAAGAAAAGGTCGTCTTCACCAATAAAAAAATAAATGCCATCGCTAAAGATATTGCCACCCATACACCGACCTTCCAGAGAATAAACGATCAATTTGTGTATTCTGATGAAGTCAAACTATCCAATCAATTGTTATATCAAGTGGTGTTTTTTTCAAAGGAAGATAATCGCAGTAAAATTTATTACTATGCTGAAATTGTGAAATTAATGCTGGTCTTTATTTATCAAAAAAGACAAGAAATTTCCTTACAACAAAGTCAATTCTTGATTGAATTGGTGACCAGCCTCAATCCCTCCTTTTCAAACAACCAAACGTTCAAAGAAAAAAGTGAAATATATGGTTGGAACGTTGAGTTTCCGCTTCATATGATTTTATTTCAGATACAATCAACCCTACAAATAAATGCTTTTCAACCGAGTGATATAAGAGATGAATTATTAACGCTCTTTCAATTAAGAAAAGATGAAATTCGTTTTGTGAATCTTAATCAAAGACTTTTATTTATCTTTAATGGAGAAAAAGTAAAAAACTTAGAGATTAAACTTCGATCACAAATTCTACAATGGGAAAAAAGGTTTAAAGTCGTCGAAATCAAAGCGGCCTATACAACCGAAATTAAAGATGTGATGGCCATTGCATCTGATTATTCAACCTTATCAAGAGGTTTAAATTTTATCAGTCAACGTCATGTTCGAGAAAATGTATTTAGCCATCAATCCGTCAAAATGTTTTCCATTCTCGGCAAAGTTTCTGAAACAGAAATAAAGGAATATGTTCAATTAGTGTTAGATCCTCTTTTAAAGTATGAAGAAAAACATGGTGGAAATCTATTAGAGACGTTATACATGCTCATCAGTCAACAATTTAATTTAAAGAAAACAGCAGAGACCTTATTTGTCCACTACAACACCTTAAGGCATCGTTTGGCTGTCTTGGACTCACTTGGATATGGAAAAAGTAAACTCGAAACAGCCCATTATGATTTAATCTTTGCAGTTTACTTAGCAAAAAACTTAATGTAAATCGCTTCCTTTTACGATGACGATTCTTTAGATTTTTTCCTTTGAAGCATTTACTCTGGCATATCGTAAGCGAATAATAATAGTAGAATGAATCTATTTGAATGGCTGAATGATGCCTTCTTAAGCATGACGTGGTTAGAAGACCTTGTGAATTGGTTTTTAATAACCATCCTCGGTTTAGAACCCGATTCTACTTTTTTAAGCATCATGACGTTTTATATCTATGACGTGATTAAAATCTTTCTTTTACTCATCATCCTCATTTTTACCATCAGTTACATCCAATCTTATTTTTCTCCTGAACGAACGAAAACGATTTTAAAGCCCTTTAAAGGCATCATCGGGAATTTTATCGGTGCGCTCATGGGAACCTTAACTCCTTTTTGTTCTTGTTCTTCGATACCTATCTTTATGGGATTTACCAAAGCTGGATTACCGATTGGGGTCACGTTTTCATTTTTGATTTCGTCTCCTTTAGTGGATCTAGCGTCGGTGATTTTACTCGCTAGTATTTTTGGT
>JACCDO010976934.1_pt1 | contig 11789 bp, 9 predicted proteins | sample 7446101 | NCBI WGS metagenome assembly JACCDO01 (sample SAMN15323440, study PRJNA562643) | freshwater metagenome | isolation source: river surface water | place: USA:Blue River Watershed | collected 2017-08-16 | reverse complement strand
TAGTTCGTGGTCAGGTATTTGAGATCAGCGAAGTGCTGCCTTTTGATATGTTCCCACAAACAGACCATATTGAAACGATAGTACGACTGAAGCGTAACAAATCCCAAATCACTAGCGAGAAAATTCCCTCGAGCGTGGCACCGCGGGGCCGAGCACCCAATTCGTCCCGCGCACCCCAATCACGCCCGAGCGATCCGGGGAATCATCCGGCCCGAAACCCTTCGCCCCAAGGAGCCAGTCGCAGCGGAACTCGCGGCAAACCAAAGGTCGTGACTCGTAAATCCCACAGCCCTGAGGAGTGAGGAACTTGCAGCGTGTGTTCGCTGGCTTGGCAATATCTTCGCCAGTATCGAGGCATGTAGAGTAACCAGGCTTGGATTCGATTTCTAGATAAATACAGCAATGATTGCACGCAGAACAACGCCTTGCACTCGAACGTGTAGTCATGAAGGGCCCTTGCGATATAGTCATATCACTATACTAAGGCCTTATTGAGTTCACGAATAGCTAGGCGCAGAAAGTAGGAAAGATGAAGACTGTCGACAAGACTCTTGTGAATCGATACTGGTCGGAAGATAGAAAATTTCAGCTCATCGGCAAGAAAAAATTATTACTCCTGCCCTGGGAATCACCCGAAGTCTTAGTCACCATGGATCTGATGAATCCTGAGGGTAGTCTCACCAGGAGCCAAACCAAAAAGCTCCTGCAAGTTAATCACATGCTGCAGCTACTCAGACCAACTCTTGATGCACTTACCAAACAATTTCCGCTGGTCCGCATTGCCGAAGCTGCTGCAGGAAACTCCTATGTGAGTTTAATTCTTGCCTGGTATTTCAAAAACATCGCCAAACATCCGGCCATGATATTATCATCTGATTCCAACCCGAAAGTCGTAGAGCAATCTAACGATAGAGCTAAGGCACTCGGATTCTCGGACATTTTAAGAACAGCAGTTGCTCCCCTTCATGATTTCTCTTGGGAAAGTCTTTCTCAATCTCTCTTCCCAGAACATTGGCCAGAAGAGGTAAAAGATCCAAAGAAATTAAGGCCGAATCTATTCTTAGCTCTGCACGCCTGCGACAGCCTTAGCTGTCGCGCTATTCACCATGCTATGCAACTCAAAGCCGATCATTTGGCTATCGCGCCTTGCTGCCAAGCAGAACTTGCCGCGCAGTGGAAAGAACTTGATACCAAAACAAATCCCCTGAGAGTGATTTGCGAAAATCCGAATCTGAGACGAAGTACAGCTGCCGATTTCACCGATGCTATTCGCTTACTGTTACTGCGAAGTCTTGGATACGAAGGTGAAGCAATCGAGTTTGTCCCCTCCGAACACACACCGAAAAACAGATTGCTCTTAGTGGAGAGAAAACGTCAATTCGACCTGAAGTCACTTCGGTCATACTTGGACCTTAAGACTTCGCTTCCATTTGGTCAGATTGAACTAGAACGATTGACGGGTAAAGAACTGGAAATTTACCGAGAAAGGCTAGACCCAATCTAGTTCTTTTTAGCTGGGTTGGCACAGATTGAGACGACAGGCGCGTCAGGCACGACGGGGACTCCTGAGGGAAGCTTGGTCAAAGCATCGCCATCCCAGACAAAGAATTCATCACCATCTTCTTCGAATGATTCTTCGCTGGATCTCAAAAAAGATGCTTTGAGATCGATTAATTTTCCCATACCTATCGCTATCTCCCATGAAAAAGCCAGCGAGAGTGTGTCGTGTTTGAACGACGTGGCACCAAGCCACAGATTTCCTATAACAATCTTATCTCCCAGAATCTCACTAGGGTGCAAGCTCGATGCTTTGGTAATCCTGGGCTTTAGCCTTATAAGTACATGAATATATTTATCATTCCCATTTATGAAGCTATGTCATTGAATTTATCGCAAGCGATACGAGTCGGCGAAAATGTAAAAATTTTCTTACCGTTGCGAAGAGCTAGAAGTCTTCCCCCGCACTCGCCCTAGAGCTTTTCCAGTTCACATTTTTTTGACGGAGATTCTTAAAAATTTCAGTTTTCAACAGGAAAGACCCATGATAGATTCCGGTCTCAAGATGATAGTGCCTCTTCAAGTCTCTGGGCAGCGGTGCCCCGATCTTCGGGCGAGGCGGATATCCCTTTCGGAGATCGTTATGGGTAAGAAATTGTACGTAGGTAACCTCCCTTATTCTGCAACTGAGCAAGTGTTGATCGACACTTTCTCTCAGTGTGGCGTTGTTGAGTCGGCGAAAATCATCGTTGACCGTGAAACTGGCCGCAGCAAGGGTTTCGGTTTCGTTGAAATGGCGACCGATGACGAAGCAGCTGAAGCTATCAAAGCATTCCACGGCGCTGACTACAGCGGCCGTTCTTTGACTGTTAACGAAGCTCGTCCTCAAGCTCCTCGCGAAGAGCGCGGCGGCTTCGGTGGCGGATCACGCGGTGGCGATCGCGGCCCACGCGGTGAAGGTCGCGGCGGTAACGGCGGCGGATTCTCTCGCAACCGTTTCTAAGATTTACGCTTAGATCATTGCATCCCAGCCTCAGCTCTTCGGAGTTGGGGCTGTTTCATTTTTTCTATATTTTTTATACCCTTAGATTTCTTCCATAGTCTTAGCCCCTTAGTTAGCTTTCCCTCGAGAACTCCCTACATTTCGGCTGTGTTTAAAGTCCCTTCTTGCTAGAAGATCGACCGTAGTTTGTATAAAGCACCCAACACCACGAGTGTCTCCCTTTGCTTAGCCATATTATCTTTATATTTTTCATAATTTTTTCAGGGTCAAACTTATTCGCTGAGACCCTTTGCAGCCGCTTTATAACGCCAGATTCCATCGAATGGACGACAACAGAGAAGCGAACCCTTTGCGGTTCAGCTGCTGCTCCCTCTTGGCAAAACATCCCCTTCAATCAAGCAGAATTCTTTTTCCGAAGCTTTCTTCAATCTCGCGGTTATCACAATCCAACGTTCGAAAAACGAGACGAAAAGCTCTATGTAAAGCCCGGAAAATTAACTCTTATAGCGAGAATTCGCGCCTTTCCTGATCGAGCTGATTTAGCTCTCGATAAATACTGGCTTCCTATAGGGCAAACCTTAACCCCTGACGAATTGAACAAGATCGAAAAGTGGTTTCTCTTTCGTTTGGGCCGACTTGGTTACCCTTGCCCTAAGCTATCTTTAACTGCCGACAAAGAAACCGGCGAAGTTCTAGTCCAGTTTGAGACTGGCGAGCATTGGACTATAGATGAGATCAAAGGTGTTTCCATCCCCGACATAGAAGATGGAACACTCGATCGTTATCGTGCCTTTGATATCGGTGATGCCTACGATCCCGTTTTGCTCGAGATTTCAACCAATCGCATGAAAGCGAGTCAAACGGTAATCAATATTCAGTATTCTCCTGAATGCTATACAAAACCTTCGGGAACTCTGCGGCAGACTACTCTTCCAGGCGAGCCTAGGCTCGTTGAACTCGGCTTTGGATTTGACTCGGAAAACTTGTTTATCGCCAAAGGCACTTGGCGAAATAGTCGTTTGTCTCGACAAGCTTCCATACTCGATGTTTCTGGAAGTCTTTCATATCGAAAACAAATGTTTCTAACAGCCTACGACTATTACTACCTCAAAGAGCCTTCGTCTCATTATCTCAAGAGCTATTTAAAACTTGAGAGAAATTTCGAAGCAAACTTTGAATCCCGCAGTATAAAGAGCCTAACTGCTCCTGCGTACGGCGTCGACACTGACTCTCTACGCTGGGAGATGTATGCGGGTCCTTCTTTGCAATTTGAATTCACAAAGCGCGGAGATGCTCCTGCTGAAACAAGACTTCTAACTCTTGACTTAAGTTTGAGCGTTCAGAGCCATAGTTACGAATACTATCTTGCAAATCCACAAGAGGGCTTTCAAGCTAACATCTTCGGCTCTTTCAGCAATAAATCGATTTCCTCTGATGTCTCGGTTGCCAATTATAAGACGAGCTTCACTTATCTTTGGAACCTCTGGAACTACGATCCAACTATTTGGGTGCTTGGACTTAGAGGCAGCATGGCGACTAGCCAACCAGGCAAAGGCACTGATGCAACGCAGCTACCTCCCTCCTTCAAACAATTTCTGGGAGGATCGGCGGATCTTAGAGGCTTTGCCCGATTGAATTTACCAAGTGAAGGCACCGGAGCTCTAACGAAAGCTTATCTGGGCCTAGAATTGCGTCTCGATAATCAACTGCCTTTGAACTTTCAACCTCTCGTTTTCTATGATTACGGACGCCTAAGTGATACTGCATTCCGAATCGACGAGGAGAAATTTCTCTCCTCAGGTTTAGGAATTCGCTGGCAATCTCCCTTTGGTACCGTCCGAGCCTCGATCGCTAAAGGCACTGTCGAAGATGACAAAAGAGGGCGTTATCAGGACAGAACGGGTATCCAATACTACGCAAGTCTCGGGGAGCAGTTCTAATGCTATTCAAACACCTCTTTAGGGCCAGTGCATACGGCCTCATCATGTTCATTGAACTCATGACACTCTTTGCCGTATTAGCTGCGCTTTTACTTGGCGTTTTAATGTTTCGACCCGAGTGGATTATTAATGAGAAGAATATTCGGACTACTTCTCTCTATCTACTCCCACGCTTTGACATCGAGTTAGGGTTTGATACCTTTCAAGCACAGTTCCCTAAAACTTCTATTTACGAACGCGGTATAGATCTTAATGTGCAGAATCTCCGTTTTCGCATGAATGGAACCACGTTCTTAGCCCCCAAGTTTGCGTTTTCTGCTGGTTTTGATTTTCACCCCAAACATTTTGGCCCAAAACAGTTGGGACCTCTTCTTGTAGAGAAAGGTACATTCGCACTCGATCTGCCACCTGCCGATCCTTATGAAATCCAAAAACCCTTGGAATGGGATGAGAAGTTTTTCACTAAAATTCGCGAGATTCGATGGGACAGATTCTCGCTAGATTTCATCGAAGTCAAAATCACTCAAGACAAGAAAGTTCTTTTGCACGGCCCGCTTAATTTTACTTTGAACAACGATCAAAGAACTTGGAAAGCAAAGTTTTCAAGTGGGCTCTTGGAGGGAACTCCCCTCAAAGAAAGCTCGGTAAATGTCGACATAAAATTACCTCAAAACATCGAGGAAAGTTTTCCCATAAATGTAAAGATAGCTGGCAAAGCGAAGCTGGAAAAAGACGAACCCATTAAATTAGATGGGTCTATCAATATCAAAAGCTTAAAAGATCTCAGTTATAAACTTGCGGGGAGTTATGATCCTGCCCTGGGACTGCTTAGCGGTAGGGTTCATGGCTTTTTTAAAGATGGCCGTTTTCTTACAGAAATTTCCGCTGAAGTTTCAGAGTTTATACCGAACGTTCCCGATTTGATTCTGAGATCTTGCCGATTAGAGGGTCGTTACAATCTTGATGGCCCAGTCCTTTTAGATTCTAAAAATCGCTGCGAAATCTACCTGAAAAGAACTCGTCTCGAAGAGGAGCTAGCTTTTGCCGACTTAAGCCCTGATGAGATCACAGTCAAGATCGATGCACCCTTGAAAATTCAGCTCAAAGATAAACTCACCTATCTCACAGCATCTACCGTCTCAGCTTCGATACTGCCGATTCGAAACGATGTTTACCACCTAAGCGCGGCGGTGAAAGGCAATTTTGCTGGTTACCTTTCAAATTCTATCGATAGTATTAAGTCTGAAATTAAAGTTGATTCAAAACTGGAGATAGCAGAGTTTAAAAATCTAGTCGCACGCTTAGAGGATACCGACTTTGCAATTCCAGCACCCTTTCATACGCTTCAAGGGAGAGTACAATGCGGCACCCAGGGTAAGATCGTAAATTTTGGCCAACAGACAGATATACCCCTTCAGTGCATGACCGATTTGAAATCCTCCGTGCAAGCCTTAGCGATGGATGTGAAGGGTTCCCTCCAAACTTGGCTTCATCGCAAACCAAAGCTCAAGCTCGACATACTCTTTCAGGATGTAGCCTTTGAACTTCCTCAGATTCGTATTGAAGATCCTATTCCTCAATTCACTCCTGACCCGAGACTACAAAATGAGCTAGCCGATGCACCAGGCAAGGCTCTAAAAGATCAAGTCCTCCCTATTGAGCTTGATCTGGCTATCAAGACTGAAAAAAGTGCCAAACTTAAGACCCACGTTTTAAAAGGCGAACCTGTTCCGATTGATGTCGATATCAAAGTCACAGGCGACAAAGCTGAGCTTGCTGGCATAGTCGAAATCAAAGACTACGATGTGAACTTTATGAAGCGGAGAGCCAAAGTTGATCATGTGACGATACGATTAAAGCCTCAAGAAAGCCCTGAACTCGATGGCCTTTTCGTTTTCAAAGAAACTGATTTTCGCATTGATCTGATTCTCAAAGGGAGTGCCGATCGCCCTTTTTATTATCTCGAGAGTGATCCACCTCGATCGCCAACCCAGCTTCTTTCTATGCTGATGTTCGGAGGCGAGCCCGATGGTCTCGACACCGAAGGACAAAGATCGGTGGAAGAGACGAGAGCTGCGATGGTTGATGGTGCCCTTGGACTTTTGTCCATGTATTATCTCGCCTCAACTCCCATTGATAGTGTCGGTTACAACCCTTATACCAAAGTCTTCCGTGCAAGAGTGAAGCTGGCAAAGGGTTTGACTTTAGCAGTTGGTTCAGAGCTCGGCGGTAGCCATCAGACGGTGGGAATACGAAAGCGTCTTAGCGAGAATTGGTCGTTTGAGACCACTGCAGAAAATGACGAAGAAACTAGTGAGAAGAAAGGCGTGGCCCTCTTTAAATGGGGCCGACGCTACTAAGCTAATTATCTCTTCACTCTTCTTTTTTTGCTTTGACCTTATAAAGAGCCAGGGCCACATGCCGCTCTTTATCATGATCGACGATAGGATAAGGATAGCCCTTTGGTCTCGGTCCAGAGATCAGATTATGAATTTCTTTAGCTGTCAAATGGTTCAGTTCAGGAATGTAGGCTTTGATATATTTGGCTTCGGGATCAAATTTTTTCTGCTGAAGCCAAGGATTGAAAATTCGAAAATAAGGCTGAGCATCACATCCTGTTGAGGCAGCCCACTGCCAACCTAGGTTATTGAGGGCCAGGTCCCCATCTAAGAGGGTCTCCATAAAATAGCGTTCACCATCTTGCCAGTTGATATGCAAGTCTTTGGTCAGAAAGGAAGCGACTATCATACGAACTCGGTTGTGCATCCAACCAGTCTGTTTCAACTGCCGCATGCCAGCATCCACAATGGGATAACCTGTTTTGCCTTCTTTCCAGGCTTCCCACCACTCTTTCTTTCCGGTCCACGAAATCTCTTGAAAGCGCTCATCAAAGGCCTCACCTTCAACCCTTGGATGCTTTTGAAGTATGTAATAAGCAAATTCACGCCAGATCAGTTCGTTCAAAAATACATCTTCACCTTTAGACAACTTTCTCTTTTCATGAAGACCATAGGCAGCAATAACCTGAGCTATCGTCAGAGAACCGTTTTTAAAGTAGAACGAAAAACGCGAAGTTCCATCGAGCGATGGAATATCTCTATCGACTGCGTAATCATCGATAGCACTACGGAATTGCTCGAGTCTTTTCAGAGCTTCCAGACAACCAGCCTCAGGAATGCCTTGTTCTAATTTGGCCTCATTTGCCTTCAAGTAACTTTCAAACACTTGCCAAGGTTTAAACTCTTTGCCTAAAAGATCTGACCATTTTAGATCAAAAAGCTTGGGTATTTTGCCTAGTGCATAAGCTTTCAAATACTTTAGCCCTTCGATTTGAAAGCGGATTCTCTTTTGAATGTCCTCGCTAGCAAAAGTCTCACGCCATTTACGGCTATAAGGTGTGAAGATTTGATAGGGGCCGATAGGCTTGGTTGACTTCACAATTTCATGAGGTTCAATGAGAACATGGTCTCGTTCACTCAGTGTGTGTACGCCTTGAGATTGAAACCAATCTCTTAGCCTGTCGTCGCGGTCTCGAGCGAAGGGTTCGTAATCACGACTCCACCCAACCGATTTCGGCAAACCGTAATCCGTCGTTTTTAGCGTAGTGAAGAGTTGCTGAAATCCTTCGTCGGGCCCGACATCGAGGAAAATTAGATCCGAACCGATCGCCTGCATTTCTTCTCTGAGAGCTAAAAGCGTCTTCATAAAGAACTGGAACCGAGGGACCGAAAAGTCGGCACGTGCGAGGAATTTTTTATCGAAGCAGAAGACCCCAACTACGCGGCCGTCGTTTTCTTGCCTAAGACGATGTAAAGCTTCATTGCCAGCAACTCTTAAATCGCGACGGAACCAATGGAGAGCGTAAGGCGCTTTATTGCTCATAAATGTCTCCTCCAAGAAGACAGTGAGTCTAGCGATAAGAGCCAAAAAGAGGAATCTGTCAAAATTACCTAGACCTTGCTCTTGCTGGTTTTCCCATAATATCTGTCATCTCGTCCTTGCTTTTTCCTGGAAAAAGCGTTGAATCGAAGCAGGCACTCCATTGCGAAGGGAAGACGCGAGCCATGTTTGGGAATTTTCTAAAAGGCATACAGCACTCCGAATGGTCCCATTTTATGGATTACCTTTCGCCATTGTTTTTCGAAGTGGTTCCGACTCTTGAAATCGCCAAACAAACAACTCAACTCGGCAAGACTTATGCAAAGTTGAAACACCCAGAGGAAGAGGCGCAGGCTCGTAGTCTTATTAAAGCTCTCAAGCTCCCTGTGAATTTTCGCGAGCCAAAGGCATCGACAGAGATGCTAACATCACTCTCGAAACAAGAAAAAGGCCGAATTGCGCTGAAACTTTATTTCGGCCAAATTATGTTTCGTGAATCAGCTTGGTTAGACCTAAGAAGCAACACCTTCGAATATCTTTCCAAAGAGTGTAATTGGAATCCACCGGCATGGATTAAACAGTGGGACCCTATCTTTCTCGAGTCCATGCGAAAGATCTATCTTGGTTATTACGGCTCCGATGACAAACTTTACATTGAGGGTTTAAGAGAGTTACATCTCGATCATGCAGCGGATATTTTTACCAAGCAATTTGACACGACCAAAGAAGGTAAGATGGTCTTTCGTTTAAAAGACTTCCGCGATTCTTTCCATGAAATCTTTCTCTCTTGCAAACAATCTCGCTCAACCCTGCACCCGAATTTCTTTGCACTTGGCCTCCTTCTAAGTTCTCTTTATGAAAATCTTGAGAGCCTCGGTGAGAGCTATGATGTCAAAAAAATCTTCCAAGAAACGATGAAAGCAGGCAATAAGTAAAGCGAATGTCCTCAACAAGATAAACTCTTAGAAGAATTTCATCAAATGCCGACTGATCAGTTCTCGATCTCAGTCGGCTTTCTTTTTATGGCCAATCGCGCTATGCTATTGTCCAGCGCCTCTCATAACTCAAAAGCGCTTTAACATTGATCTGAAATCTTGTTTAGGAATCTCCATATGCTGTCGAAAGTAGTCCGCTCTCTTGCCCTTTCTTTCTTTGTCGTCGCTCCGACAATTAGCTTGGCCGCTGAGACTAAAGGCAGTGGTCGACCCGATGTCTATACGACCCAAGTCATTCGAGTCAGGTCGGACGTCAGCTTCGACAACGCTAAGAAAGCAATGGAAGGGCTTAACGCTGTCTTGACTAAGACTAAGGGCTTCGAGAAGCGCAATCTCTACTATGATAAAGAACAAAAACTCTGGATTGATCAAATAAAGTGGAAGCATGTGGACGTGGCAAAGTCAGGTTTAAAAGCTCTGGAAGCTGATCCCGCCTACAGTGAGTTGCAAAAAATCACCGATGGTAAAGCAATAGGAACCTATCAAGCGGAACGAGTCCTCGAGCTCGAAGCCAAGTAATTCCCAAGACAAGGACTTTGGTTGCCCATGGAAAAACAGTGGTTGAACTATCATCACCTCTACTATTTCACTGTGATTGCTCAAGAGGGAGCTATCGCTAAAGCAGCCAAACGACTCCGTCTTGGTCAACCCACACTGTCAACCCAACTGAAACAATTCGAAGATCATCTTGGCTTTCCCCTTTTCGATAGAAAAAAGAAACGGCTACATCTCACGGAAGCTGGCGTTATCGCCTTGGATTATGCCAAGGAAATTTTTCGCCTGGGCAGTGAGATGGTTGATACCCTAAACGATGGTAAACGTAGCGATCGGGTTCAAATCCAAGTCGGATGCATGGACAGCATTCCCAAAGATTATGTCTTGCAGTTGATTCAAAAGGCCCAAGCTTTTCGCCATTGCCAAATTAGCTGCACGGAAGGAAATTCTGAGCATTTGCTCGAAGAATTAAAAGCCCACCGGCTCGATCTGCTCTTAACCAACCATCCTCTCTCCCAGATTGCGCACGAAGGCATTTATTCGAAACGCGTGGGTCAAGCTCCGGTCTCCTTATTTGCAGATAAGAAATTTCAAAAGCTTGCCAAAGGTTTTCCTGAATCTCTAAGAGCTCAACCCTTCATTCTTTCCAATCACAACATCACCCTAAGACGATCAATCGAGCTTTACTTTGCTCAAGTTGGGGTCGATATCGATGTGATTGCCGAAGTTCAAGACACAAGCTTGCAAAAGCTGATGTGCTCGCATGGACTCGGCATAGTCCCACTTTCAGAAAGTGCTGTAGAGAGAACTGGAAGTGGTGGAGAATTACTAAATCTTGGTACGATACCACATGTTTTTGAAGAAGTTTGGATGGTAGTTGCCGATCGTAGACTACAGAACCCAGTTGCAGCCCATCTACTGAAAGAGTTTCAATTGCGATGATAAGAAGGCGAAGTCACCATGACTTCGCCTTCTTTTTTATAACAATTTTTAGATATTACATAGATTGCACAAACTGACTGATAATCTCCATCGCTTCTATCGTATCCTTGTCATCAGGCACGAGAGCAAAACGCACATAACCTTTGATACCCTCTGAAAGCCATTGCGATGGACTAGAGATCACACCTTTTTCAGCAAGCCTCAAACAGAATTGAACATCATCCCAACCCTTAGGGACCTTACACCAAAGATAGAAGGTGGCCTCTGGCTTCTTTTCTATCATTCCGAGTTTTTGCAGGTAAGGAAAAGCGAGCTCGATTCGCTTAGTAAAGATCTTCCGTCGCTCGATAACATGCTCTTCGTCAGCCCAAGCGACAGCTGCTGCTTTCTGAATGGCTGTCGGAGTTCCGACACCCATATTCGCTCTTGCTTTTGCAATGGCAGGCATAAGCTTTTCGTCACCAATGATAAAGCCAGAGCGGTATCCTGTCATTCCTGAACGCTTAGAAAGGCTCATAAAAGCTATGACATTTTCATGAGTATACATGATAGGCGTCGGAGGTCGCTGACCTGTTTTATCCCACTCTGTATCATACATATCGAGATAACAATCATCCGCTAGGAGAATGACGTCCTTCTCTTTACACCAAGCTATGATTTTCTTAAGATGCTCTTCGGTCATCAGAGCGCCAGTTGGATTATGAGGATAGTTTATCCAAAGAGCAGCACAATTCTTCTGAACATCTTCAGGAAGATTCCATGGTTCGGTTTGAAAGCCATTGGCCGCCTCAAGCCGAATAGGGTACGGGATACCACCAGCAAATTGCGCTGAACTACGGTACACAGGATACCCTGGATCCGGATAAGCAATGATCTTTTTACCTCCAGCACGACCCACAAGGTTCAAAGCGATATGGAAGATGGCTTCTTTGCTGCCATTCGTAGCGAGAATATCTAAGCCTTGCTTAGGACCTATCTTGAAATGCTTCTGACAGTAAGTCCAGATTCCTTTCACAAGCTCCGGACATCCTGAAGATG
>JACCDO010955590.1_pt1 | contig 11789 bp, 25 predicted proteins | sample 7446101 | NCBI WGS metagenome assembly JACCDO01 (sample SAMN15323440, study PRJNA562643) | freshwater metagenome | isolation source: river surface water | place: USA:Blue River Watershed | collected 2017-08-16 | reverse complement strand
GGAACTCACGGAGTAGCGAGTTACATTGTCGGCAAGAACGGCGTGGTCGTATCTCAACTAGAAGTGAACGAGATTGCCAATGTGATTGGTAAGTCTGCTACTGACGCTCTGATGAAAGTTGCGGTTGGTATGTAGCCCACAAAGAACTCCGTTAGCGGATTGAGCAACCTTGCCCCCCAACTAATCTGCTCTCTGCTAACGGACTAGAACCCCCGATACTTATCCCTGTCCTTTCGGTATCGGGGGTTCGCCTTTATCTGGATTGGATTGGTCGCTGCCGATTTTTCATTTTTTCCAGAGAGAGCAAGACACGCCAAAAAAATCTTTGTAAATGAACTTGCGTGTTCGTGAGAAGTGTGCTTTACTTTTATCAAGCACGAACGAAAGGACGAAACCAAATGTGCGAAACTTGCGAACAAAACATAGACGAGGCTGACGACCGAGAGATGCTACTGCTTACTCTCGCTATCATTGGTGGACTTGTTGATAGTTATGTTGAGGACGGATACTGCGACCCAATGATGTATAAGGCTGTGAAGTTGGCAGAGCGTATCGCCCAGAAACTAGAAATGCCAGAAGTGATTGAGAAGTTCACTTTCCTAAAAATCCAAGCAGGTATGGTGGTTGATGAAATCATTGAGCGTGAGGGTATGGACATCAAACGAGAGGATTGGTCATAATGCCAAATTGGGTCTATAACACCATTTCCATTTCAGGAACAAAAGAAACCATTGAGGCGTTTTACGACAAGGCAGTTGCCCCTCACCCAGAAACCTTTGACGCTGAAACTAAAAAGGTTGTCTATACAGAGAACCAAGAGTTCTCGTTCTGGAACTTTGTTGCCCCACCAAAAGAGGCGATAGAGAGTGGCGAATACTTTGGCACTCACGGCTGGGCAGAGGGCGAGAGAAAAGGCGATACCCCTGTAAATTGGTATAATTGGAACAACGATAATTGGAATACCAAGTGGGACGCTTGTGATGTTCACGCTGAAACCACCATCAACAAAGATGGAACTGCGTCAATCAACCTCTCTTACAATACTGCTTGGTCTATCCCTGAACCTGTTATGGACGCTATGGTTCAGCAACACCCAGAACTGACTTTCTCTTTTTGGTGTGAAGAAGAACAAGGTTGGGGTGCGGAGTATGTCGGCGAGAGTGGACACCTAGTAGAAACTAAATCTTGGGACATACCGAGTAGCCACGCCGACTATGTAGAGCGTGATAACGAGGACGGCTGTGTATGTTCTTGGGACGAGGACGAGGACGATTGGTATTCAGATTGTCCGAGAGATAGCAAAGAGTTCTTTGTAGAGATTACACGGACTTACAAAGTCGTAGCCAAAGACGCTGAACAGGCGTGGGAACTAGCGAACGATACTGCTGACGGCTTGGAAATCCTGACGGACGAAACTACCTGCGTAGTCAAGAACGAACTCGGTCAGCGTATCTATCCGATAGCAGAGAACGGCGTGGAGTGATGAGCGAGCAACCGATACGCATACGGCTCGTTCACACGGACGACCCATACACAGAACTCACCAACGGCTCGCTTGGAACGAAGTTGGGTGAACGCATTGACCCCTACGGAGATTTGATTGTTCGTGTGAAGTGGGACAATGGTTCGTCTATGAGCCTGATTGACGGACACGATACTTGGACGGAGTTCGTAGGTGAACCAACGGACTAGCACTAGAACGCTGACGCTGGAAATAGAACTCTCGTGCCGAGAGTGCGGAGTGATTGTCGTGGACATCTTTGAGGTTGAGGGTGTCCAAGACGGACGAGGTTATGTTTCTTGTTATGAGTGTGGAGAGATAACCGAGATTGAGGTTGAGTGATGATTTTTCATTTTTTCCAGATACAGAAAAACTTTTTTTGGAAAACTTGTGAAATAAACTTGACTTGGATTTAGAACTATGCTTTACTAATAGAGCAACACCCCACGACAAACACTTACTAGAAAGGCAAGTCAAATGGGAAACGCAACAAAGAACCAAAGCACCACCACTATCAGCACTTCTACCCCACAGGTAGTCGTCCTGAAACCAGCACTCCAAAAGCAGGTAAGCAACCTGCGTAATGGTCGTGATTTAGGCAAGCAAGCAAAAGAGATGAGCGACAATGCTCGTCAGGCTCTACTTGACGCACTTGGCTCAATCACCTCTGACCTTGTTGGAACTGACGCTAAGGGTAAGCGTCTGATTGCTGTAAAGGTAATCCCCTCGTCTGAAAAGATTGACTTTGAGCGTATGGCAGTAGAGAACCCTGAACTCTACGAACTCGTCCAGACCTACAAAGTCGCCAAAGGTGCTGGTCAGCCTACTCTGCGAGTAGATGTTCTCTGACCAGAACTAGCAACACCCCATAACTAAATAGCCCCTTTCAGATAACGCTGGCAGACTTCCTATCGTTTGCCAGCGTTATTTTTTTTTTATCTGGTGGCTCGCCAAAGATTTTTCATTTTTTCCAGAAACACGAGCAAATGCCCTTGCGTAATCTTTCTACTCCTGTATAGTTATGACTATGAACGAACTATTACCTTTACTACTTGCTTTCCCTATCGTGTATCTATCAGTAGTTAGCATTCCCATTGTGTTCTTTGATGTGAACCAAAGACGAGTGCCTAACGCTTTTACTCTCCCTGCCCTTTACATCTGGCTAATCTGTTTCACCACCTACGCTGTTATCTCTGGCGATTGGCTCTGGACATTAGTAATGCCTATTCTCTTTGGATTGGTGTCGCTAGTGGTTGGTGTCTATTTCACAGGCAAGGGCGTTGTTGGTATGGGTGATGTGAAGTTGATTACCTTTATGTGCCTAAGCCTGTCTTGGAAGTTTGCTTGGGTCTGGCTGGTCTTACCTATCGCCTCTATTGTTGCTGGCGTTGCGATTGGAGTTTCGTATGTCTTGCTAACAGGAAAAGATAAAAACTCCATACGACTTGCCCCATACATCTACTTCGTGTATTTTGTTCTTATCGCAATACTATTTCTCAACTGAAAGGACAACTAAGAGAAATGCTATACCGCCACGCACTAGGCGAAGTCATACGGGAACTTCGCAACGAGCAACATCTAACACTTCGTCAAATCTCAAAAAAGGCTTGCGTAGCACTCGGCTACCTAAGCGAGATTGAGCGAGGACACAAAGAGGCGAGTAGCGAGATTGTCGGCGAGATTGCTCGCTCACTCAACTACGAAACTCACGAACTAATCCTGCTGGTCGGATACCGACTTGGCGGATTGGATAAAGCACCGAACACGGCGAGCGAACTCGTTGATGAATACGCTGACTTGATTGGACAGAACTAATGTTCATACAGACCATTACTTCATACCGCTTTGTAATCTCTGACCTAGAACAGACGGACGGCTCGGAGTTGCTAGTCGCCCAACTTCGCAAGCGAGTAGCGGAACTCAAAGCCAAATACCGAACCGAGATTGAGTTTGAGTTGCTGGAACTAAACGGAAGTGTGGCTCGCCACCCCTCGCAGATGAACAACGGCTCGCCTACACCTGCTATCACGATAGACGACCTGTAAGCCAACGGATAGCCAACAGAGAGCGAGGTGAGAACAATGGACGAACTAAGAAACTTCACCCAAGAGGAAGCCGACCTGCTGATTGACTTGCTGTGGGTAGCCAAGACGGAAGCCGAAGCCAGAGGTGAGGACACCAAAATCTTTGAGAACATAGCCAACAAGATTGACGAGCAAGCGGTCGCTTACGGATACGCCGAGTAGTTATTACTCTCGCTGACCCCTCTCTATGAGAGAGGGGTTTTGCTCTATCTGGATTTTTAGGTCGGGGAACATTTTTCATTTTTTCCAGATACAAGAAAAAACTTTGTGGAAATACTTGCGAAAACTTTTAGAACTGCTATTCTGTTCATACCAACCAAAACCCTAGTGAAAGGACTAAACCAAATGGGTATGGATGTTTATGGCAGAAATGCTAAGAACGAAATGGGCGAGTATTTTCGCCGAAATGTCTGGGGCTGGCGACCACTCTGGAACTACTGCGTAGATAACTACGAGGACTTAGTGGGCAAAGTATCTGGACACTACAACGACGGGGACGGACTTGACGAGGCTGGCTCATTGGAGTTGGCAAAGCGTATCAAGGACGACTTGGCTAGTGGCAAGGCAAGCGAATACATTGACCAACGCAACTCCTATCTGGCGAGCCTAGAACGACCAACCTGCGACCTCTGCTCTGGAACAGGTATTCGTGATGATAAGGTCGGCGTGGAGAACGGAATGCCTGACCGAGAGTTGCCTGACGAGATGAAAATGCTCACGGGTCGTTCGCACGGGTGGTGTAATGCTTGCTCTGGTGAGGGTAGAACTGACCATTGGGACACTCACTACTTCCTTGACCTTGACGACCTGAAAGAGTTTGCCGAGTTTCTGGAAAACTCTGGTGGGTTCTCTATCTGCTAGACCATTTCCTATCAACAGGAAAACACCTGAGCAAGTGTCTAAACTGCTCAACTTTTTTATTTGGGGAACTCGCTAATCATTTTTCATTTTTTCCAGATAAGCCACGAAAATAAACTTGCTGATGTCGGTGGTTGTGATTAGTATGAACTCACATAACAAATAACGATTGGAGAAAAGTTATGAGCGACAACTATCCAGATGGTTCTATGCGTGGTTCTGGTATCTACTCGCAGGAAGTTTCCTATGACGAGTTTGATTGCGAGAACGAGGAGTGTGGTAAGACCAACCCTGCTGGTGAAACCTCAACTGACGATTGGGGAAACTACGCTATTGAGTGTGAGTTTTGTGGTGCGACTTACACCGAGAGCAGTATCTCGCAAGACCGAGAGGACTACGAGGCAGACCGCTATGACGAGTGGCGTGATAGCAGAGATGAGGAGGGCTGGTAGAAATGGCAAGAGTAGTGGAACACGACTTCTATAAAGACGAAAACGAAACAGGCTGGATACCTGATGTGAAGTTAGTCAAAGTTGAGGGCAACAGAACTGAACGACGAGTTTGGTTTCTCTGGCGAGGCACGCCTCAATGGTTAGAAATGACCACAGAGGACGACGGGTATTGGCTCGTCATCAACACCGAATACACCGACGAGTTTCAGGATTGGCTTGACGAGGAACTTGATGGATACGACAGCCTAGAAAGTATGTTCTCAACAGGGCTAGATGAAGTCATACCTGAAACCTATTCAGTAGCATTTATCTAAACTTTTCCCCTAATCTCAATGAGGTTGGGGGATTAGTTTTTATCTCGCAGGTCGCTAATCATTTTTCATTTTTTCCAGATACAACACACCGAAAAATCTAAAATGAACTTGATAAGAGTTTGTTGATTGCTATACTGAAACTCCACCCAGATAGAGAGGACAATCAAAATGGGCAAACTAACAGAGATGATGATTGCTAACACCGACATACCACTAGACCACAAGGTAGCGTGGCACTTACGAGGCAACCACTATCCACCACTACCGCTGATTATGGTAGAGCCTTGCGTTGAGGCTATTGAGTTGGCACGGCTCGGCTACTACACGGCAGAAGTAAAACTTCCAATCCACGAAAGCAAAGACGGCGAGCCGTTCCAGATTACTTGGAACGGACAGGACACCGCACCGGTATTCGCTATTGTTGAGGCTCACCACCTAGACGGCTTTATCAACACGGCAGACGGCGAGGAGTAGAAGTGGGAAACCGAGCATACATACAGGTAGATAGCCACCGCTTTCACACACCGATAATCTTTTACGGACATTGGTCAGGCGAGGACAACCTGACGGCTGTAAAAAATGTTTTGGAAAAGACGGCACGCATAGGCGACCCGTCTTACCTAACGGCTCAAATCTTTTACGAGTTTTCACGGCTCGGCTCGTATGACGGCTCGCTAGGGTTCGGGATAGAGAGCGGACACCTGACGGGTGAGGATTGGTGGAGTGATGTCCCGAGTGTCCTAGTCAATGCCGATACAGGAGAGTATGCGATTGACGGACAGGTATTTACAGAGTTCGTGCCAGAGCAGACGGATAGAGCGTTGATGTGGAGAGTAGCCGAAAACGCTGACGGATAGCCGTAGAGATGTAGTCGGGTTGTCCCTATCCAAGCCGACTAGATAAAGAGCAGGTCGGTTAGTAAAGTCCCCCTTTACTAACTGCCTGTTTTTTTTTGCCGTTTTTGGTTCGCAACTTATTTTTCATTTTTTCCAGATAAGAGAGCAAAAATGGGAAAAAAGTTGAGAGTTTTAGGGTTAGTATTTATGTAGCAACAACAACTAACGAGAGATAGGAACTCAAATGAGCCGAACAACAGAGCAACGCCTAGATACAACAACTCAACAACTCAACATAGCGTTTGACCTAATCAACGAACTATGGACTAACAATAATCTCAACTTGCTATTGGACACTCCCGAACTTACTGAAACTGAACGCCAAGTGAGAGAGATTATTCTCTCAACAAGATTGGCGATTATGAACGCCAGCAACGAACTTACTTTATTGCGAATACAAAACGAGCGATAATCTAAAAAGTCCCCTAGCCTAAAAAGTTAGGGGATTATTTTTTAGGTTCAGGATTGCCAGAGCATTTTTCATTTTTTCCAGATAAGTCGCCAAAACTTTTCACCAATGTTGCGAAGTTGTCTTTTTGTGTGAAATAATCAACTTAGGCAAAACGCCAAACAAACTGATAGATAGGAACTCTCTCAATGGAAACTCTAAACGAAACTCTAACTCTCCAATACGAGTTGTCTAACACTTGCTCTTGCGAAGTCTATGACGAAGATACAGACACCTCAACTCCTAGTGATGAATGCTATGGTTGCTATCAAGATGACCTAGACAACATCAAACACGACCTAATGAACAAGTGGTTAGTTGCTAACGAGTTTGAGTTAGACACTCCAATAAAGATTATTGGCTCTAAGATGACTTGGCGTGGATTGTCTGGCTACAAGATTACGACACCTGAAAACCTAATCTCATCTCTCACAGGTGATTACGATTACACGCTACGCTTTTACGCTAACGCTGATTACACCGCTCTACGAGTTGTTCGCTCATCTCACGATGAACTTGGAGCCTCTTTTGAGTTTGAGCGAGCCACACAAGACGAGTTAGACGAATACGAATACTAACTCTCACACACCGCGAATAGTCCCCTTGATTAGTCAGGGGGATTATTTTTTGCTCGCTCACTCGCTCATTATTTTTCATTTTTTCCAGAAGAAGTAATAAAACTTCGTTAGAAGTTGTAATAAATGTCGCTAGTCAGGGTTAGAGTAAGTGTGTAGTCAATAGGGACTACACCGAACAGATAGGAAAACTGAAATGGCAGTTATAGATTGGGACGAAGTAGAATACGCCCTAGATGACGCTAAGGCTATCACTTGGGACACTTGCCACAAGATTTATGTCCTTATGGACGACGAGCAGGTGGCAGAAGTGCGTGGCTATGGATACGGCGAAGAGCCTGATAGTTTCTTTACTTGCGAAGAGCAGACACCGAGCCAAATGCTCGCCACACTAAAAGAGTGGTTTGAGAAGTCTTGTGCCCTGAAATTCATCCAAGCAGTAGAAACTAATCACGAAGACCCTAACGCTGGCTATACGAGCCTGATTGAGCAGGGTGCTACCGAATACGAACTTTGCTACATCTGTGGAGCCGAAGGTTGTGAAGGGGAATGTGAAGACGATTACGAAGACGAAGACGAAGACGAAGACGAAGAAGAGTAGTCAAGTCCCCCTAGACAGAATAGTCCCCCTGATGAAAAGTCAGGGGGATTATTTTTGCCCAGCGATTAGGGCTGTCGCTGTTCGCTAGTGATTTTTCATTTTTTCCAGATAAAAGTAAAAACTAAAAAAGTTTTTTCTAAACACGGGAACTTTTTGGACACTTCGGCAGTAGTATCTAAGTATCCACTAACGATAGGAGAAACCAAGTGGCTAAGAATACCAAGTGCTTAGATTGCCTAAGCGTATTTATGAACTCATACGAAATGTCGTTCTGTGCGTCTTGTGGTCAAGACCCAGCGTATCTAGTTGAGTTTGAGACAGATACACCGAAACAACCAACTAAGGCAGAGATTATGGTTGCCAAGATTACCGAACTAGAACTTCTAGTCGCTAACGCTCAAAAAACGATTGACGAACTAATCGCCAAACTAGAAATGGACACAATCAAAAATGACTAATCCAGAACCAACACCGAAACCAACGCCAGAGCAGTTAGCAGGTCGTATGGCTACTTGTGGCTCACCGAAAACCAACACCGAGCATAACCCTAAACCAAGTAGCCCTGACCTAGCGTTTTTTCGCTACCAGCCCGAAAACGAAAATGATGATGAATATTGTGGTTGTCTAGGGTGGGACTAATGACCAAGTGTGATTGCTGTAATGGCGAAAATGTTTTCACCTGTGAGATGTGTGGAAATGGTCTAGCCAGCGAGCGTAAGCCCTTTACAGACACTTCGGGGATTGACCTTGACCCGAACACCGAACACGCTATTTGGGTCTGTGTGGATTGTAAAGAGCGAGCCTAAAAACTTCCCCCTTGCCTTGTTGAGTGGCAGGGGGGATTTTTTTTGCGTGGCGATTGCGAGAGCATTTTTCATTTTTTCCAGATAAAGCAACTAGACATTTGTAAAAATGTCCTACCCCAGACTTACTATTGACTTATGGCAAACACAAACCCACACAAGGCTCTCCCTGAACTTACAGAGCAGAGCGTTCTATCACCGATAAATGCGAACATCACCGAAATCAACTTCGTTCGCCGAGTAGAAGTTTTGGAAAATGGTTGTTGGTTGTGGCACGGAAGTTTCCAACCTGCTAAGGCTAGTAATGGCTACAAACGCCGACCTTTGCTGTGGTCAGGTCAAGGTCGCCTAAGTGGCAAAATGGTCTTTGCTCACCGATACGCCTACGAGAGCCGAGTAGCCGAGTTGCCAGACCAACGCTACTTTGGTTTAGAGCAAGATTGCTCAACTGAACTCTGCGTCAATCCAAGACACTACATACTCACCCAGCGTAAAGTTTTTGCTGATGACGCTCGCCCTAGTGCCTTTGCTGTAATAAGAGCAAACCCAATGTGTAAGAACGAACTACACGAACGAACTCCCGAAAACACCGCAACAATCAAAATCAAAAATGGTGGAACTAGAACTACTTGTAAGCCTTGCCTAAAAAAGTCTGCGAGTGAAGCCAGCAAACGCCACAAGGCAAAAAAGAAACTAGCCAAGTAGGCAACAACAACTCACGAAGCCCAAACCCAGCAAATCAAAAGTTTCGGCAGCCTGCGAAGATTTTTCATTTTTTCCAGATAAACGAACTTTTTTTTTGGAATACGGGAAGAAGTGGCACTCCATTTCCGTATTCATAAGTGGAAAGGAAAATAAATGTTCATAGAGCGACCAGAAGACGCAGAGCAAGCAGAACTATTTGCTCTCGGTCTAATCAAAGAACCAAAGGATTATGGAACGCTAGTCCTAGTCCCTTGTAAGCACAAAAAGTTATGTAGAACACACGGAACTTTTTGGATAAACCTAAGAACCAACAAATCTAAAACCAAAATCAAGATAAGAGAGATACTAGGCAAATGACCAACCAGAACCCAGACCCAGAGCAGAACCCACTACTGAACCCACCACGCCTGAACTTGGAAACAGGTGAAGGCATTAGAAGTTTTTTGGAGTGGCTGTATGACCCAGAAGTAGATAAAGCGTTTCAGCAAGCCTACCCCCTTGATGACGAGCAAAACGAAATCTAGTCTAGTCCCCCTTGATAAAAAGTCAAGGGGGATTATTTTTTTTGGCTATCCCGACAATCATTTTTCATTTTTTCCAGATAAACAACCAAAACTTCGTAAGAAGTTATGAATAGTGTCAGCAGTTTCCATTAGATTAGTTATGTAAGCAACACGGCTTACTCAAACAGATAGGCAAAGTCAAATGACCAAGCAAGTAGTAGTTATCAAGTCCAATGGTGAAGTGTCTGCCGAGCAGGTAGAGAACTCTAACGAGTATGACTTCCTAAGCAACGCAGTAGCAGGTTGGATACAAGCAGTAGATTTAGCCGAAGACCTAGAAGGCTTGACCCTTTGGGTCAATGAAGAAGGCAAACTAAATGGCTTGCCATACAACCAGAAGGCAACTTACCTTTGGGAAAAGTCCTATGGCTTCACAGATGTTATTGTCGGTGATGTAGTTATCACGGGTGGAACTGATTTTCAGGGTGAAACCAAGTCGCTCACAGATGAGCAAGTCCTAAGCCTTATCGGGTTGCTCGGCTAACCAGAACTCAAAAAGATACCTTGCCAGAAATGGCAGGGTATTTTTTTTTACCCAGCGTTGAGCCGACTTCGTGGCTCGCCAAAGATTTTTCATTTTTTCCAGAGAATAGCAAAAAACTTTGGAAAAGTTTGTATCTAATGTCGGTGGCAGGGTATAGATTGGTCTTACAGCAAAAATGCTGAACCAAAAAACAAGGAGAACCAAAATGGCAAACGCCAAGACAGCCGAGAAGGCAACCAGCAACACCGAGCCTAAGAAGGCAAGAACCAAAAAAGTAGCACCAGCAGTATCAGTGGAACTAAGCCCAGAAGGTCTAGCCCTTCTAACAGCGTTCAAAGACGCTAAGAAGGCAGAAGCCCAAGCCAAAGAAGCCAAAGAGCAAGCCGAACTTGCCCTTCGTGAAATCTTAGGCGAACTCACCGAAGCCACTGTAAATGGCATCACCGTTCTAAAAGTTGTAGGTGGCAAGAACACCCACTTTGACCGAAAAATGATGGAAGAGATTTATCCAGAAGCCTTTATGGCAACTATCCGTCAAACTCTCTACACTTACCTAAAAACTCTGTAAGCCCAGAGAGCAAGCGAACCCCTGAACTTCGGTTCGGGGGTTTCGCTTTATTCGGGTTGCTCGGCTCGCAGGGGATTTTTCATTTTTTCCAGAAAAACACAAAACACTTCGTAAGAAGTTTGTTGTATTTGTCGGTGGCTAGGCTTACCATTGACTTACCAGCAGATAGGAGAGCCGAAATGGCTAATCGCAAAGAACTACAACAAGTTATCAAGGTGGCAACCAAACACGGGTGGATTATCACTCTCAACAAAAACAACCATTACAAGTGGGTTGCCCCTAGTGGCTCGTTCTTCTACTCTTCTAGCACTCCAAGCGATAGGCGAGCATTAGAGCGACTAAAAAAAGACCTACGCCGACTTGGCTTTGACCTGCGAAAACTAGACAAATAAGGAGATACAAAATGGCACTTACTCACGGAGATTACAACTGCGACAGTTGCGGAACTTGGTGCGACTTAGACCCTGTGGCGTTGCTCGGCAGAACCCCGAAACTCTATGGCTTGGAAGACCCTGCCAAAGTCTTAGAACTCACTCACTTCTGGCTCTGTGGCGATTGCTCGGCAGATTACCCTAATGGTGCTAAGGACTTCTTCACGGAAGATTACTTTGAGATAGAAGAACCCTATTGCTATTCGTGCGAGGTTGAGCCTGTGCTTGCTTGGGGAAACTCCTGTGGCTACTGCGACTAACTAAAAGAACTCCCCCTGATAAGTCAGGGGGAATTTTTTTGCCTGCGTTGCTCGGCAAGGATTTTTCATTTTTTCCAGATAAAAGCAAAAAACTTCGTTAGAAGTTGTAATTTTTATCTCGGTTTCGTGGTTAGATACTTATGTGAGCAACACGGCTCACAAAACTCCAAGAGATAGGAAGTGCCAGAGTGTCCAACGACAACCTAGCAAACCAACTCGCAGAAATACTAAGCGAATTGGAAGATG
>JACCDO010670261.1_pt1 | contig 11789 bp, 17 predicted proteins | sample 7446101 | NCBI WGS metagenome assembly JACCDO01 (sample SAMN15323440, study PRJNA562643) | freshwater metagenome | isolation source: river surface water | place: USA:Blue River Watershed | collected 2017-08-16 | reverse complement strand
TTGAATTTAAATTAACATTAGTTGGTAAAAAGAAAAAAAAGAAAAATATTGAATTACTAACTGATGATAATATAAGTAATGTTGAAATACCAATTGATTTATTTAATGATTATAATAAATTATTAGACAGAGCACTTAGTAAAATGTCCGGTAAATTAGTTGAAAAAACAAGTTTTAAGATTTCACCACCTAATATTCAAAGATTTGGTTCTAAGAAAACTATTTGGAGTAATTTTAAAAATATATGTGATACGATTAGACGAAATATGAACCATGTAATGACATACTTTTTAACCGAATGTTGCACTACAGGTTCATTTGATGAACAAAATAATTTTATACTTCGAGGTAGATATGATTCAAAACAAATTGAAAGTATTCTCCGTAAATATTTATTAGAATATGTAAAATGTAGTAATTGTGGTGATTTAAATACTGAATTTAATAAAGATTCAATAACAAGATTAACTTTTATTGAATGTTTAAATTGTAAATCTAAAAAATCTATTTCAATTATTAAAGAAGGTTTCCATGCTACTACTAAAAGTGATAGAAAAAAAGAAAGAAACTTATAATAAAATATTAATAATCTTTTTATTTTATTGATAAAATATATGTATCTATTTCATTTTCAGGCATAAAATTCAACAGTTTTTTACGTAATGTTGATACATTTTTTTCATAAAAAAAATATGGGGGATTTCTTATTAAATCATAATCTGTATTATAATCATACAATGGTATATATTTTTTTATTAATTGGACTAACGACATAAATATATATTTTTCCTTATTTTTTTTTTCTAATTCATTTGTTAAATCTGTTAGTCTATCTAAATATGATTTAATACTGTAATTATGTTCTTTTAAATATAATAATGTTTCAACCGCTATTTCTGCATGTCCATATTCAGTCAATTTATATTCTATAAATCTTATTTCATATTCTGTTTTTCTTATTATATCATACTGTTTATTATATTCATAGAATGCTTGATTTATACCATATTTTATCATTTCAGTTATTAGTTGTAATTGTCTATCAGTAAAATCCATTTATTTTATTTATTATTATGCTATTTTTATATAATAATCACCATTTCCATTTACATAATCACTATTATCATCAAATGATGATTTTATTGACTTTATTGTATTTCCTTCTATTAATAATTTTAATCTCTTAAATAAGTCATCCATTTCATTCATTCTAACACGTGAATCATACCATAAATGATAATTACCGTCACCCAATAAATAACATGTTCCATAAGCCATATTACCAGTTGAATCACTATATCTTTCAAATAATGTTCCTACAATTTCACTCCACTCATTATTATCACCGTTGTCATCTACTTTTTTAACTTTTAATTTAAATGCAATAAATATACGCCCATGCATATCATATCCCGTCATGATTGATTCATTCATATCACTAGATTTTATAAAATCTATATATCCAGTAAATCCTTCTTTATTACCTAATGATAAGTTAGGTTTATCTTTGCCAAATTCTAATAATAAATTATTCATTTTTATATTGATTATATAAATTTTAATAGTTTTAAATATTTATAAATTTGATAAATTTTTACGAAAAGATTACCATACTTATTATACAATTAAATGGCTAGAAAAACTATATTAGAATTAATAATTAATATTTTACAAAAAGATAAATATCAACTTAGTTTTGATGAAATATTAGAATTAATGTCTGATGATTATCCAGCACCATCATCCGCTACGATGATGACAATTTATCGTGCATTTAAAAATGGATTAGATAATCAACATATTATAAAAATAGAAACTAATGGTGAAAAACGTAAATTTATAGGTCATTATTATACATTAGGACCAGTTGAATTTAATAAAAAAAATAAAAATTAATCTAGAAATTATCTAAATCCATTTTGATTCCATTTTTTTTCTCAACTGATAAACGTAAGTTTTCAGAATATATTTTAGGATTAGATTTATGTTGTAAAAACCAATCTTCACCAAATTGTTTAGCTATATATAAAAGCTGACTATTAGTGTATTTATAATTTAAAAAATCCATATATGAGTATTTTGGTAATATCATATGCGTATTTCGTTCACCTTTAAAATTTATAAATTCAATTGGAAAATTATTTTTTAATACAAATATCCAATATGCCAATATTTTACTTTTTAGATTTAATCCAGGTGAATTATAATATTTAATTGGAGACATACTAACTTTTAAATCATTCTTAGTTTCTAATTCTTTTAACATTTTATTTAATTCTTTTTCAGTATTACTATCTGCTATATGATTAATTTCATCATGAGCATTTTGATTATCTTCTGGAATACCAATAAAAACTTTATGTGAATTAAATTCATTATTAAATAAAGTTTTTAATCTATTATATTCATCAATTGAATAATAATTATTCATTTTTCAATATTAATATATTTGTAATTTTTATCATTAAAATAAAAATTTTAATCAAATTTTTTATTATTTTTGAAAATATTTAAAAATATTATTTTGAATATATATTTGATATTTTATAGGTATATTTACATTATTAAATGATTTTATAAGATAATCATCTGGATTTTTGGTAAATTCGATTATATTTTGTATTGCTAATTTTTCAACTTGAAGTTCTTGTTTTTCATAAAATATTGGTGTTTGAGTCCAAAAATTATAACCATTTCCATATATATAAAATATCATCATTATTAGACAAAATATATCATTATTTTTAGGTTCTTCTTCAAAACAAGCATGTGAATGTTTTATAGGACTATTACATTCTTTTAATACTTCTTCAATATTATATTTTTTCAATTCATTTATTAATTTATCTTCATATTCATCCAAATCATTACTATTTAATATTGAATTAGCTGCTTGAATAGGAGACATATAGAAAAATGAATTAATTATTTTTCTTTTAGCATCTACATCATTTAAATAATTTATTGTTCCAAAATCAATTAATTTTACAATTAATTTATTATCAATATTATCTACACAAATATTTGCGGGTTTTAAATCGCCAAATGCAAAATCTAATTTATGTAATGTTTCAATCCCTTTTTTTATTTGATTACAAATATCATCTTTTTGAATTTCATTTAATGATTTTAAATCTAACTTATTTAAATCATTGCTATATCTTGGATAAATATATACATTATAACGTTTGAAATTACTAGGATTTATAGTTATTTTACTATTATCATCAATAGTTTTATTTTTAATTTCAAATGTAATATTGCAAATATTTATTGGTATCGCAATATTATTTAAATTTTTAGAATCTTTTTTTATTGTAAATAAATATTTTGTTAATAATTCTTCATATTTATTATTAAATTCTTTTATTTTAAAAACATTACAATCTACTGATTTATCATCATTTAACCAATAATATTCATTATTTTTATATGCGTTATATACATTTGAATTCTCAATATATAATGAAGCATACGATAATTTAATTATATATTCCTTATTATCTAACAATAATTTATAAACTAAACTATCAATTGAATAACCTATATCTTCTATCATATATGAGTCTATTTTCATATTATCCAACATTATTCGTATTGCTGGTATAAAATGATTAGCTCTAAATGGAAATAATATTTGCGTTTTATTTCCTAATAATTTTGTTATAAAAGCTTCAGGATTATCATCAGAATTTATAATAAAATTATTAAAGTCATTCGGTTTTGGAATATTAGTAATCATTTTTTATATTTTATAATTATCTAATTTATATATAAAATTATCAAATTTAATAATCTTTTTTAATTTTATCCTTTTATAAAATTAATATTATAAAAAATTTTGATTAAATGAAAATATTTTTTTATTATTTTATCATGCATAAAATGTATAAATATAAATTTATTTATCATATTAATTCACATACTACTATTCAAGTTGATGCTATTGCATCAGATATTGAAAATTCCTATAAATGTATTAAAGAATATTTATTAAAAAAAATTAATACAATAGATAATCTTAATTATGAAATTTATTGTAAAAATGTAATTTATAAAAAATATAGGTCAAATTATACACATAATTATGTATTAAATTCATTATTAAATATATCATATGATGATTCTCATGATATGATAAATTTAAGTATTGGCAATTATAATTAATTGTTTTTATTTTGAAATCCAATTTGAAAACATTGTAGGATATTTAAGTTTATTTGCATTTGCAGCTTCTTTAAATGCTTTTATATATGAAAAATATATCCATGTAATAATAACTAAATTACAAATTATATTTAAAATAATTCCAATTGTTCCAAAATTTGAATATAAAATTAATGTTGTTCCTATCATCCATATTATACTTATAATTAAATAATCTGATAATGCATCAGCTGCACATTGTAATGTTTCTTGGTCTTTTGAAAAGTTTTTTACTGAAAATTTTGAACTCATTTCAACCGAACCGATTGCAAATTGCATACTTGATAATAAAATAGCTTCACCTAATATTACGGGAATAGTTTGTCCTGAACCAACCATAATTTTCATATTTAATATAATACATAGATAAAAATAAATTTATAATATTAATAAAACTCTTGATGTCTTATATATTCTATCTTTAAGTCTGGATAATATTTTATTACATTTTTTATAAACTCTAATACATTAAATGTATCATCCATTATATATTTTAATTTTCTTTTTTTGGTAATTTTATCATATATAATACTACTAAACCTATATGGTGCTAATAAATCTATTTTATTTCTCCAATATGCAAATGAACGTGGGAAATTTTCAGGATATTTTGTTGGTTCACTTATATAAACTTCATAATGTAAATTATATCTATTTTTACATATATCTTTTATATTACTTAATACTGTTGAAAATCTATATTTTAAATTAGATATAGCACGTTCTGAATATGGTATAATTGGTGGATACATTAATATTTTTATATATTTTTATAATTTTTATTTAAAAATAAAATATAATAAATATATTGTAATATACGTTTTATAATATTAAAATTTATTAATTATATTTGATATTATATTACATATATAACAAAAAATATAATAGAAAAAATATTATTATTATAAGAGTCTAGGCTTATAAATAATTAATTATTTCTATTGATAAATAAATACAAATATTCTTAATTGTATTATCTATAATAAGCTTGTCTAATATATATATATTATAATTATAATCATTGTTGCTTATTTGGTTTTCGACATATTTATTATTTATAGTATTATCATAAAGAGTTTTAGCAATATTTATACTTTTTGCAACATGTTTTAGGTTTTCCATACTATAAATAATAATGTATTGGATGATTATCAATATTATTTTTACTTAATTTTATAATAGATAAATTACTATTATTTATTTATAAAATTTGATTAATTTATAATTCATTTTTATAATAAATTAAAAATTTTAATAAAATGAATAATTCAAATTATAACGTATATTATGGACCTAATTATGGTAAAGAACCTTCTACTGAAAAAGCATATAAAGAACGTTCTCGTCATATTGAAGAAGTAAAGATTTGTCTATATAATGGTTTTAATTATACAGAAGAATCTATATGTGAAGAATATGAAATTAAACAATGTAGATTTAGAGTTTGTATTGATAAAGATACTGATAAAATTACATCAATTAGTTTAGAATTAAATACTCCTAAATATCCTACTAATTATAAATTTCTATTATATAGAACATCTACTACACCAAATGTTGATATAAAAAAATCAGATATTATTATTGATACTGGTTTAAATAAAGGATGGGTTTATTATAATTGTGGTTTGCAAAAAATAAAAGTTAATAATGAAGAAAAAATAAAAGGTGTTTATTTAAAAATGAGATTTAATAAGTTTGGCATATATCAATTATGCAAACAATTATCTACTCAATAATTCCATAAATAATCAGATATTAAATTATCAATTATATCATCAGATATAACTGTATTATCCTTTAATAGGTCTTTAATATCTATTATATTTATTTTTTTATATTCCAATATTTCATTTATATAATGGAACGATTCTGATATATTTGGATAATTTTTAATAACTTTTTGATATAATAAATCACTCATTTCAAATTGAATATTATTTAATTCAATCCATTCCATAATATAATGTTTTATTCCATAATTCAATTTAGTATTTTCTAAATATAAATTTAATAATTCTATATTATTATTACCTAATATTACTGAAATTTTAATATTTGGAAATACATTATATTTTGCAATATATTTATTTATTAATAATTTTGCAAAATCTATTCTATTATATTGTATAGCTAATTCAATATTATTATATTCATGTCTTTCTATAATTTTTTTTTCATTATCTGTTAGATTTTCTTCATTAAATTGTTCTATAATCCATTTAAATATTCTTTCTTTACCGAATTTAATACTTTTTTCGGTTAGTTCATTTATATAATTTATAACATTTGTCATAAATAAGTCACAATTATCATATATATATCTAAATAATTCTATACATCCATATTCGATTGATAATTCTAAGTCAGTCGTTATAAAGAATTTAAATCCATCCTCTTCATTATGATACTGTTCCTTTATTATTTTTAATATTTTTAATTTACCTTTGCGTATTAATAACGATATTATCGGTTGTATAACTTCTAGTTCTATATCTAAATTATTGAGTGCTAATCTTATTATATCAATAAATCCCCATACAAATATATTTGTTAATTGAGTCGTATTTAAATTAAATACTTGTCTATAATTATTTATTAAATATTCAAAACAATCTACTTTATTATTTGAGCATATTATTGTTATTACTGAATCACAAATTACTAAACCATTTACTATGAAATATTTTAAATCTTCTAAAGTTAGTTTATCTTTATAAGCAATAACTGTAAATTTATTTGGTTTATATTTATTATTATCAATTAACTCTTTTAATAATTGTTCATCATGTTTTAATATAATTTTAATATTTTTAACAGATAAAGTATTAAAATTATAATCTAAAAATTGCGTAATCTTTTCAATATTATAATTTATAACCCAATTTTCAAATTCCAAATTTTCAGTTCTATCCGACATTTTTTATTATCCATTATATATTTATTTATAAATATCAAATTTTATAATAAAAAAATAAACAGTCCTAAAAAGTCTGAAATCATACTTATTTATTCATCCATTACAAACTTATAATAGTCTATTTGATTTCCATATTTTTTATATACTGATTCTAAATTTACTATATAGTCATCTATAAATATTATTTTATCATATTTATCAAACATATGATTTATATACCTACTTATATATTCACCTTTTGATTGACCATATGAAAAATGAATTATATCCGAACTAATATCTATACCAGCATATAACAAATGTTGATGAGTAATATTTTTTAATACATTTTCTCTAGCAGTTAACAATATTAATTGACTGTTTAGAGATAATATTAATGTAATTAATTGCATAAATCCACTTAAATCAGTAGCTACTGGTTTGGTTTCATTTATATATAATTTCCAATCATTTAATGCCATTTTATCAGACATTTCATACGAGTATGATTGTTGCATATAATTATTTTTACGATTATTCCACCATTGACTATTAATTAAATCATATCTTAATATTGTCTCATCAATATCACAAATTACTAATGTATTTGGTAATATTGATACTTGATTAAAAGATGTAATTGATTTATAGAACATTTTATAATTATTTTAATTGTAATAAAAAATAAATTATTAAAAATCAAATTTTATTTATTCCAAATCAATATCAATATCAATATCAATATCACTTTGATAATCTTCATTTGGATAATCTAAATCATCTAATATAGTTTCTTCTGGATTTTCAAATACTACATTCATTTCTTTTAATTGTTTGATTAATTTTTTTTTAGTATAGTTTGTTTTTTTTCCATTTATATACCAATCTATATTAAATTGTTTTGCTATTAATTTTAAAAATTTTGTAGAATAACTTATATCTGAAAGATTATATCTTTTATCCAAAATGAGTTTTTCTTTTAAATATGCTGGGTGATAGTCTAATAATTTTAATGTTGTTATTGCTCTATATTTATTAGTATGTTTTCTAATTATATAATTAAATTGACTACTTCTTTCTTGTATCATATTATTTATTTCTTTTAATGTTGTATGTTGGTAATTATTATTTATTTGTGGCACTTTATTAATTTCAGGTATTTCACTATTTAATATTACTTCATGTGTTATTATATCTACTGGTATATTATTATTAATTACAACATCACACTGTTCTAATTCATTTGCAAATTTTAATTTCAATATTTCAGCTTCTTCTGCTGTAAATTTATTTGCTAAATTAGTAAAATAATGAGCTGAATAATATTTCATTTAATATATTTTTTTTTATTAATAAAAAATTAAATAAGAATAATCAAATTTATTCTGTAATTTTATTTAATATTATTAATTCATTTATAAGTTTTATTCGATGATTTGATTTTACAATAGGAATATTTTTCATCCATTCTATATTAAATTGTTTTGCAACTATTTTCATAGATTGTAAATTACATTTTAATAATAAACTCTTTGAATAAGTTGGATATAATGCAAATTTTGGTTTATAATAATATGGATATTTATTTTCTAAACGAATAATACTGCGAGAATGTCCCACATTTATACCTTTTTCTATATTATAATTTCTTTTAAATGATAAATTACTTATTATTGCATCTAATTCTTTTTTAGTTTTTAAATTTAAGTCGTCATCTATATTTATAAATGTTTCATCATGTTGATGTGTGCATAATTTCATATAATAATTATAAGTAATTGGTTCATTATTTATAACTATTTGATAATTATTAAATTCATTTTCAAATTTCAATTTTAATTCATTAGCATCTTCATTTGAAAATGGTGTTAATGTTGTTAAGTATAATTGACCAGAACTGAATGTTTGATATTTTTCAATAATAGAATCCATTTTTTTATTTAAAATTTAGTGAAATAATAACTATATCAAATTTATTTATAATGCTAGATTTATATAATGAGGTCCAGAGGCGTAAAAACATTATTTTATCATTTGCGGATGAATGTATCGATGAAAAAGACTTAGAAGAACGCTTAGAATTTGCGATTAGTAATAATGTCGTTCTAGTAGCATATGATGGTATGGAACCTTCCGGAAAATTACATATCGGACACGGTTTGCTTCGGACTATTAACACTAATAAATTAATCGACGCTGGCTTCAAATTTAAATTTTATATCGCTGATTGGTTCGCTAAAATGAATATGAAATTTAATGGTGATATGAATCTCATTCATAATACTGGAGTCGAAATGATGATTTTATGGGATGCCTGCGGTATGAAAATGGAAAATGTTGAATTTGTATGGGCTTCCGAAGAAATTACTCGAAGACCTGCAGAATACTGGCAATTAGTCCTCGATATTTCTACTAAATTTAATGTTGAAAAAGTATTTAAATGTTCTCCTAAACTATCTTATTCGTTCGATTCCTCTACTAATCTTTCCCCATTATCATCTCAGATATTATATCCAATAATGCAATGTGCTGATATTTTCTTTTTAAATGTTGATATTTGTTCTCTCGGTATGGACCAACGTGAAACCAACTTATTAGCTCGTGAATATTGTCATATTATCAATTTGAAAAAGAAACCTATATTAATCCATCATCATATGCTTCTAGGCGTAGATGGAAAAAAAATGAGTAAGTCCAATCCTGAACACGCCATTTTTATGGAAGATTCCACCGAAGATATCACAAATAAAATTATCAGGGCTGTCCCCGAGGCTATTCTCGAGTATTATCAATATATTATATTTGAATTAGAAACAGAACCTATTTCAATATCAACTATCGACATATTTGACGATAATAAAGTCGAAAATATTTTTTTTGATAATTATGATACTTTATATGAATCTTACTTACTTAATAAAGTTAATATAAACCAATTAAAAGATGCATGTTGTTTTTATATTTTAAAATACATTGATGAATTTAAACATAGATTATACACTAATATTTACTGAAATTACTTTCAATATTATTTTTTATATATTCATTTATATTCTCATTATAACAATATACTACTAATTTTTCTGGATTGTTTATATATATGTTTGTTTGATAACTACTATATGTCTCTTTGATAAACCCATCATATTCACTATATAACTCACTTAATAATTTCAATATTTCTTCATTTCTTTTATTTATTTCTCGCGATTTTATTAAATAATCCATTATTTTATTTGCATCTTCTAATCTTTTTTTAAACCAATCTTTTATATATAATCGTCTATAACAATCTGGTTCTATATTCTCTATTATTACTAAATTACTTCGTTTTAGTATATTTATATTTAATAATTCATCATCATTATAACTATAATAATTTAAATTTACTTTTTCTATTGGATTACTATCTGAATAAAAATTATTATTATTATCTATACTATATATTACAGTCTCATTCTGCGATTTTATCATCGTATTACTATTTAAATACCACGATTATTTAAATAATAATATTTTATATTGTATTTATGTAATATTTATACATATACTTACTCATATGTTCTATTTATACGAGTTTATCTGTATTTGATTTACATACATATTTATACAGTATCACACAAGACTACATATGTCTTATTTTTACTATGTTGGATAGTGTGCCGCCTTTAAATCCTTTTTCGATTTAAAGTTCCCCCCATTAGAAAAATGCCACTTCTCGTAAATCTCCATTTGGCGCATAATCTAAAAATTGCCCTTTTAATTTATCATTTTCATAGTGTGATATCGATTCTATCTTTCCATTACATTCATAATGAAATACTCGTTGTCCATGAAAAAGTCCCGCGACATATGTCGATATTTCTTCCTTTTTTCCATTATCAAAGAAACTACGGTATTTACCATCGATTTTCCCATCCACATAATTATATAATTCGAATTTACGACCGTTCTCGTGAAATGACCTACATTTACCCGTCTTTATTCCTTCTTTAAATTTTGATTTCTCTTTTACTTTTCCATTCTCATGATATTCCACATATTGACCATCTTCCTTACCTTTTAAATATCTTACTTTATATGACATTTGTCCATTTTCATAAAATTGCTCTAATAATCCGGTCTTTTTATCTCTACAATACTTTACTCTTTCTTTTAATTGTCCATTTTCATACCATTCTTCATATAATCCATTTAATTTACCCTTTTGATATGTAGTTTTTATTTTATTTTTACCATTTTCATAATATTCTATATATGAACCATATTTATCATTATTTTTTGTTTCATATTTACATTTTATTTTTAATCCATCTTCATAATATTCTATTTTTTCCATTTTTGTTATCTAATTATGTATAATAAATTAACTTTAAATAATTATTTTTTATAATAAATTTATAATTTGTGAATTTGATGTGATCTAGTGTATTCTTTATATACTAGGATAAAATCACCTATTATTCACAAAATCAAATATAATCTGATTTAAGATGATAGTCATTTTCTTATTTGAGGAATTTGGATAATTTAGGTTATTCTTATATAATCAAAGTCATTCTATCATTTTTCCTCAAAAATATAATCTGATTTAAGATGATAGTCATTTTCTTATTTGAGGAATTTGGATAATTTAGGTTATTCTTATATAATCAAAGTCATTCTATCATTTTTCCTCAAAAAT
>JACCDO012014273.1_pt1 | contig 11790 bp, 11 predicted proteins | sample 7446101 | NCBI WGS metagenome assembly JACCDO01 (sample SAMN15323440, study PRJNA562643) | freshwater metagenome | isolation source: river surface water | place: USA:Blue River Watershed | collected 2017-08-16 | reverse complement strand
CGTGCCAACATCTCTTTGTATCAATACATTTAAAACAATTTATAGTATCTGCGGCTAATCTAATAACCTTACCTTTATGTTTGTTAAAGTCGCTATTACTATTTTCTAATCTTTCAATCTCAGAGTATATTTTGTCTTTCATTTTAATACTTATAAAAGAAAACTTTAATTGATTTTTAATTTTTATTTTAATTATTTAATATACAACTATAAAATTAACCCTTATAAGATGAGTATTAATATTGTTAACTACAGTGAAAAATCTATTGCAGTTTTAGGTGAAACTAAACCTATTAAAGAACACTTATCTGCTCTTGGTGGTAAATGGAATCCTTCTTTAACACACAATGGTGAAAAAGTTGCTGGATGGATCTTTGTAACCTCTAAACGTGATGAAGTTAAAAAAGTTCTCGTATCTTATTCTCAAGGAACATTAGGAGACGCACCAGTTAAAGAAAAGAAAGAATACATCAAGAGAGAAACATCTCCTTCAATTGATTTTCAATTTACTAAAGAAATGTATCTTGCGCTCGTTACAAGAATTGAAAAGTTAGAAAACGAGTTGGTAATAGCTAAGAGAGCTGTTGGTGTATCATCTTCTTCTGAGAGTAAACCAGTTAAAAAACAACCAGTATTAAAGTTTACAGAAGATGATGCAGATGATTTTGAAGAAGTAGAAGAAAAAAAACCTATGAAAAGTTTATTTAAAACAAGAGGGTAGAATTAAAGTTATTAAAACATTGTTTTAGTAACTTTAATTTGAGTTTAATTTAAGTTTATTTTATCAGGTCTTAATGGTCTAATAAAATAATTTATTTCAATAAAATTTGTATATGGTAACTTAATGCTTGAACTAGAACATCTGCTATATCATCTCTTTTTGATTTATTCTTTTCAAAAATGCTAAGAGTGTCTAAATCATTTCTTAATCTAAGAATTTCTTCTGCCTTCATAACAGACCATTTCTTTCTATATTTTTTATCTGTTCTTACAGCTTTTCCATCTTCGTTTTCAACCTTTAAACTTGCCCCTAAAATACGGGTTTTGTTTTTTGATGGATATAATATTACTTTTTTAAATGTTCCAAAATTAATTAGGAACCAAGCGTGAATATGATTCATTAGAACACTCGCCATACCATTAATTTTAAGCTGTTTTTCTATTAATATAACATTAACATCTCTAAAAACATCTTTTTTATCAAGCTCTTCAAGATAATCGTAGAGTGTAAGTAGTGCTTTAGAACTGAAGAAATCTTTCCTTTCTCCAAGGTTAACTTTGTCTATAAAAATTGTTTGACCGCACCCTCCAATACTATTAACATAATCATTCATTTCGGGGTGTGCCGCTCCATATTTATCATATCTACGTTTTGGTTTTTCAATAGTCTTAGCTAAAGACATATTAAAGTATTCTTTATATATGGCTAAATTTTTTAAACCAATATCAATACTAACCACGCTTAACATTCTTTCCTTTAATGTAATAAAAAGATTTTTTTAAGTCGTTATTCTTTAAGTTGATGTTTTTCAATTTTAGATTTATAATAGAGTTTAAGAAATGATTTCTCTATAAATAAATGAGTTATGCAAATAGCCAAGCCCCATCATTGAGTAGTTCTGGGTATATTTTCCAAGCTAAAACAGAAGAAGCGTTTGTTATAAAAATTTTAGGAGAGTTATTATCAAACAGACTTCAATTTGCACATTTTAAAGTGAATGAACATGGTATATTTTTGCTTCAAACAGACCGTAGATCAGAACAGCTTATTGAAATATCTTTATTAAGAGAAAATTTTAGCCCTTATAAATGCAGTAAGCAATTAGTCTTTAGTGTTAATACAACAAATCTTTATAAAATGCTTAAATGCATTAAAAAGAAGGATGCTATTAGACTTTATATTCATGAAGATGAACCTTCAATTTTAGGTATTTGTGTTGAACAGATGAATGAAAATAACAGGGTATTAACAACCCTTAAAATATTAAATACTCATTTAGAAGATATATTAAAACCAGAAGGTTATGATACCCCTATTATTATCCCTAATAAACAATTTCAAAAAATGAAAAACTTACATAATATTTCTAAAACAATGGTTATTACAAGTAAACTTAACTATATTAGATTCTTTTGTGATGGTGGTGAATTATATTCAAGAGAGCTTGTTATTGGTAACGAAAACGACGAAGATAATGCTCATATTAAACGCTTATATAAGCAAGAATTTAATACAGAATATATTACAGGATTAACTAAATGTGCAGGTCAATCTGGAAGTGTATCTGTATATGTTGATGAAGAAAATGGTTTAAAAATTAAGATGAAAGCAGGTGGATTAGGAGATCTTGTAGTATATATTAAAAGTAAAGAATTAATAGACTATGAAAAAGAAGAAAAAGGTAGAACATCTGAAGTTAATAATTTGATAGAAGATATGTCTATAAGAGATGATAATGAAGAAGAAGAGGAAGAAGAACAAGTTAAAAAACCTGTTAAAAGAGTTTCTAAGAAGTCTAAATAATTTTAAAAATCTATAGGTTCTCCAGCATAATAATAATCTACCCTGTAAGCAAGAGTTTCATTAGGGTGTTCTTCTTTCCAGTCTTTGTTCCCAGGATAAGTAACCTTATCATCTATAGATGTTGGGTTCATTGTTGTAAATTGAACGATAGTTTCGTTTCCATTTTTATCCAAGTAAACTATACCATCTAAATCCGGATTACTTCTACCCATAGGATAATCTCTAAATTTCTTATATGGTTTATATCCTTCTGCGTCCATCCATACCTTCATTTCATCTGGAAAAAGTCTTTCAAAAATGTGCATTTTTTCGTGAACCATAATTCTAACTACTTCATAATGGTGAATTACATCTGGTGTTATAAATATTATATCTTCCCTTGTATGTGGGTAACCTCCCTCGTAATATTTACCTTCAGTCTTACTCAAAACCCATTTGATATCAGCTATATTTTTAAAGTTGATATTAGGTATTTTATTAAATTTTCTAAAAAAGTCATCAGCTTCTCCGCAAGCTCTTATAAGGATTTTTTTCTCTTCGTTAGTAAAGTTACTAGCATCAGATATACTTTTATTCAAATAATCTTCTTTTGATGAGGACTTTAAAGCTTTTATATCAAGGGATGTCATATCTTTTACATAGTTATCTCTATCAGAAATAAAAAAGTCAATGGTTTCTTCTTTGGTCATAAAGTAAGGTTTATTATCATTAAAAACTTCGTATCTTCTGAGGTATAAAGAATAGATAATATATAGTATTAATACAATGATAATCAACTTCATTTATTTAATATAAATAAATAAAATATTTTCTAATACAAATAACAAAATGAGACGTTCTCCTTCTAATAGAAGATATTCCCCAAGACAAGCTCTTCATACACGTTTTGCTCCAAAGATGGAGATTATAGGATCTAACTTTAATAGTTTTAGTTTAGACAATAAACCAAAAGCTTCAGATATGTTAATGCTTCCTAAACAAGGTATTTTTGGAACTTTAACAAAAGGTTTATCTACATTAAGCACCGGTTTAAATAAAGCACAACAATATCATCAACAAGCTACTCAAGTATACAATACTGGAAAAAATCTTCATCAACAAGTATTTAGTCAACCTCCTCAACCATATCATCAACAACCAAAAATGCGTATTCATTCATTAATTAAAAAGAAAAATTGTTCTTATCGTCAGAAATGACTCAAGGAGTATTAACGACCAACTTCTAAAACAAGTTGAACTTGAGTTCCTGGATCGCTTTCTATAGGGAAACCGTAACCTTGAAAGTAAGTATATTGATTATAAGGTTCAAATTCTAATACATCTCCTGTAGGTAAATTTATTGTTATATGAAGGGTATCATTCTCTTTAAATGACAAATTTTGTGTCATATAACTTCCTTGTAATGTAAGCCAAGAAGTATTTGGATTAAAAGTTATTGGAACTTGAAAAAGAGCTTTTTGAGCTGCTGGAGCATTACTTATAATTGGATTGCTGTAAGATTGAGCTCTTTCACTATAAATAGATACATAAACATGAGAGTAATTTTGAAGTGTTCCGTAACCATTCTTAATATTTCTATTAGGAACAATTAAACTAATTAATCTTAAACTTTCACAAGTATTATTATTAAAAGTAGAACTTCCTTGATAGTTTAAAGGTCTAATATTTTCTCTACTAAAACGTAAAATTTCATATGTTGTTCCTACTGTAACAGCACTGCTAAAAGAACCAGCAAGAGTAGCTTCTTTTGTAGTTCCATTATATGCTGTAATACGTTTCCATTGATAAGATGTTGGAGGAGATCCGCCTGGTAAAAATACATAAAAATTAACATAATAGTTATTTACAGATGAAGAACCTGCTGCAAGAATAATTTTATTACCAGCAGTAGATGTTCCGCTTGTTACATCTCTTTCAGCAGGAGTTTCTTTTCTTATAGTATAATTAGTTAATGCTGGAGGAGCAGCACTAAATGCTGTCGATACTGTAGCTATTTGTGTAGTATTATCATAACCAGTTATAAGTCTAAATTCTCCTCCAATTTCTAAGTAACTTCCTCTATAAAAATTTAGGATGTTTGAAGATGTAACTGATAATGCAATTTGAAGAGTAGTAGAACCTCCTGAAACTTGATTAGCTTCATAAGGAAAAGCTAATATTATAGGATCTTTTGCGATCTCTGGACTATTTAAAATAGATCCATTTGTTTCAACCACAAAATCTCCTATTTTTGGATATGTTAAACGATCTCTATAACTACTATCTATATGGATATATCTTTTCATTTTATTATTAAGAGTAGATTATTTTAAATAAAAATAAGTTAAACGTGTATTTTATTATTTTATAAATGGCAGTTACGGGAATAGATGATATTCTAATATCGTTAAAGAATACGAGTTTAAATGAACCTAAAATATATATAAAAGATAAAACAGATATTGAATTATTAATGCTCTTTGATACAGACTTAACAGATTCCCAAAGGAAGTCTGTTATAGAAGAATTATATAATAGAGATAAAAACCTTATTATAGAGTGTGCTAATAATATCATAAATACTTATATGCAATATAAAAACTCATTCAAAAGACAAATTTTAGATTGGTTTATAGGCTGTAAAGAATTTAATTTTCCTATTAGAATCAGATGCATAGAGTCTCTTCAAGAGTGTAATAAAAATTTTATTTCAGATGACTTATACCTTAAATGTCTTGAAGAAGTTAAGGATGAAACTTTAGAATTTAAACGTAAATATGAGGTTGGAACAACATACTTTTGGAATGTTTTTAAATCTATTATAAAAAGAGATTTAAACCTTACAGAAGACATGGTAAATAGATTATCACTTATTTGGAAAAGTGTTGTAAACGATACAACACTTGAACCCGAATTTAGATATAAACTTCTTCAATCATTATGTAATGAATCGTCTATTTTTGAAGATTCAAAACCTGTTGATCCTAAATTAAGAAACTCTTTCTCAGAACTTGCTTTACAAGTTAAATGGGATGACTATAGATATTATATTTATATAATTCAATTTATTATAAAAACTAATAATCTGTCTTCATCTCACCTTGATATTCTAATAAATTTAATAGAAGAAAGAAAGTTAGACAATAACGGTATAGCTGATATTTCTGATTTTTTATTAGGTATAAAAGAGAATAATTCTCAATACATTTTACCCGTTAATATAGATGAATATAAAAAGAAAGGACAAGAATTATTAGATAAAATATCATTTGATGGTAAGGGAGCAAAGTCTTTTTATAATAATTCACAAAATATTCATAAAGTTAACGTTGAAGAAAGCATAAATCCGTTTATTGAAAAACTCGTTAACATCCAAATAGATATACCTACAAATGAAGATGAATATGAAGATTTTGTAGAAACTCTTGTAGATAGAATAAGAGACTATACTGAAAATGTTTTAATGTTTAAAAGTGAAGATCAAATTAGAGTCATTAATAGTATTAATAGATTTATTTTAGACAATACTTTATACTCTAAATATAGCGTGTCATTATTAAACTTATTAATTAGAAGCGAGTATTATATTCAAACACATCCTCAAAAAGAAGAATTAATGTTACGTTTGTGTCAAGAACTTTGTGATATGGCAGATACTTGCACTACAGGTCATATATATCGTTTAGTTAATGTATTTAGTGGTTATGAAGTAGCAATGTCTATTCCTATAGAAGAGGAAGTTAAAAGCTGTGTATTTGCAAGATTAAGAAAAATTATTGAAAATAAATCAGAGGAAGAACAAGATCAAATATTTTCTTGTATAGGAACATCTGAAGAAATTAAAGCAAAGGAAAAAGTTAAGATAGATACTACATCTACCCTCATAGGGACAAAATATAGTTATATTGATACCTGCCTCAAGATACCAGATAATGAAGCTGTTATAGAAGGAGTTATTGAAGAAAAAGATATAAACAAAGATTTATTTTTAGTTAAATCAGAAGACCCTGAAATGGAATTTAATAATTTGCTAGGTAAAGATATGTTAATTTTATTAGATGAGTTAAGAGGTGAATATAAGGATATTATTTTAGAACAAGAACTTGATGTTTATTTCCGTAAAGCTATAAACTTATTTCAAGTTGGTGAAGGTATTTAAAGACTCGTTTTTTATTTTATAATTATAAAATAAAAAATGTCATATGAAGAATTAGTTGAAAGTTTAAATATGTTAACCATAAGGGATAAAGAACCCGTAATAACTATAATTAGAGGGTTATTTTGGGCAAGTTATTTTAATGGTAATTGGGTTCCTTGTAATAATACAGAGAATATTTTTTATTTTGAATATAAAAAAGGATTAGACTTAATTATAGACTATTTAGATGATGAAAGAATAGTAGAATGGATATTTATATATGGAGATACTACTTATATTGGAGTGTGGAATGAAGCGGTTTTTAAAGCTAAACAAGAAATCCTTTCAAAACACCATTTAAGACCTTTACAACATGTTGTAGATGGGTATTTCATAAGAATTAAAGCGGTCTATCCTTAAATTGTTTTATATTTTGTTGAGTGTCTTGGTTTTACTGATAAGTCAGAGCCATCAACAAATCTTTCTAAATAACCATCGCTTATACCTTTATTTATAAGATATTCTGTTCTGGTATATGTTAATCCGAAAGTTTTAGAAAGTTTTTCAATAGATATTTCACCTAATCTATTTACTTCATCTAAAATAGATATATAGTAAGACATTTACTATATATCTAATAAAAATTATTTTTTTATATTTAATCTCCTAACGCGTTAACTTTAGTCTTACACATAGGACAATAATTATACTTTTCTAACCAAGTTAAAACACTTCCTCCTTCAAGACATTCCTCGCTCTTATTATGAAACTTATGTTTACAGGGTAAAAGAGTAATAACTTCTTGTTCTTCAGAAAAATCTTCTTGACATATACAACAAGCCTCTTCTTCTTCTGTTTTAACATATTTTTCAACAGGTAATAAATCTGTATGTAATGCAGGAACAAATTCTTTATCTTTCTGATGAAATTCTTCAGGGTTTCTACTATACTCAATAACTCTTCTTATAAATTCTTCCAACTCCTCATCTGTTGGTATCCTTCCATGAAGAACATAATACTCTATATATTGAGGATATAATTCACAAGAAGGAATTCCTCCTGTATATAAAATACATTGTTTTATAACTTTTTTAACATAATTATGAGGATATTCCATTACACAAGCACATCTCATTTCAAAAAGTCTATCTATAATCTGATCTATATCTGGTAATTCATATGCATTAGTTTCATAATATAATTCAAGAATAACATTTTTAACTTCTTTTGTAAGTCTATAATCATGATCATTAACCTTCATTTCAGTCTCTTCCATAAAGCTTTCTCTAAGATTATCAAAATGGTTTTCTGCAAGATCATATTCATCCCTTGAATATTGTTTACCACTCCAATCTGGTGGTAAAAAATCAGATAAACTCAAGTTAAATATAGCATTATTAACTATATTTTCTCTATCAGAATCACTTAATGATAAAACCCTTGTATAAAGAGCTTCAATATCTGTTCTGTTTAAATTATTAAAGTAAGAATTTTGTCTATTGTTTATCATCTCTGAAAAGAGTTGAAACAGGTCATTATTATTATTTATTGGTCTACTCATCTATATTAATATATACAAGAATATCTTTATATTATAATTTAAAAATGAAATTAATACTTAATAAATGTCATTTGGTATAACCATTTTAACTTATAAAAATAACGAAATCTTATTTTCAACGTTAAGACACCTTGTTGAAAGAACAGATTTTTCATTTACTCAAAATACAGAAGTTCATATCTTAGCTCAATGTTGTAGCAAGTCTTATATTAAAACTCTTGAATCAGTCTGTAAAGGATATGATATTTCTGGTATTATAAAATTTATTCTTCATACAACCGAAGAAAATTTAGGGGTTTCAAGAGGTGGAAACTTCCTCTATGAACAAACAAAACATTTTGATTTCATTCTTAATTTAGAAGATGATTGGGTTCTCATTACAGAAAATAGGGACTGGTTAATGGACTGTTATGCGCGTATAATGATAGACGAAGATATCTCAACTATAGCTTTACGTAAATATGGTTCTGATAGAGAAAAATGGCAGTATGGTTGGACAAGAACTATTCCTTATATTTGTCACACTCATCAAAACAACTTTAATTACTCAACAAAATTAAAAGATACAGATAACCCTAAATTTAAAGAAATTGATTATTTCTTATTTACCTTTAATCCTGTTATAAGAAGAAATGAAGATTATTTAAAATCTGGAGTTTTTCCTTTACCTGAGTTTAATGATGGTGATAATGAAGTTAAAGTAGATGAAAACGGAGTAAAAATTCATAATAATCCTAATTGGGGTGCTTGTGAAGCTCTTTCTATGGAAAAAACTAGAGAACTAGTTACAGAATGGTATGATGAAGGTGTTTTTGTTCACTTTGATGATTGGGTTGAATATCTTAAAGAAAGAGACTTATCTATTTTTAATAATAACTTTGAATATCAACTTAATGTTAACTGTCACGTTCCTGTTATTGTTATTCACCTTGACACACATACTTTTAATTCATCTAAATTTGAACACGAGTTCTTACGTTTTATACACTTTATATGGGGTAATGATAATGATGAAAAATTTAAAAAATTAAAACGTATATTTTCTAAATATAATCCCCGTGCAATCGTTTCCATTGGAAATAATATTTCAATTCTTAATAAATATGTTTACAATATTCCTTTTGAATATAGAAAGAGATGGATTCATTTATCCTCTTCAAACGACATTGTAATACAAAATATTGAACATTGTATATTTTACTCTCATTTTAAACACCATTTAATCCCAACTAATCCACTTATTTCAATTATTACACCAGCATATGAAAGTAAACATCGTATATTTAGACCTCTTCAAAGTTTATTAAATCAAACTTATAGCAATTGGGAATGGATTATTATAGATGATTCAAAGACTGAAAATACCTGGAACACTTTAAAAGAACTTGCAGCAGATGACTCTCGTATTCAAATTTATCGTAGACAACATAACGATGGAAGTATTGGAAAAAATAAAATGTTTTGTGCTAATCTTGCTCGTGGTAAGTTTATATTTGAACTCGATCACGATGATGATATTTTCCCTCAAACATTTGACTATTTATTAGATGCTGCAAATAAGAATCAAGATTGTGACTTTTTCTATTCTGATTTTATAGAATGCGGAGAAGATGATCTATCTCCTTTTAGTTACGGAGATCATTTTGGATTTGGGTTTGCAAGCTATTATAGAAGCTGGTATAAAAATAATTTTCATTATATGTGTAATACTCCAAGAATGAATCCTCATACTTTTAGACATATTATAGGTGTTCCTAACCATTTTAGATGTTGGACTAAAAAAGCATATATGGATGTTGGAGGGTATAATCCTGAACTTCAAGTAGCGGATGATTATGATTTGATTATAAGAACATTTTTAAAATATAGATGGTGTCATGTAGCTGAATTTTTATATGTTCAATATAGAAATTCAGGAGGTGATAACTTTACCTTTCACCGTAATGCTCTTATTCAATACCTTGTTGCAAGAATAAGAGATACTTATGAAGATGATATTCATAATCGTTTACTTCAATTAGGTGTTAATGATGATTTACATAGAAAATCTCCAGGACATGGTAAAGACTATGAAATTAATAGATTTGAATATCCAATATTAGAAAAAGTATATCGTCATAATGATACCGAAGATAAGCCCTTAATAAGTATTGTTATGCCAACATATAATAGACCAAATCATCTAAGAAAAGCTTTAGATAGTATCTTTAATCAAACATATCAAAACTTTGAAATCTTACTTGTAGGTGATAAATGTCCTCATTTAGATTCTTTTGTTCATACTTATGAAAAGGCAAAAGATCCAAGATTTAAGTATTACAATTTACTTAATAATTATGGACCAGGAGGAGCTGTTCCGAGAAATTATGCTCTTAAGATGATGTGCACCACTAAATGGGTAGCTTATTTAGATGATGACAATGAATGGGTTTCAAATCACCTTGAAAAACTTGTTAATACAATGCGTAATAATAAGGACTGTTCATACTTCTTTAGCAGTATGGTTATAGATGGAAAAGAATTACTTTTTAATGAGCCAAAATTAGGTAGAATTGATACAAGTTGTGTTATGCACCGATTTGATTTATGTGTAAAATATGGGTTGTGGAAAGATAGAAATGAAGGAGGATACGCTCACGATTGGGAATTCTTTAGTAGATGGAGAGATGAGAAATATGTAGCAACAGGTGATTTTACTCTTCTTTATAATACGGAATTTAATGGTCAATCATTTGAATTCTTAGATAAATTATATAAATAAAAATTTTATTCCTCTTTAAATAATAAAATGAGTTATTCATTTCGTGTTTATGCTGGGCAATATAATGCTTTATGTTTATACGAATCATATACTATATTTGGAGGAACAGGACCTAAAGGAGGAGGCGGTGGGGGAGCTGGGTATCAAGGAGCTACCGGTCCAGAAGGAGGTCCAATAGGTCCTCAAGGTTATGTTGGTTTACAAGGTAAAACTGGAAGTATTGGTATGCAAGGTTATCAAGGATTAATGGGATCTACCGGAACTACTGGTTTACAAGGTTTTCAAGGAAGAACAGGAGCACAAGGTTTTCAAGGTTATCAGGGTTTAGTCGGTGTTACTGGTGCTGTTGGTGTTCAAGGTTATCAAGGAGCTACAGGAACTCAAGGTTTTCAAGGTTATCAAGGATTGGCTGGTCCTACTGGTGCTATTGGTATTCAAGGTTATCAGGGTATGACTGGTAGTATAGGTATGCAAGGTTATCAAGGTTTAATGGGAGCTACAGGAGCACAAGGTTTAATGGGTTTAACAGGTTTACAAGGTGCTACTGGTGCTATTGGTTTAACAGGTTTACAAGGTTTAATGGGAGCTACAGGATCTCAAGGTCTTCAAGGTTTAGTCGGTCCAACAGGTTCTATTGGTTTAACTGGTTTACAAGGTTCAACTGGTGCTACTGGGTTAATGGGTGTGCAAGGTTTAGTCGGAGCTACAGGAGCTCAAGGGTTGATAGGTTTACAAGGAGCTACCGGTGCACAAGGTTTAATGGGTGTTCAGGGTTTAGTTGGAGCTACAGGAGCTCAAGGGTTGATAGGTTTACAAGGAGCTACCGG
>JACCDO011725251.1_pt1 | contig 11790 bp, 6 predicted proteins | sample 7446101 | NCBI WGS metagenome assembly JACCDO01 (sample SAMN15323440, study PRJNA562643) | freshwater metagenome | isolation source: river surface water | place: USA:Blue River Watershed | collected 2017-08-16 | reverse complement strand
TAAGGTTCCCGGTTGTTAGGTTAGATAAGATATCGGCATTAGTGGCTAGAAGGTATACTGCCTGAAGGTTTGAATTTACAGTAAGGTTCCCGGTTTCTAGATTGGATGTGATATCCGCGTTGGTGGCTAGAAGGTACCCAGCTTGAAGGTTTGAGTTTACTGTTAGGTTCCCGGTTGTTAGGTTAGATAAGATATCGGCATTGGTGGTTAGAAGGTACCCTGTCTGAAGGTTTGAATTTACTGTTAGGTTGCTAGTGGATAGGTTAGATAAGATATCGGCATTGGTGGCTAGAAGGTATCCGGTTTGGAGGTTTGAGTTTACAGTAAGGTTCCCGGTTTCTAGATTGGATGTAATATCGGCATTGGTGGCTAGAAGGTATCCGGTTTGGAGGTTTGAGTTTACTGTTAGGTTCCCGGTTGATAGGTTAGACAAGATATCCGCATTAGTGGTTAGAAGGTATCCAGCTTGAAGGTTTGAGTTTACTGTTAGGTTCCCCGTTGATAGGTTAGATAAGATATCGGCATTAGTGGCTAGAAGGTATCCGGTTTGTAGGTTACTATCTACCTGTAAATCAATAAACCGGCCATATTGTGGGTTGGTGATACCGATATTAGTGTTTTCTAGTGTAAGATTCGATAGGCTGGTGTAAGTGTTCCCTAGGTACATATCCTTGGACCCAAGTGTTATATAGCGTGTAGTAGGGTCTAGCCTATCGAGTGTCAGCGAATCCGGACGGACAGTTAAATTATTATTCACGTCAAGAGTCAGATAGGTCGGGTTATATGCTAGCGCTATATCAGAATTAGAATCAATGAATAGACCAGGACCTGCATTAGTAGCTGGACCTCCTCCACCCCCAGAACCAACACTCGTATATATACCACTACCATTATTAAAGTAAATTCCGGCTGAGTTAGCCATAAACCCTATGACAGACTCTACGTTACCACCCAGATTGAGCACGTTACCCATGGATAGGTCATCGGATATCTGGAAATAAGCTGGACGGATACCTGTGTTCCCACCTATATATACGCGCTCACCAGATAAGAGTACGGCAGTATTGGATATTTCAATTTGTGATGCATTAGACCCGATTGCCGGTTCTGTTAGGTAAATGGCTAAATTACCAGTTAGACCTTGGCGAATAAATGACATATGGATTTGGCTATGTCAATGGATAGAATACGATTTAATAAATAGGGATAGATTATTATCATGTGTTAACCCTCTAGCCGTGCAATCAACCATAAAAAACTAAAACTCAAAAACAAATCTCTGGTGAGCGAGGTTATGGTAATGTCGCGCAACCCGTAGTAGTCGCCTGCCATCTGTTCCGCCGTTCATTCGGGTCACCAACCGGATATATATCCAAATACACCAAACTTGCCGCCTGACCTGGAGAATTAAATATCAAATTAGTAGCCAGACCAGTACCTACACCTACATTTGCTGTGCTTGGTGACCATGCATTATTATAGAATGACATATTCACTGACGAATTGGAACCCGAAGCCTCAAATATTATATTTAGATTTTGCCCACTAACACCAGCATCCAGTTTGGCATAATACACTGTGTCACTAGACGAAATATTGAATAATAGGACACCGTTTTCAGCCTGGATAGGTTCAGGAGCTGCTGGGTTAGTTGACAAGTCGGCATCCGCATATTCCGTAATGCTTGATACCAAGCTTCCGGTATTGAACGCTAGGCTAGACACATCCAGTAACACACTACCAGCCGTGGCAGAACCATCATCTAAATCGATATGCAAATTTCCGGTACCTTTAGTCCGCAATATTGCGCTAATATTAGCATCTAGCCCAGCAACCGCGATTGTTGGCCGGACATCGCCAGAAACCAGCGTCTTAGTTATAAGCAAGTGATTATCATTTAAATCGGCTGGGTTACTAAATGACACAATCAAATTACTTCCGGGTGCATTACTAGTAATACCGAAACCATCAGTGAATCCAATATTACTCGCAGAACAGGCAAGGTCACCACCTAGTTGTGGGGCAGAGTCATCAACTATTCGTAAAGGAACATTCTCTATAAAATACCCTAGCCCTGTATCCTGATATTTCAAGTATGGTTTAGTTGCTAAATTAGACTCGTCCACTAACGTATCCTGTAACTGTACAAACCGGGTAACACCGCCTCCACCACCACCATTCGATTCCGCCGCCAAATCCTCATTCAAATAGAACTCAATTACCACCGCACCGGTACTGGCAGTTTGCGGGTCTTCCGATACATCCGGGTCCATCGGGCCAAACACTGCACCGGGAACGAATAAACCGCCACCGCCACCTCCGCCCAGCCTGCCAGTAGTCTGGTCCAGCGCTGGGTCGTTGGGAATCAGTCCGCGACCGCCGGAACCCAATGCACTATCACCACCTCGACCCCCGGAATAATACCGCAAATTCTGTGTTTCACTCCTGAACCCAGGGAAACCGTCATTGCCCTGAAATACCATTCCCATACTGGAAACCGATACACCAGTTTCCCATGGTAACAGGGTAATACCACCATAGCCGCCATTGCCACCAATTGAATATCCGCTAGGGTCAGAATTGCTACCTGGATAACCACCAGTCGCCTGTACCACCATATAGCTAGGCTCGACGTTACTACGGCGATAATATACCGAAACATTACCACCATGACCGTCATCCGCTTGTGAATCCATTGTGAAAGTGATTTCGGGTGCAACACCTTGTAAATTCTCAACACGGATAAACCGCTCAGCATACCCACCTGAGCCACCACCGCCGCCTTGGCTATATACACCAGGATAAGCATACCCACCTTGACCGCCACCACCCGCTGCACGGATACGGACACCGACACACTCGAACGGAAGCGCGACATTCCCGGTTTCTGTAAATAAGTGTTGCTCTTTGATAAATGTTTCTACGGATGACGCGATATTTCGCCATTGTGCCGCTGCGTTTTTGAATTGGATAACACCATTGCTAACTCGGAACCCGACATTTGGGGCTGGGATAAGGTCGGCTTCTGTTGGGTCGGGCATCTGCAGGAAATTGATATAGCCGGTATTGGCCTGGTCAGCCTGGATATACACATTATTGAAAATCACCATATTGTCCAGGTTGTTTATCTCGGTGGCTAGATTGTCCGTACGAATGAATTCCGGAGTTGACCCGTTCTGCAGCTGGATAAACATATCACCATCATCGATATATAGAGGGCGGAATTGGCCGGTAGTGCGGTCCTTCAACTCTATACGTGCGTCTGCATTCCTGCTAGTACCTGTGGCTGGAACCGGTGGACCGTCTAGCCCAGCTGTTCTTGGAACAAGTAGGGTACTGTTAACGATAATGTCTTTAGGATTGCTGAACGTAAGGTTGATATTGGATTCACCAGTTCCGGGAATGGTGCTTCCGGTGGCAGTACCGGAATAACCGGATGTAACTATTTTATATCCGGTTGTACTAATGGTTCCCGATGACATATTTCCGTTGCTTGAGTTTCTTATTATATTTTCCGGTAAAATAAGCCGCTATTTTAACGGTTAATATATTGCTATTTGTTTAGGCCCATTTAATCTGGGCTCAGAGTTATTTAATCTGGGCTCAGAGTTATTTAATCTGGGCTCAGGGCTGTAAGTTAAAACCATTCAAAGTTTATATGGAATTATATTAAATTAAACCAAATAGGAACCAAATAGGTAATTGAACGGCTAGACACTATGGAAGGAACAATCACACAATTAGGACTTAAAAACTACCTAGTAAACACAAAAAAACAACGGAACTCATTTTTCAGTCATTCTTACCAGAATTACTATAACTATGCTAAGGATGTACGTAAAATCACCTTTCAGGCAAACGTGGATTTCGGTAAGCGCGTGAGTTTCCGGTTTGACCAAAATGGGCGATATGGTGACCTAATCACTAATATGGTATTACAAGTAAACCTGCCGAATGTTGCCGACCTAAGTGTCGACGGTTACAGTGTAGGTTACACTAACGGTGTGGGTAACGCGCTTATCAAGGAAGTACAACTCAAAATCGGCGGTAATATAATTGATACACAGACTGGCGAATGGATGGATATTTGGAGTAAACTTAGTATCCCACCTGGTAAACTCAACACATACAATACGATGGTAAAGCGTTTTCCTACACAATCCGCTACTAATTTCAAAGGTGGTGTGGTTTTCATTCCGTTTCTGTTCTGGTTTTGCCAAAATGTGAATGCTAATACCAAGGACAATACCGGGATGTGCTTGCCGTTGATTGCCATGCGCAACACGGATATTGAGCTCATAGTGGAATTCCGGTCAATAAAGGACCTCCTGATTTATACTACTGACCCAGGGGATCCACCAGTAAGTTTGCCAGATAGTACTCTAGCCGGGCTATCCATAACCGAACACAGCTTGCTGGTTGACTATGTCATTCTGGAACCTGAGGAACGTGTTAAGTATCTGGAAGCCAAACGCCAAATGTACCTAATTACCCAGACCCAGTATCACTCATTCAATATCCAGGGCAATTCCGCTGCATTGAATATAAGCATGCGAAATTACAGGTATCCTGTCACCGAGCTTTTATGGGTCATGCGGTCCAATGAACACATTGAGGCAAATGACTTTTTTAATTATACCGACCGGACATATGATGACCCGTCGGCCCGTGTATATTACTCCAAAGCCAAATTGACATTCGACGGCCGGGACCGAGTGCCTGAACTCGGTAGTGATTATTTTACACAAGTTGAACCATTCAAGGTACATGATTCCGTTCCGGATAATAACCCCATTAGTACCCTGTCATTTGCATTAGAACCGGAGAATTTCGCACAGCCGTCCGGCTCATGTAACTTTAGCGGTTTGCATGACCCTAGATTCACATTTACCATGAGGCCAGGTGCAGATATACCAGAGGGTAGCCTTCCAGCCGGGGAGTTGACAATATTCGCGATTAATTACAATGTAATGCAGGTGGATGACAAGGGCAATGTATGGTTGCTTCACAATCTAGCCAAGGATACTCCTGGTTCCCTACCTGACCCTAACGCTGTCCGGTATGTCGCTGAATGTTCGCTAACTGGGAATGAGACTAAACGTATGAAGCAGATTATTGCCAAGCTTAATGAGCTAAATTTATTCACTGACCCCCGACAGGTAGAAACCGGTCTAGCCAATGTAGTGAACCGGTATGCACAGCCCAGGTTGGCTAAGCTAGGACCGGGAGACGAGGACGTGGTTATGCCCCTCCTGGACGGAATTTATGCGGAAGTGGAAAATGTAGGTCGGCGAATTCGGCAATTGCTACAGGAAGGAAAACTTGTTCAAAATAAAGAAGACCGAGTTGTGGACATTGGTGGTATGCGCGTCCGGCTAGACAACTTCCCTGAGTTCCTGGAAACTATCACGGCTAGATATGAGCGTGAATAGGAGCATTTAGTAAAACTCCGATTACTTATTTGATTTTTTTGTTTTGGATTTGCTCTTAATGGTGATTTTCGTGTAGTTGTCAAAATGGTGTGCATAGCTTTCGGCAGGAAGGTTAAGAGTTTTAGCAGCGAGTTGGCCCAATTTGTTAAATAGGCCAAGTGATGTATTTGCAGGCCGCTGTTTATTGTAGTCCACTTGAATGTTAATATCCCGTGATTTCAATTTATTCGCTGGGATTCCAGTGATACGCGTGATGTATTTTGTCGTTGGGTATAGAATAGCATCTTTATGTAATTGACAACGACTGGTTAAATACAGTGGATATTGTAAGTTACTTGTTAATATGCTATCTGTGCGAATGGCCTCTGATAAGAAATATTCCCGGCAGAAAACTTCATCATCACCATATTTCTTCTTATATGGATATATGCGTATCTTGGCTAGAAGGTCGGGTACTACATCCGGACCACCAATAACACCAAAAGAACCGGCCAGTAAAGGGGCATACCGACAAACAGTGAGTAGCAAACGGTGCCATCTGAGACCTGACCTAATCCAGTCCGCTATAGCAATTAGTTCAATAGCGGTTATTATATAATCAACGTCGCGTATTATAATCCGAGCACGTTCCTGTATGGCTAGAAACCGCCAAAAAGTACCTTCCAAGGAATAACCATTTGGATTGTGGTTATCAACATGAGCTAATTCCACACCCAAATCCAGTAACTTACGTTGGATATCCGGTGAAGTTGTCAGGGCTTTACTTGCATAATCCCCATCTCGTGGGCTAGCAATATATATCCTTAAATCCCACTGCGCTAATAAACCAATGGTTTTTATATTATCACAGAACTTTGCGATTCCGTCAATATATCTATTATCACTACCAAAGAGAGAACAACTTATAATACACGGTAGCTCCGGAACCTTGGCATATTTTGGATTGGTGGTAATCGGATTTTCGGAAGTTATCAATTTCCCATTACGCATAACCTCATATTTCCATACGTCAATTTCGGTGCATGTATCGGGGTACGCACGTGGCACCTTGGAAATTGTGTGACGAATATCCTTACCTTTTATCTTATGTTTTTCAGTAAGTATTCCCAGTATATCAGGCTCGGATTCTTTATTAAATTCTTCTGAATATTTGCAATATGCGGCTTTATCTAATTCCGCGGATGATACCTGCCTTTTTTTGGTTTTTGACATGTTGAATTTCGCCTACAAACTTAATCCGCCGGATAATCTTATGTTTAATTTTAATCCAGATTTAAAAATTGTTTTCCACGGCTAGACACTAATTGTGATACAATAACAGCTTAACATTAACAATATTATATAAACCAATAACACCAATAATACTAAAATAAAATGACACAAATCCCAGAACCTAATCTCGTAATATATCATAACCCGTGTTCCGATGGTCTAGCCGGGGCATGGGCGGTCCATAATCGATTCCCCAAAGCCCTATACCGTGGAACTACCCCTGATTTCAAAGATGCACGCCTATTATCATCCGATAATGTTGCAGGAAGGGTAGTATACTTTGTCGATATTATGCCTAAACGTGATGCTCTCCTGCAGGTATGCGCTCTAGCCAAGCATGTTGTTGTACTCGACCATCACAAGACTAATCATGAAATTGTAAACGGGCTTTCGCTCACTGGAATGCCCGACAACCTCACTATCGTATTTGATATGGCTAGGTCCGGTTGCCAAATTGCTTGGCAATATGTAAATCCGCCAAGCGAACCGGTTCCTTGGTTTCTAAATTACATTGCCGACCGTGATTTGTGGACCTGGAAAATGGCGAACAGTAAGAATGTGAATAGTGCGCTGTTCAACCTAGGATATCTATCTAACTTCCCGGCATTGACCAATTTACATCAGTGTACACCCAACGCCCAATCGGTTAGAGACTTAATTGAAACAACCCTGCTACCTTATGCAGTTACAATTGAAGAATACGAAAATAAAGTGTTGTCTAACGCCACCACAGGGGCCAAACAGGTGACATTCCACATGCCGGATGGTCGCCAGTTGCCTACTTGGATGGCTACTACACTACCTGCCCTGAGGTCTGAACTCGGTAACCGACTTATGGAGCGACCATTTGCGGATGGTACCATGCCCAAGATTAGTGTTACATGGCAATATGATTATGCTGCGGACGAATGGTGGGTAAGCCTGCGTAGCTCGGATAGTGCCAATGATATTGATTGTTCCAAGATTGCACAAGCACTTGGTGGTGGTGGTCATCCTAATGCTGCTGGATTTACCATCCGGGCACCTGATAACCTACGGACCTATTTTAAGCCAGTAAATTAACACCTTATTATTATTTTTTTTATGAATTTAGTTCCATTTCTTCACTTTCTTCATATGATGGCATTGGAGTAGCTGCTTCATAATTAGGTTGCGATGAATCTGAATATGTCGGTGATAGGCCTTGATACGTCTGTGATGAATCTGAATATGTAGGTGATAGGCCTTGATAAATAGGTGTGCCTGGCATATCTATTTCTTCTTCAGCAAGATTATCTTTTCTAACTATATTTACATTAATGGCAGTGGGTTCATATTCAGATAGGGGGTATTCGGGTGATTCTATGTTTTCAGAAGAAGTTAACATAGTTTCTATTAGTGAATCATAATTAAATTTAGATGAGTTATTTATATCTATTGTATCTATTTTATCTAGTATATCTGCTACAATATTGGCAAAATCTTTCCTAGAATTGATAAATTTTTCATTTGCAAATATTAGAATGTTATGCATACTAAATTTATATTGTGATTGCTGGATTGTTTTTGCCTTTTTAGTATTTACAATTAAAGTACCTAAATTATTAGCAGATTTACGTTTTCCAATTTTTTGTGTCACTGGTTGAACATTTGTTTTTGTATTTCTTACTAATTTTTTGTACAGTATCAACAATATATTACTGTTTTTTGCGTATAAGTTAATTAGTGCATTATTGCTCATAACTGGCTTACTTATTTTTAAAGTAGCTAATATATGGCTAAACATAGGATTATCTATGATTTGTGGATTCTCTTGGTATAGGTTAAATATTGCCAAAATTACAAATATAGGATTGTAGTTTTCCCATATAAAAATAACTGTATTTATATAAAGGGTGTAAAGTTGGCTAGATTGTAATTCATAACTCTTATCAATACATATTTTATAGAAATTAAATATTGTTTTAAATATACTAAATATGCAATCATATAATTTATATATGTAATTTTTTGTATTATCTGCAATACTTACGTACTCAGACTGTATTTTTAATAATTTATATTGTATGGTTGATATTCTTTTGAGTAATAAATAATACATGTAAACAATTGTATCAATAGCATCATAAATTGTATTCAAATCAAGCATAGACCTATAATTGTATATATTACTAATATATAAATTATATATAGCAAATACAATTGATAATGGATATGTATCTTCATCAGGTATCTCTGCAATATTTAAAAATATTGCTTCATATTCGTCATTAACAACAATATGATTAAGTAAATTTATTATTTTTTTATAACTAATAATTTTCGGTTGTGGAATATTAGACATTAATTTTAATATTTCATTTATATATTCCGGTGTTTCATTAAGAATTTGAATTATGTCTCCATATAATTTACTTTCGTTTTTATCAGGTATCTCAGAAATTAGGGCATTTAATACTCTATTATGATATTTAAGAACTAAGTTGGAGTTTAATGTACTAGAATTACTATTTAATAAATTACGTTTACGCATTGGTGATAAGCGCTTATTGAACATTAAACTTGTTTTATCTGCTTCATTCTTAATCTTACTTTCATCTATTTTTCTGTACATATCACCCATATTATAAGCACACGTTGTCAGTGATACATGAGTATTAATTGGTTCAACTGGTTGTACGCACTGGCATATAGTGTCATTAATTAAATTATGTATTTTGTTATATCGATACATTAATTCTATAACATGGTTATCAATATGACCCTGACTAAATGTGCGACAAGATGTAACAAACACTACCTCAATACTATTATTTTTCTCATGAATATCCGAGTAATCGCCATTTATTAACTCAGATAGTGGTGTATGTACATATGATTTATTATGCCTGTAAGATAAACTAGGTACTGTATCAGGGTTTTGAGAATGTGTATAAGTATATGTACCCATAAATGAAAAACTGTCTTTGTCTTTTTCTGCAAATGTTAACCCTATGTCAAAATAGTATTGACCAGGATAAAAAACTTGTAGACCATATAATACACAATCTTTTATGCCATCCGCTGTCACAATTGAATCAATATAACATGTATAATTATTAATAAATTTTACTATATTTGATTTATGAAATATATTTTGTATTATAAATTTTTCCAATTTTGAATATGTTGACTTGGCAACCCTATTTAACGGAGTTATTATAACAATTATCTTATTTTCAGGCACCTGTCTTATATTAGGGATAAGATTACCATGATAGTCAAAATGTGTACGTTTAATACCATCATCTATACCTGACAATGCTTCACCTGAATATATAGCATCAAAACTAGTTCCCTCAGGTACAAGACTCATTAACTGTGTATTTATACTATGACGTGCCTGGATAACTGGTTCCATCAATTTGTTTTCAAATATATAATCATATATGGCAGTATCAATTGTCATATTTGGTTTAAATCTATATGCACCTAGCATTTCTGAATTCATAATCTCGATAAGTATACCAAGTAATAGAGGGCCATTATATATTTTATGATAGCCAAGATGATGACTTTCATCTGACTTTAACAAGATACCTATATATATGCGATTTTGTGCATTATTAACTAAGTCTCCATATGTTGCCAAATATAATAAATGTAAATTTTGCTCAAGAGCATATGTAAACAATTGATATAAACTATCATCATCTAGCAATAGTATTAATTTATTATAGTTATATTCTGTGAGTTCTATATAACCTTGTAGGTATGTATATACAGCATCACGGCGTTCTTTAATTACGCTAATTAGTGCATTAATTGTTAAATTTACAGCGGCACTATTTACTTGTGTTCCTGATTCTAAGTTTATGGGTGGAAATGTATGTTTTAGTTCTTTCATGAAATTTAATATATACGTCTCTGTAGCCGACGCATCAATATTTATAGGACTATTTGCAGATGCCATTTGCGATGGTATGAATTAATACAGTACTTATTATATATTAGCAATATAATTGCCAACACCAAACATAAAAATTGTTTTTTATCAATGCAGTTTTTATAGTAAATCATAGAACCGAATAGTATTTTGTAATAAACTATCCTTATTAATCAGGCCCTACTAAACTAACATGTCAACAAAGCTGCAAATCCGCATTAACAAACCTGGCAAGACACTGACGCAAACCTACGCCCAGGTTACCAATTCCGGCCTAGAACCAGATGCAGAAGGCGATACATTCGTGGATGCCCGTAGTCAAGACCTTGATGAATCGGAAGCCGCACGACGGGAACTACTCGGTACACTACTCCATGCATTTTCGGCATTCGAAATCTGGACACCAACTGAACCAAGTGTCTTTGTATCTACCATTCCATCGTATAACTATAATCAAGAACTCAACCGTGACCATGTTAAGGCTCTAGCCAAGTGTATCATGGAAACCCGCGAAATCATCGGAGTCCTCATCACTTGCGAATTTGAAGATGGAACCATTATTCTTATTGATGGTCATCATCGGCTTGAAGCTCTCAAAGCCATCATCATCGAAAAAGGCGCCGGGTTCCTTAACCTTATTCCATTGGTCATCCATAACTACAAGAGTGACCACAAAGATAGCCCACGGACACTCGCACTGTTCCACAAAATCAATACAGTCAAACCCTACACCCTTGTCAAATCAGTTGACCAAGACTGCCTCATGATAATTACGCAGCTTAAAGCGCGGTTTCCGGAGTTTAAGGAGGGTCTGCGGGATACTGGTAAGTCTCGGACATCGTTTCCCTATGTCTTAGAGGCCGATTTCAAGCGCGACTTGGAAGCCAAGTTGAAGGAATTAGTGACGTATAACCGGGATAATGTGATTGAACAAATCGCAAAATATAATATGGAACTCGGATGCTTGGCTAGAACCCCGAATGGCTGGCAGCACCTCATGGACGCTACTGTTAAGGACGAAGTCCTTAATCGCAAACTTAGCAAGCTGGCAGAAAAGAAATTCTATCTAGCCACCAAACCCGGAACTCTTTGGTCGCTGAAGATTAAGGGCTAATTTGCCAACTCCCAAATTTATTTTTTTTGGCATTTGGCATTTTATATTATACATGGTTTATAATTGGC
>JACCDO010835508.1_pt1 | contig 11794 bp, 10 predicted proteins | sample 7446101 | NCBI WGS metagenome assembly JACCDO01 (sample SAMN15323440, study PRJNA562643) | freshwater metagenome | isolation source: river surface water | place: USA:Blue River Watershed | collected 2017-08-16 | reverse complement strand
CTCACGAAAATGGTTGCCCATGGGGTGAAAGAACTTGTTCTATTGCTGCTTTTAATGGTCATTTTGAGATTCTTAAATATTTACATGAGAATGGTTGCCCATGGAATGAATGGACTTGTTCTAATGTTGCTAAAAAAGGTTATTTAGAGATCCTTAAATATGCTCATGAAAATGGTTGCCCATGGGATGAATATACTTGTAATGGTGCTGCTAGAAATGGCTATTTAGAGATTCTTAAATATTTACATGAAAATGGTTGCCCATGGAATGAAGATACTTGTTCTCATGCTGCTAAAAATGGTCATTTAGATATTCTTAAATATTTACATGATAATGGATGTCCATGGAATGAAGATACTTGTTTCTGTGCTGCTTTAAATGGTCATTTTGAGATCCTTAAATATGCTCATAATAATGGATGTCCATGGGATGAAAATACTTGTTCTTATGCTGCTAATGTTGGTAATTTTGAAATCCTTAAATATGCTCATGATAATGGATGTCCATGGAATGAAGAGACTTGTTCCAGTGCTGCTTCAAGAGGTCATTTAGAAATTCTTAAATATTTACATGAAAATGGTTGTCCATGGGATGAAAAAACTTGTTGTACTGTTTCTTGGAATAATCATTTAGAATGTCTTAAATATGCACATCAAAATGGTTGCCCATGGAATGATAATATTTGTAATATTGCTGCTTTATGTGGTCATTTTGAAATCCTTAAATATGCTCATCAAAATGGTTGTCAATTAATTGATTGTAAATCTAATGATTACAATTGTATTGAATATATTCAAAATAATAAAATAAAAAATTGATTTAATTTCTATTTGATATAATAATAGTTATTATAATATCAAAATGGCTACCTTTTATGATCTACCTAATAATGTTATCCTTTATCTGTTTAATAACTTTACAGACTTTACAACTATAACTATTACAAGATTTGTTAATAAACATTTAAATGAATTATTGAGAAATGATAAAGATAAAGATAAGTTTCTTAATTATTTCTCATCATTATCGGTAGTTGAATGGTATTGTAAAAATATTAATTTTCAACCTGCAATTATTCAACCATATATTCAAAATAATAATTTCGATTTAATTATTCAAAATATTATTCAGAATAATAATTTAGTATGTTTAAAAGAGATTCTTAATAAATATATTTTAGATGATGTTATTATTGATAAATCTATTAGCAAAGATAATTTTGATTGTATTGAATATTTATTAAGTAATAATTATAAGTTTTCAAATGAGACAAATATTTATGCAACACAAATAGGTAATTTAAAATGTTTACTTAAGACTATTGAATATGGTTACGAATTAAAATCTATTTTTTGTGATATTGCTGCTATTCATGGACATTTAGATATTATTAAGTATTTTCATGAAAATAATTTATTAGCGAAAACTATTTGTTCTATGGTTGCTTCAAGAGGCCATTTAGAAATCCTTAAATATCTACATGATAATGGTTATGAATGGAACGAATTGACTTGTATTAATGCTGCTAAATCTAATAATTTAAAGATCCTTAAATATTTACATGATAATGGATGTCCGTGGGATAAATGGACTTGTTCTTATGCTGCTGATTATGGTAATTTAGAGATACTTAAATATGCTCATCAAAATGGTTGTCCATTGGATGCAAACATTTGTAATTCTGCTGCTCTAAATGGACATTTAGAAATTATTAAATATCTTCATGAAAATAATTGTCCTTGGAATCATTGGACATATATAGAAGCTATTAAATCAGGAAATTTAGATATTATTAAATATTTACATCATAATGATTGTCCATGGAATTATCTTGTATGTGATTGTGCTGCTTTTAATGGTCGTATGGATATCCTTGTATATCTTCATGAAAATGGTTGTTCATGGTCATCAAATGCTTGTTCTTCTGCTGCTTCAAGTGGTCATTTAGATATCATTAAATATCTTCACGAAAATGGTTGCCCATGGAATGAAGAAACTTGCGAATCTGCTGCTGAAGGAGGTTATTTTGAGATAATTAAATATGCTCATGAAAATGGTTGCCCATGGGATGAAGAAACTTGTGGTAGTTGTGTTTTACGAGGAAGTTTAGAAATTCTTAAATATGCTCATGAAAATGGCTGCCCTTGGAATGAAGCAACTTGTCATAATGCTGCTGAAAGTGGTTATATAGATTGTCTTAAATATGCTCATGAAAATGGTTGCCCATGGAATGAAGATACATGTGCTTGTGCTGCTATTAGAAATAATTTAGAAGGTCTTAAATATTTACATGAAAATGGTTGCCCTTGGAATAAAGATACCTATAATAATGCTATTTTCAGAAATCATTTAGATATCATTAAATATCTTAAAGAAAATGGTTGCCCTACAAATTAATTAAAAAATTGCAAACGAAGTAGCATTGATTTTTAAATTAAAAAATTGCAAACGAAGTAGCATTGATTTATATTCTAATTAATAACATCAAATAATGACTACATTTAATGATCTACCTAATAATGTTATCTTATATCTATTTAATAATTTTACAGATTTTACAACATTAACAATCTCTAGATTTGTCAATAAACATTTAAATCTATTATTATTAAATGAAGAAGATAAAAATAAGTTTTTAAGCAATTTCTTATCTTTATCAACTATCAAATGGTACTGTCAAAATATTAATTTTCAACCTGCAATTATTCAACCATATATTCAAAATAATAATTTCGATTTTATTATTCAAAATGTTATTTGGAATAATAATTTAGAGTTTTTAAAAGAGATTCTTAATAAATATATCTTAGATGATAATATTATTAATAAATCTATTAGCAAAAACAATTTTGAATGTATTAAATATTTAATTGATAATAATTATAAAAAGAATGATAAGTTTGAAGTTATTGCTACCCAAAAAGGTAATTTAGATATCCTTAAATATGCTCATGAAAATGGATATCAATTTGATAAAAATATTTGTTTTTATGCTGTTGAAAATGGTCATTTTGAAATTCTTAAATATTTACATGATAATGGTTGTCCTTGGAGTGAAAATACTTGTTCAATTGCTGCTAGTAATGGTCATTTAGAGATTCTTAAATATTTACATGATAATGGTTGTCCTTGGGATAAATTTACTTATTATTATGCTGCTATAAATGGTCATTTTGAGATTATTAAATATGCTTACGAAAATAATTGTCCATATGGTGAAGGTATTTGTTCTATTGCTGCTCAAAATGGTCATTTAGAGATTATAAAATATCTTCACGAAAATGGTTGTCCATGGAATGAAAATACTTGTTCTCATGCTGCTTTAAATGGTCATTTAGAGATTATAAAATATCTTCACGAAAATGGTTGTCCATGGAATGAAGATACTTGTTCTGAAGCTGCTACATATGGTTATTTAGAGTTTCTTAAATATGCCCATGAAAATGGTTGCCCATGGAATGAATGTACTTGTACTTATGCTGCTTTAAATGGTCATTTAGAAATTCTTAAATATGCTCATGATAATGGATGCCCATGGAATGAATGTACTTGTACTTATGCTGCTATGATTGGTAATTTTGAGATTCTTAAATATGCCCATGAAAATGGTTGCCCATGGAATGAATATACTTGTACTTATGCTGCTAAATATGGTCATTTAGAAATTCTTAAATATGCTCACGAAAATGGTTGTCCTAATTAAAAATTGCAAACGAAGTAGCATTGATTTTTTAATTTAAAAATTGCAAACGAAGTAGCATTGATTTAATTACTATTACAATATTAAATAATGGCTACCTTTTATGATCTACCTAATTATGTTATCCTTTATCTATTCAATAACTTTACAGATTTTACAACTATAACTATTTCTAGATTCGTCAATAAAAACTTAAATCTGATTTTGTCAAATGAAAAAAACAAAGATGAATTTTTAAGTGATTTCTCATCATTATCAACAATTGAGTGGTATTGTCAAAATATTAAATTTCAACCTGCAACTACTCTACCATATATTCAAAATGATAATTTTAATTTTATTATTCAAAATGTTATTCAGAAAAATAATTTAGAATGTTTAAAAGATATTTATTCAAAATATATTTTAAATGATGATATTATTGATAAATCTATTAGTCAAAATAATTTGGAATGTATTCAATTTTTACTTGATCATAATTATAACTTTTCTAATCAATCTGTAATTATTGCAACAAAAAAAGGTAATTTAGAAATATTAAAAAAAATAATTAATCTTAAATTTAAATTTAATAAACATACTTGTTCTGAAGCTGCTCGTTTTGGTCATTTAGAAATTCTTAAATACGTTCTCGAAAATGGATGCCAAATGAATGAATTAATTTGTATAAATGCTGCTTTTAATGGTCATTTACATATTCTTCAATATGCACATCAAAATGGATGTTATTGGGATGAAGAAACTTGTTATCGTGCTGCGGCTGAAGGTCATTTATAGATTCTTAAATATGCCCATGAAAATGGTTGTCCATGGAATGAATATACTTGTTCTGAAGGTGCTAGAAATGGTTGGCGCCTTCAGGCCAAGTCTAGCCTTTGGCTAGATCATTTTGAAATCCTTAAATATGCTCACGAAAATGGTTGTCCATGGAATAAATCTACTTGTTCTTGTGCTGCTTTTAATGGAAATTTAGAGATACTTAAATATTTACATGATAATGATTGTCCATGGGATGAAAGAACTTGTGAATATGCTGCTTGGTATGGTCATTTTGATATCCTTAAATATGCACATGAAAATGGTTGTCCATGGGATGAAGATACTTGTACTTATGCTGCTCAAAATGGTCATTTTGAAATCCTTAAATATGCACACGAAAATGATTGCCCATGGAATTATTTGACTTGTTGGAGTGCTGCTAAAAATAACCATTTGGAAATTCTTGAATATGCTATCGAAAATGGTTGCCCTAAAAATTAATTTAAAAATTGCAAACGAAGTAGCATTGCAAAGAAGTAGCATTGATTATTGATTTAAATAATGGCTACCTTTTATGATCTACCAAATAATGTTATCATTTATCTGTTTAATAACTTTACTGATATAACAACTATAACTATTTCTAGATTCGTTAATAAAAACTTAAATGAATTATTATCAAATGATAAAAACAAAGATAAGTTTTTAAATGGAATATCATCATTATCAACAATTGAATGGTATTTTCAACCTACAACTACTCTACCATATATTCAAAATAATAATTTCAATCTAATTATTAAAAATGTTATTCGAAATAATAATTTAGAGTTTATAAAAGAAATTATAAATAAATATATTATTGATATTAATACTATTGTTCAATCTCTTACCAAAGATAATGTTCAATGTGTTAAATATCTATTAGATTCTAAACGAACTAATCTTATTGATAATAAAAAAGCACATTTAGATGATTTAATATATGCATATGAAAATGGATGTAAATTTAATTCATTCCATTATTCAATTGCTACTGAGTATAATAGTTTAGAATGTTTTAAATTTATACATAAATGTGGTATTCTTTTTGATGAACATGTATCAATATATGCTGCTTATTTTGGTTGGCGCCTTCAGGCCAAGTCTAGCCAAAGGCTAGATCATTTAGAAATTCTTCAATATGCTCACGAAAATGGCTGCGAATGGGATGAAAGAACTTGTTCTGCTGCTGCTGAAAATGGCCATTTAAAATGTCTCAAATATGCACATCAAAATGGTTGCCAATAGAATAGTTATACTTTAGAGTTCGCTAATGCTAGTGGCTACTTAGAATGTTATAAATATGCTAAACAAAATGGTTGTATAGATGAAAGTGATCAATATACATGCTGTACTACTCATAATAGTCATATTGAAACGTTGTTTCCAGTTGTAAATATATTTAAACAATTCAAAAAAAAATTGCAAAAGTATTTTATATAACAGATTCATTTATTGTTTAGATATAATAGATCAATTAATGATGACGAATTTAAACATTCTATCACATGATATTCTTGAACGTATTGTTAAATTTGCACCTATGTCTGTTTTAATTTTGATTTTTGTCAATAAAGATTTGCACAAGTCATTATCATTTATATCTAAAGACAAAGATCAAATGTTAGATTATTTAGATTCACCCTCTTTAATTGAATGGTGGTGTGATAAATCTAAATTTAATCCAATTAATTATAAATCAAACATAAATACTATATCTTATGATAAATTAATTAATAATCTTATTATTAATAATAATTTAGATTATCTTAAAATATTATCTAAAAAAAGTTATATATTTAATAAAGATATTATTAATAATTCCATAACTAGTGATAATACAAAGTGTATTAAATATTTATTAGAAAAAGGTTATCAATTTTCTGAAAAATCTAATAATTGTGTCGCTGAAGCTGGTAATTTAGAAATTATGAAAGATGTAATAAAATATAATATCTCTAATGATTTCGAAATATCTTTTTATAATGCTGCTAAGAACGGTCATTTACATATTATAAAATATGCTCATTTCAATAATATATCATGGGATTATAAGATCTGTTATGGTGCTGCTGAAGGTGGTCATTTAGAGATTCTTCAATATGCTCATCAAAATGGTTGTCCATGGAGAGATTATACTTGTCCATGGATTTCCAATCTTTGTTCTGTTGCTGCAAAAAATGGTCATCTACATATTATCCAATATGCTCATCAAAATGGTTGTGAATGGAATGAAGATACTTGCTCTAGTGCTGCTTCAAGAGGATATTTAAATATCCTTCAATATGCTCACGAAAATAATTGTCCATGGAATGCAGAAACTTGTCGAAATGCTGCTTCAAGAGGACATTTAAATATCCTTCAATATGCTCACGAAAATAATTGTCCATGGAATGCAGAAACTTGTTTTTTTGCTGCTTTAAATGGACATTTAGAGGTTCTTCAATATGCTCGTCAGAATGGTTGTCCATGGAATGCAGGTACTTGTCAATATGCTGCTTTAAATGGACATTTAGAGGTTCTTCAATATGCTCGTCAGAATGGTTGTCCATGGAATGAAGAAACTTGTTCTTCTGCCGCTTTAAATGGTCATCTACATATTATCCAATATGCTCGTCAAAATGGTTGCCCATGGAATCAAAATGTTTATCGTAATGCTGTTCGAGGTGGATATTTAAATATTATTGAATATGCTTATGAAAATGGATTAGAATTATATGAAGATATCTGTACTGATGCTGCAGTATATGGTCATCTACATATTCTTCAATATGCTCACGAAAATGGTTACCATTGGACTTCCAAACTTTGTTCTGTTGCTGCAAAAAAAGGTCATTTACATATTCTTAAATATGCTCATGAAAATGGTTGCCCATGGAATCAAAATGTTTATTATTATGCTGTTCATAATAAACATTTACACATTATTCAATATGCTCTAGATAATGATTTAGAGCATCCTAATTTTACACTAGATGATTTATTTAATAATATGAATTTATAAATGAATTATTATTTAGATATCATTGAGATTGAACTCTTATATATTTCTTTACCACATAATACAAAATCAATCTTCTTTAGTTTAGCTATCTCTTCAATTATATATCCAGTATCATAAGGTTGTGATTCTTTTGATGGATATATTGGCATAAATGGTGCATCTGTTTCAACAACTAACATTTCTAATTTAATTCTCTTATCAGATATCACTTTAATTAAATCTTGATTTCTTCTTTTATCCAATAGCCATCCAGTTATTCCTAATTTGAATCCAAGACTTGTTAATTCTAATGCTTGTTGTAAATTACCTGTGAAACAATGAACTAAACCTTTGAAATAGTTCTTCTCGCGTAATATTCTTATAAAATCATTATATGCATCTCTGCAATGTAAATATAAGTTAGCATTATGTTTTTTAGCAATATCAATCTGATGCTCAAATACTTTAATCTGTGTTTCTTTCTCAGAAAACATTCTGTTATAATCTAAACCACATTCACCAACTCCAAAACATTTCTTATCAATAATATGGTCTTCTATAAACTTAATATCATTATTGTTAAATTCTTTAGCATTATGTGGATGGATTCCAATTGTGTAATACATCATATCATATTTCTTAATTAATTCAAGAATATTTTTTGATTCCTTGATACTATTACTTATACATACCACACTTTCAACACCATTATTCCATGAAGTATCTAATATACTTTTTATTTTATCATCGGAATAACGTTTACTATTCGCATAGTTAACACCAAAATCTATAGTATAGAATGTGTTCTCCATTTTTAATTATTGATTATTGATTAGTTAATTATTCAACTATTACTTATTACAATTTTTATATAAATAGATACATACATATATTTATAAAGAATCAAATGACTTCTTATATTGAATTATGGAAACCATGGATAGAGATTGAACCATATCAACTTAATAAATCTAGAAAAATATTACGAGGTTATTCAATTGGTGGACTTCGAACTAATTTTATGATTGGATCTGATCTTATGTTAGATGCTGGAATATCTGCTCCATTTATTCCTAAAATTATTTTAATTACACATGGTCATTCAGATCATATAGCGTCATTACCTTTTCATCTATATATTAAAAATAATAATTCAGAACCAATAAAAATATTTTGTCCAAAAGAAATAGTTAATTTGTTACAAACTTATATAAATAGTATGTTTCAGTTATCTACGAATGATTCTTTAATTATTCCACATGGTTTTGAATTAATTGGTGTTGATGAAGATAGTCAATCTATGGAAATTATGATTAATAATCAAAATCATTTATTAGAATTTTATAAATGCGATCATTCAGTTCCAACTATTGGTTATGGAATTTCAATAATTAAAAATAAATTAAAACAAGAATATATTGGTCTTAAAGCAAATGAAATTAAAAATTTAAAATCACAAAACATCACAATTACAGAAACTATATATGAGCCAGAATTTTTTTTATTCTGGTGATACTACACATAAAATCTTTGATTCTAATAAAAATAAAAAAATATTAACATATCCAAATATTATTATGGAATGTTCATTTGTTTATGAAGAAGATAGAAAACATGCTGAAGATAAAAAACATATGTTATGGTTAAACTTAAAACCATATATCGAGTCAACACCAGAGATTAATTGGATATTAATTCATTTTAGTCAAAAATATAATAGAGAAAATATTAGAGACCATTTTTATAATACTGGAATTAATAATATTAAATTATGGTTAAATATTTCTTAAAAAATTGATAATTTTAGTACTTATGATATAGTTATATTAATATATCATAATAATTACAAATATGTTTTACGCTCTTGTATACCATTTTACATCTCAAAAATCAGCTAATGCTATTTCAAAAGATAAAGATAGTTTAATGAAATTACATTTTTCATCTATTGCAGATGATGATTGCTATTATCATCATTATAAAGATTCTATCAAGAATATAACATGTGAACCAATTAAATGTTATATCTTTTACAAATGTAAATTAGAACTTTTAAATGATAACAATATTAACAATATACCTAATGGAAAATTTTATGCATTAAATAAATTTCCTTTTACAGAATATACAGATGAATTTGATGAAATTTTAGTCTATATGTCAGATGAGGATCATAAAATGTGGCAATCATATCCTGAAAAAATAATTAAAAATGATTTATATGTACCATTGTTTTGCATTGAACTAATTAGTGATTTTGTTCAACCAGATACGTATTATGCAGAAGGTATTATGAATGCCTAAAGTCACCTTCATTAGAAGTGGCATTAAAAAATTGATTTAATTTGTGTTTGATATCATGATGATTATTATAATATCAAATAATGGCTACCTTTAATGATCTACCGAATAATGTTATCCTTTATCTGTTCAATAACTTTACAGATATCACTACTATAACTATTTCTAGATTTGTTAATAAAAACTTAAATGAATTATTATCAAATGAAAAAGACAAAGATGAGTTTCTAAATAACTTTATATCTTTATCAACTATAGAATGGTATTGTAAGAATATTAATTTTAAACCAATAAAAAAAACATTATCTGGATCATTTATAAAACAAAAAACTAATAATTATAATTTAATTATTCAAAATGTTATTCAGAATAATAATTTAGTATGTTTAAAAGATATTCTTAATAAATATATTTTAGATGATGATATTATTGATAAATCTATTAGTAAAAATAATTTTGAGTGTATTCAATATTTACTTGATAATAATTATAAATTGTCTTTAGAATCTCATTTAATTTTCGCTAAAAAAGATAATTTAGAATGTCTTATTAAAATTATTAATGATCTAGATATATATGATACTCGAATATTTAATGTTGCCATTTATAATAATCATTTAAATATCATTAAATATTTACATGATTATGGTTTTCCTTTGACTACTGATATGTGCACTATTGCTGCTAAAAATGGTCAATTTGATATCCTTAAATATCTTCATGAAAATGGTTGTGAATGGACTTCTGATACTTGTTATAATGCTGCTAGATATGGTCATTTTGAAATTCTTAAATATGCTCACGAAAATGGTTGTCATTGGGATGTATGGACTTGTTCTTATGCTGCTGAATATGGTCATTTTGAAATTCTTAAATATGCTCATGAAAATGATTGCCCATGGAATGAAGATACTTGCTCTAATGCTGCTAGAAATGGTTGGCGTAATCAGATCAAGTCTAGTCAAAGGCTAGATCATTTACAAATCCTTAAATATCTTCATGAAAATGGATGTCCATGGAATGAAGATACTTGTAATATTGCTGCTTTAAATGGTGATTTAGAGATTCTTAAATATGCTCACGAAAATGGTTGTCCATGGAATAAATGGACTTGTTCTTATGCTGCTCAAAATGATCATTTTGAGATTCTTAAATATCTTCATGAAAATGGTTGTGTTTGGTCTTCTGAAACTTGTAATGAAGTTGTTATAAATGGTAATTTAGAGATACTTAAATATTTACATGATAATAATTGTCCTTGGGATGAAGTTACTTGTTCTTATGCTGCTATGAATGGTTGTCGTAATCAGGCCAAGTCTAGTCAAAAGCTAGATCATTTTGAGATTCTTAAATATCTTCATGAAAATGGTTGCCCATGGAATGAATGGACTTGTACTTATGCTGCTAGATATGGTCATTTTGAGATCCTTAAATATGCTCACGAAAATGGTTGTCCATGGAATGAAGATACTTGTTGGAATGCTGCTCAAAATGGTCATTTTGAGATCCTTAAATATGCTCACGAAAATGGTTGTAAATGGTGTGAAAGAACTTGTATTAATGCTACTATAAATGGTCATTTAGAGATCCTTAAATATGCACATGAAAATGGTTGTAAATGGAATGAAGATATATGTTCTTATGCTACTATTTATAATCATTTAGAATGTCTTAAATATTTACATGATAATGGTTGTAAATGAAGTAACATTTATTTTATTGAATAAAAATTGCAAACGAAGTAGCTAAATTTTTTAATAAAAATTGATTTAAATTCGATTTAATATTATAATTAATTATAGTATTAAAATGGCTACCTTTTATGATCTACCTAATTATGTTATCTTATATCTATTTAATAACTTTACAGATTTCACTACTATTACTATCTCTAGATTTGTTAATAAAAACTTAAATGAGTTATTATCAAATGATAAAAACAAATATAAGTTTTTAAGTAATTTCTCATCTTTATCAACTGTTGAATGGTATTGTCAGAATATTAATTT
>JACCDO010764881.1_pt1 | contig 11797 bp, 13 predicted proteins | sample 7446101 | NCBI WGS metagenome assembly JACCDO01 (sample SAMN15323440, study PRJNA562643) | freshwater metagenome | isolation source: river surface water | place: USA:Blue River Watershed | collected 2017-08-16 | reverse complement strand
GGCTCGAGAAACCTTCTTGGATGCCTTCGGAAAGATCAAGGAGAACTTTGTTCGGGTATTCCGTTCTCTATTTACGGAGCAGGACGATTGCGATTTGACCCTAGTAGATCCTGAAAACCCCTTGGAGTCAGCCATCGAAATTATGGCCAAGCCAAAAGGCAAAAGGCCATTGACCATCAACCAGTTGAGCGGTGGAGAAAAAACATTGACGGCAACCTCCTTGCTATTCTCCATCTACTTATTAAAGCCTGCACCCTTCTGTATTTTTGACGAGGTGGACGCTCCATTGGATGATGCCAACATTGATAAATTCAACCAGATCATCCAGAAGTTTAGTGCAGAAAGCCAGTTTATCATCGTAACGCACAACAAACGAACCATGGCAAGTACGGATATCATCTATGGCATCACCATGATTGAAGCAGGTGTGTCTCGCGTAGTCCCTGTGGATTTACGGGAATTAACTTGATTTCTGAATTTTCATCCCAGCCCCCCCTTATGAAAAACCAAAAAATTCAACCGAAGCAACTTTATGTTCTTCTTTTAGGAATCTTTTTATTCTTCTTTTCCTTGGCCCCAATCTGGGCCCAAGCACCTATTCCTCCCCTTCCCATGGAATTGATGTTTGGAAATGATCGCTTGGATTATCAGTTGGTGATGAAACGAAATTTCACTCCTCAAAGCAAGTTTAGCGTATTGGCAATAGCCGTTTTTTCCGAAAATTATGGCAAAGGCAAGAAACTTGGCGATTCGGTAGTCATCCCATTTCAAGTAAACTATGCTTTGGGTAAATCAGGTTTCTCTCTTGCAGCAGGCGGGGAAGCAAATTCAGTTGCAGGTTTTGGAACTACCCTTGGAATCACCCATAGCAAGGCAACTAAAGAAATTCTAGCAATCAGCGTACTTTCCTATCAATTGAGTAGCGCTCAGAATATAAAGTTTTTTGGACTTTACGAGTACAAGCCCCCTCTGACTGAAAAATGGTCCCTATACAGTCGGCTGCAACTTACCTACAATCAGGGCATGGCAGCAGGCATTCATAACAGAAGTTTCCTCTACCTTCGCGCTGGCCTTAAAAAAGGACCTTTGGGTTTTGGCTTAGGGGCCAATTTTGATGCCTATGGACCATCCAAAGTGGCGAGGGAAAATTATGGAGTCTTTTCACGCTGGGAATTTTGACAACCACCAGTATGCACCTCGAAAATAAGCCTTCCAAAAGTGGACAATGATACAACTAGGCGTTCGAATACGAACAGCCTTTATTTATAAAAATGCCTAATTTCGCTAAAAAGGTATTTTTTTGAATTGGTCTATTTTTCGCTCATCTAATCTAAACTGCACTACTATGAAAATCCTTTCCCATTTCCTCGCCATTCCCGTGCTCTTCCTTTTGTTCTCCTGCGAGTCAAGCAACTCCTATATTTCTGAGGAGGAAATCCAAGAGAAAAAAGCACTCACTGGGGTTACTCGATTACAGTTGGATGGAGTATTCAATTTGACCCTTACCCAATCCGATGAAGAATCAATCGAAGTGGATGGAACGTCAGAACTTATCGATAAGTTGATCATCGACCAACAAGGAGATTTGCTAATCCTCAAAATGGAAAAAATTAGGGGTTTTAATTTCAATAAAGAGGATTTAAAAATTAGAATTTCCCTTAAGGACTTAAAAGAATTAGACTACGAAGGCGTAGGGAATGTCAGAACGAATGGATTATTCAAAGTAGGTAACCTGAAGTTATTGGGCAATGGAGTGGGGAATCTAGAATTGGAATTGGAAGCTAAAGAAATCGATGCAGATTTTGATATGGTCGGAAACATTACCCTTCAAGGGAACGCCAATCGGGCCATTTTCGAAAACAATGGAGTTGGAAAATTGGATGCCTCTCAACTGATTGTAGAGAACATGGAGGTAAAAAGTTCGGGTATTGGCAAAGTGGATGTCCACTGTAAAGGAGACCTGTCTTTAGTCGTGGATGGCATAGGAAAGGTAAGTTACTCAGGAAATCCCCGAATCATTAAAAAAGAAGTAAGCGGAATCGGAAAAGTAGAAGAGAATTAATTTTCAGGATAGCCTGATGCCGGCCCAGCCTCACTTTTCATTTTGATTTTTGCGATAATTACTTGATTTTAGGGCAATGGCTTCACCCAATGCGCTAGATTTAGTACAACTCAATTTTTCTCCAGACAACTTGCTTGGGCTCAATATCGCACTGGCAATCATCATGTATGGAGTAGCCTTGGAGTTGAAATGGGCAGACTTTCAATACCTTGTCCAAAATCCGAAAGGATTTATAATCGGAATATTCTCCCAATTTTTCGTATTGCCTTTTCTTACTTGGGTGTTGGTTACACTGCTTAATCCCCCTCCCAGTATCGCCTTGGGTATGTTTCTCGTAGCGGCTTGCCCTGGAGGAAATGTTTCCAATTTCTTAACCAGCCTTGCCAAAGGAAATGTCGCACTTTCAGTCAGTTTAACAGCCGTATCGAGTGTTGCAGCCATCTTTCTAACCCCTTTTAACTTTTCCTTTTGGGCCGGTAACTATGCTCCCACCGCCCAACTCCTACAAGAAGTTCAACTCGATACGCTAGAAGTCTTCTTGACCATAGGACTTATCTTAGGCATACCCCTGATCCTTGGAATTTTGACCACCTCCAAATTTCCCGAATTGTCTAAAAAGTTAGCGAAGGCAATCAAACCACTCAGCCTGGTCATTTTTGGAGCCTTGGTGTTAGTTGCCCTTCTTGGCAATTACGAACTATTTAAAACCTACATCGGCGCCATCTTCCTTTGGGTACTGGCACATAATTTTATCGGTTTAGGTGGCGGCTACCTAACGGCTAAACTCGCCCGATTGCCTTTCAAGGATGTAAAAACGATTACTATCGAAACAGGAATTCAAAATTCAGGGCTAGGTCTGGTCCTCATTTTTAGTTTCTTCGCAGGACTTGGGGGTATGGCTTTGATTACCGCCTGGTGGGGAATTTGGCACCTCATCTCTGGAATCATCTTGGCCAGTATCTGGAAAAAGTACGCATGAAAACTTTGCTTTACACAACTTTGCGATTTTTACTAAAAATAGGTTTACACATCTATTACAAAAGAATCGTGGTGGAAGGGCTTGAAAACATCCCCAAAAATCAGCCCCTTATTTTAGTAGCCAACCATCAAAATGCGCTAATTGACCCCTTATTGGTGGCCACCCATATTTCGATTCGACCCTATTTTTTGACTCGTGCTGCCGTATTTAAAAATCCGGTAGCAGCCTATTTATTGAACCTCATTCAAATGCTGCCTGTTTATCGTGTTTTGGATGGTTTTTCCACTATTCCTCAAAACCAGCGGACTTTTCAAAAAACAAATCAAGTCCTACAGCAAAATGGATCTGTACTAATTTTTGCCGAAGGCAACCATAGTTTAGTTCGGAATATTCGGCCGCTAAGCAAAGGATTTACTCGAATGGCTTACGGAGCCTTAGCAGAGTGTCCAGAACTTAATCCTATTGTGATCCCTGTTGGCATTCAATACAGCGCCCACAAAAGATCTGCTGGGATGGTACGAATCACCCTAGGCAAAAGCATTCCGGTAGACCCAGATCCTACCCAGGCACTCAAACTGACCAAACAGGTAGAGCAAGCATTGAAAACTTTGGTGGTAGATATTCCAGATGCGCACTATCCCGAAACCTTGGATAATCTCCTTTCCAACCAGGTAGATGTTACCAGCAAGCATGAGGTTGAGCATTTTCTTTCTGGAAAGCCTACTACCTACCAAGTGAAATCTTTTGGCTCTCTCCGAAACAAACTGATGAAGATTTTCCACCTCCCCTTGTACTGGATTTGGTTGTTTGGCATTGCTCCCAAGATGGAAGATGAAGTGTTTACCAGTACCTGGAAGTTTTTAATTGGATTTGTATTGTCACCGATTTACTATTTGTTGATCATCCTGTGCTGCTTCCATCCGGTATACGGGACCTGGGCCCTTTCCTTTTTGCTGATGGCTTGGATCAGCCTTTGGCTAAATGAAAATTCTCAGGAATAGTCCCTTACAAGCAAAAATTTGGGTGGACTTTTTTACCTTTGACCCAAGATTTAACCCAAATACAGCCCATGACTGAAGACTTTCTCCCCATCAATGGTACCGATTACGTAGAACTCTATGTTGGCAATGCCAAGCAGAGTGCACTCTACTACCAATATGCCTTCGGATTTGAATTGATTGCCTACGCTGGACCCGAGACCGGAGTAAAGGATCGCGCTTCTTACGTACTCAAGCAAGAAAAAATCCGTTTGGTACTCACCTCTCCCCTTGCGGCCAATCATCCCATCAACGACCACATCCGTCAGCATGGCGACGGGGTCAAGGTATTGGCACTATGGGTGGATGATGCGGAAAAGTCCTGGAAAGAAACGACGAGCCGAGGCGCAGTGTCAGTAGAAGCACCAAAAACGCTTCAGGACGAGAATGGACAAGTTCGGGTAGCAAGTATCCAAACCTACGGCGATACCATCCACACCTTTGTAGAACGCAAAAATTACCAAGGAGTATTCCTGCCAGGCTATAAACCACGAAAGAGTACCTATCCTGCCCAATCCATCGGATTGAAATACATTGACCACTGTGTGGGAAATGTGGCGCTAGGTGATATGAATCGATGGGTCAACTTTTACGAGGAGGTCATGGGATTCAAGTTGCTCCTGACCTTTGACGACAAAGACATCTCCACGGAATACTCTGCCTTGATGTCCAAGGTAGTCTCCAATGGCAACGGATACATCAAGTTCCCGATCAACGAACCCGCAGAAGGAAAGAAAAAGTCTCAAATTGAGGAATACCTTGACTTCTACGGGGGCCCAGGCGTGCAACACATTGCTATCGCCACCTACGACATCATCCATACAGTTGGGGAATTGAGAAAAAGAGGGGTTGAATTTTTGGTAGTTCCTAGTTCCTACTACGATGACCTACTGGATCGTGTAGGGAAAATCGACGAAGACCTACAGCCACTCAAAGATCTCAACATCCTAGTAGATCGAGATGAGGAAGGCTACCTACTTCAAATTTTTACCAAACCCGTTCAAGATCGACCTACCCTCTTCTTTGAAATTATTCAACGAAAAGGGGCCACCTCCTTTGGAAAAGGAAATTTCAAAGCCTTGTTTGAATCCATTGAGCGTGAGCAACAATTAAGAGGAAACTTGTAATTTCTTGTTTGAGAGGCAACTGTAGGCATTTCTTAGCCATGGCTCTCCGTTACATTTTTCCTAACTTGTAGTACTAAACTTAATTTTTCAATCCCATGAGTAGCATTGATTCTTCGATTTTAAACAAGGCTGAAAGTTGGTTGGCCAGTTCCATTGACGAGGCCAGCAAGGAGAGCATTCGGCATTTGATTGCTACGAATCCTACCGAATTGGTAGATTCTTTTTACCAAGATCTCGAATTCGGCACAGGAGGGTTACGTGGTCTGATGGGTGTAGGCACCAACCGGATGAATGTCTACACTGTAGCCATGGCTACGCAAGGCTTGGCTAATTACCTAATCGCCTGTTTCCCCGGTGAAAAAATCAAGGTAGCCATCACTCACGACAGCAGAATTAACAATACACTCTTTGCCATGACCACAGCAGACGTATTTACTGCTAATGGTATTGAAGTGATGTACTTTAGAGAGATGCGCCCTACTCCCATGCTTTCCTTTGCGGTACGGCACTATGGCTGCAAATCCGGGGTAATGATTACCGCTTCACACAATCCCAAGGAATACAACGGTTACAAGGCCTACTGGGAAGATGGCGCACAGGTAGTGGCCCCACACGATACGAACATCATCAAAGAGGTGCAAAAAATCACCTCTTTTGATCAAGTCAACTGGAATAAGCAGGATGACCTCATCCATTACATTGAGGAAGACTTTGATGCCATTTACTTGGAAAAAGTAAAGGAATTAAGTCTTTCAAAGGAGGCAATTCAGGCACAAAAGTCCATGCCCATAGTCTTTTCTCCTATCCATGGCGCCTCCGGCAAAATGGTTCCTGCTGCACTAAAGGCCTTTGGGTTTGAAAATATCCAAGTGGTTAAAGAGCAAGCAGAGCCAGATGGGAACTTCCCAACGGTGATTTACCCCAATCCAGAAGAACCCGAAGCGCTAACGCTAGCCGTAGCCTTGGGTAAAAAGTCAGGCGCAGCCCTAGTCCTAGCCTGTGATCCGGATGGAGATCGATACGCTGCTGTGGTACCCAACGAAGCAGGGGAGTACGAATTGCTCAATGGAAACCAAACAGGCACCCTCCTAGTCTACTACCTCCTTTCACGTAAGAAAGAGTTGGGTCTTTTGACCGGGAAAGACTTTATGGTGAATACCATCGTAACGACCGAATTGATCAATAAAATTGCCGAAGGTTTCGGAATACCTTGTTACAATGTCCTTACTGGATTTAAGAATATTGCCTCTATAATCCTTCAAAAAGAAGGGAAAGAAAAGTTCCTAGCAGGGGGAGAGGAATCCTTTGGCTTCTTGGTAGGTGACTTCGTACGAGATAAGGATGGGGTTAGTGCCTGTGCCCTCGTAGCGGAAGTGGTAGCCTACTACAAAACTCAAGGAAAAAATGTGTTTGCCGTGTTGGCAGAAGTATACCAGCAATTTGGATTTTACAAGGAAGCCCTCATTTCCGTAACTAAGAAGGGAAAAGACGGTGCAGAGCAGATTCAACAGTTGATGAACCAGTTCCGTACCAACCCACCGCTTGAGATGAATGGATCGGCTGTAGAGAAGATTTACGATGTGAAGAACGCAAGCATCCACTATCCAAAAACACAAAAAACAGAAGTTTTGGACCTAGATAAATCTAACGTCATGCAATTCTACCTTGCCGATGGAAGCAAGATTTCTGCACGACCTTCCGGAACCGAACCGAAGATAAAGTACTACTTTTCAGTAAACACAAGTCTATCAAATACAAGTGATTACAGGAAAGTAGAGAAAGTATTACTTGAAAAACTTGAAGGCTTAAAAACCTACTTCAGTTAATAAAAAAAGGCCTCGTTTATGCGGGGCCTTTTTTGATTTTTCGGTGGATTTATTTTTACGCAACCTCCCTATAGGAAGAGGTATTTTGAATATGACTTTTTAACTAAGTAGTCCTTCTATCCTTTAAAGAATTAATTCTTCCCGAATTGAGCAGCTCCTTCTGCAATTCCATTTCACAATGGCGCAAAAACTTCTTTACTTCGCAGAATAAGTTTTGGCCAATGAACCTACAAGAAAACATTTCTTTGAAACCCTTTACCACCTTTGGTATCGACCAAAAGGCCAAATTTTTTACCAGTGTTGGTACCCTATCCGAATTAAAAGCAGCCCTACTTGCTGCAAAAGAAAAGCAATTACCCGTGTTTATCTTGGGCGGAGGAAGTAATATTTTGTTGACTCGGGATATAGAAGGGCTAGTAATCAAACTAGAAATCAAAGGCATCCACCTAGTCAAAGAGGAAGAAGACCAACTCTGGGTAGAAGTAGGTGCTGGAGAAATGTGGCATGAATTGGTCTTGCACTGCATCGCAGCGGATTGGGCAGGACTAGAAAACCTCTCCTTGATTCCAGGAACTGTTGGCGCATCTCCCATGCAGAATATCGGAGCCTACGGCGTGGAGATCAAAGATGTGTTTGATAGTTTGCAGGCCCTGCATCGGGAAACCTTGGAAATGCATTCTTTTGATGCGGAAGCATGCCAATTTGGGTACCGAGAGAGTGTATTCAAACAAAATCTGAAGGACCAATACGTCATTACCTCAGTTACTTTTCGCTTGACCAAGACGGCTAATTTTCATTTGGAATACGGTGCCATTCGAGAGGTGCTTGCCGCCAATGGTGTCGATCAGCCAAGCATTCGTGACATTAGCAATGCAGTAATCCAAATAAGACAGTCCAAACTTCCAGATCCAAAAGAAATTGGGAATGCAGGTTCATTTTTCAAAAATCCCACCATCCCAACTACCCAATTTGACACACTTAAAGCCTCCTTTCCCAGCATTCCTGGCTATCCAAGTACAGAGGGGGTTAAGGTAGCCGCGGGTTGGTTAATCGAACAAGCCGGATGGAAAGGCAAACGAATTGGCAACGTCGGAGTACACGCCAAGCAAGCCCTGGTGCTAGTCAACTATGGTGGAGGATCTGGAGAAGAAATAAAAAGCCTATCCCAACAGATTCAGGCTTCGGTCTTTGACAAATTCGGGATTCAATTACATCCCGAAGTCAACTTCATTTAAATCAGGCGATCGCTAACTTCCAGAGTTTTGCTGTAGCGCTGCACATTTACCCCAAATTTGACCAAGAAGTCCACGCCCTCATCTGAGCCTATCCCCTTGTATTCGGCATAGGAAAAGAGGTAGACCACCTTGGAAATCCCCATCGAAAAAATAATGCGAGCACAGGCCAAACAAGGTGCCAAGGTCACATACAAGGTAGATCCTTCCACGGAGGTATTATTTTTTACAGCATAGAGAATCGCATTTTGCTCTGCATGCAAGGCCAAGGAGCAGCTGCCTTTAGAATCTCGTGCGCAGCCTTCACTTGGGAATTCTACATCACAATTGTGCGTTCCTGCGGGAGGACCATTGTAGCCAATAGAAATGATTCGTGTATCCTTCGTCAATACAGCACCCACATGCTTTTTGATGCAATGGGATCGCTTGGCGAGATTTACCGCCAATTCCATATAGATATCGTCAAAATCAGGTCTGCTCATGGGTACAATTTGTCAAAAATAGCATTCATTGCGGTAGACCGAAACACATTCTTCAGAATCCTCGTATTTTTTTCATGAAAAAGATAAATTAACTTCAACTTTGGCTGGTAATCCAATGAAATCTGAGCCCTTCTTAAACATGAAAACTATCCCCATTTATGTCTTTCTCCTAGTTGTCTTGCTATTTTCCTGCAACACGGCTGAGATATTCGTGGAAAATAGAGAGATTCCTTTTCAAAAAACCTACCAGAGTTTTGTCTTGGTGAATAAGGAATTAGGCATTCCAGGCTTTTCAGACCCCAAATTAGATCAGCAAGTACAAGAAGCGCTAGAAGCCCAATTACTGGCTGCAGGGCTCGTTTACGATGCCAAGAAGCCTGATTTGGTCATTCGCTACCATTCCAATGAAGACTTGAGGCAACGGGAACGCCTGAATACCATGAATCCTTATCCTTTCTGGGGGATGCGGATGTGGGATCCTTGGTTATTTAATCCGATGATGGGCAACTTTAATTCACCCGTCACCACCACCAAATACGAATTGCTTCAGGTAATCCTCGATGTAATCGATCCAAGTCAGGAGAAGTCCTTGATGACCCTCACGGGAGTGACCGAAGTATCGTCACCCAAAAGCAAAACAAAAATCACGTTAAAGGCCTTAGAGAAAACGACAACTACATTTCTTGAATTCAATTTTACCCAAAAGAACTAGCCATGGAAAAGAAGTATACCTCTTTAAAGGAATTTTATCCCTATTACTTAACTGAACATCAAAACCCTACCTCTCGCGTGCTTCATTTTATAGGCACAGGATTGGTTTTGGTGGTGTTAGGCGCAGCGATCGCGATGTCACAATACATCTGGCTTACGTCCATTCCAGTAATTGGATATGGTTTTGCTTGGGTGGGGCATTTCTTTTTTGAGAAAAATAAGCCTGCCACCTTCACCTATCCTTTTTACAGTCTCGCATCTGATTTTATCCTGTTTTTTGATTTGCTTCGTGGCAAAGAAAAATTTTCCTGAGAATCCTTTTTGGTATTCCAATAGTCTAAAATCTAGCGTAAATTAGGTGTACGTCTGAAAAGGTCCTAAGAATTAAAACCATCTCGATAGAATTGGGTTAAACCGAAAAAGCAAAACATGGCAACAGCAAATCCAGAATTAATCGCCGCATTGGAACGTACGGCTTCCAAACTTCAGCAAGGTGCATCTTACCAATGGGGACACATGGGTGCCTGCAATTGTGGAAATTTAGCCCAAGAACTCACTCCTTTTTCTCGGGCAGAAATACACCAGTATGCCATGCAACGCCATGGAGATTGGAATGAGCAATTGATCGATTACTGTCCGACGAGTGGCTACCCGATCGATTTGATTGTAAGTAAAATGCTGGAAAAAGGACTAAGTCTATGTGATTTGGGACACTTGGAACGTTTGTCCGATCCAGAAATTCTGGCTCAAATGGAAAAAGGAAGAAGAGATTCCCTAAATAAAAATTCACGAGAAGATGTGATTTTTTACCTGCAAGTTTGGGCTAACTTATTGAGAGAAAAGTGGATTGCTTCACAGCCAAATTTAGAAGTACTAAAAATTCAAAAAAAATTAAAGACGCCCCTATTGGTCTAATTAATTTTTTGGCTTATTTCGTATCATTGAATCATAAAAACCCTTTTAAAGAAAGTTATGGAGGATTTTGAAGAAGAATTCGAAGAAATGGATGAGTTTGAGGAGGAGGATGAGTTTGAAGACGATTTTGAGGACGGCTATGACCTCGATGAAGACAACGAATTTTTGGATGACAACATTGTTGACTTCGACGAAGAAGAGTCAGACGATGATTTCGATGACTTCGAGGACGAAGAAGAATTTGAAGACGACTTGGATTAATTACTAAGACAAGGGTCAGCGGTTCTTGCTTGCTATTTTGAGGCCTCTAGTCTATCTTTACCACTTATTCACTAAGAATTTAAACTTGTATGATCCTAGCAGCAATATTTAGTTCTCCTCTAATGTCAGGAGCACAGTTGTTCTTATTAATAGTATGCTCCTTAATTGGGATTGGCGCGGGAATTTCTGCAATGGATGCACGAAATACCTTTGCTAAGAAAAAGAAAAGCGATCATTAATATTTCCAACCAAAGGAGGCCTAAAGCCTCCTTTTTTTATCCCTAACCATGAAAAACCAAAACTATGGGAACCATACTCGGTATGACCCTTTTCACCATTTCTTCCTCACGCCAATCACTACAATTTTTTTTGGATGGACTATCGCTAAAATGGATTTCTCCTCCCAAGACACTTCCCTAGAAAGTGCCTATCTCTTTATTGGAGCATTTGTGTTGATTTTACTGCCTTTGCTTGCTCGCATGTATGCACTCAAACTTCAAAACCGGATCATTCTCAATGAGATGCGAAACCGCTACTTCCACTTGACTGGAAAAACCTTTGAGGAAAAAGAACAAAACTTGAGGTTAGGTCAAATCATTGCCCTTCGATTTGCAGGGAATGATGAACTCCTTGGCTTGATGGACCGCGCTATCGCAGAAAAATTAACGGCAAAAGAAATTAAACAGCAAATCAAAAACTGGAAAGGCGACTACATTCGTGTGTAATTAGTCAAAAAGACCAGTTGAAATTGCTTCCCTCAAGAGCCCTTGAAATTGTTCAAGGGCTTTCTTTTTATAAGCAGGATCCGAAAAATCAAGAGGAGGCAATTCCAGGACTGCATCAAAACCAGAAGCGTGTCCTTCTTTCCCTGAAGCGATCAATGCAATTTTTTTGCCGTGTTTGTGGGCAAGTTGCCTCAATTCAAAGCAAGCCTTACCCTCCTCGCTTTGTAGATCGTATTGCCCCTCTCCTGTGAGAATCCAATCTACTTGCTGTACTTTTTCCTCAAGCCTCACTTGCTTAAAAAAATAAGGGGCACCAAACTCAAGTTGGTAAGGAAAAAACTGTGCTAACCCGAATGCAATCCCTCCTGCTGCACCAAAGCCTGTCTGATCTGAAATTGGATTGGGAGATTTTCGTAGCAGTAACTCTACAAAATCTGTAG
>JACCDO011427480.1_pt1 | contig 11798 bp, 12 predicted proteins | sample 7446101 | NCBI WGS metagenome assembly JACCDO01 (sample SAMN15323440, study PRJNA562643) | freshwater metagenome | isolation source: river surface water | place: USA:Blue River Watershed | collected 2017-08-16 | reverse complement strand
GCAATGGACCGACATGTTGGCCACCTGGTGCGACAAGTACCCCATCATCAGCATTGAAGACGGCATGGCCGAAGGCGACTGGGACGGCTGGAAAGTGTTGACCGACCGCTTGGCCAAGAAAGTGCAAATCGTGGGTGACGACTTGTTTGTGACCAACACCAAGATCTTCAAAGAAGGCATCGACAAAGGCATTGCCAATTCGATCCTCATCAAGATCAACCAAATTGGCACCTTGACCGAGACCTTTGAAGCGATTGAGATGGCCAAGCGCGCGGGCTACACCGCCGTGATCAGCCACCGCTCAGGCGAGACCGAAGACAGCACCATTGCCGACATTGCCGTGGGCTTGAACGCAGGTCAAATCAAAACCGGCTCCATGAGCCGCTCGGACCGCATGGCCAAGTACAACCAACTCTTGCGCATCGAAGAAGATTTGGGCGACGTGGCGATCTACCCAGGTCGTGCTGCGTTCTACAACTTGCGTTGATCGCCCATGATGCAGCGTCCACTCCACCTCGTGCTGATTGCTCTGCTGCTGGTGCTGCAGGGCCAGCTGTGGTTTGGTCGCGGCAGCATCCCTGACGTGATGCGCCAACGTCAGACCCTCAAAGACCAAAAGCAGCAAAACGCTGCGGCACAGCTGGCGAATGACCGGCTCAGCGCTGAGCTGCATGACCTGAAAGATGGTTTAGAAATGGTTGAGGAACGTGCGCGTTCTGAAGTCGGCATGGTCAAGCCAAATGAAGTCTTCGTGCAAATCGCGAAGTGACCGACGTCTTATTCACAACTGCCTTTTCCGTTTGGGGTCTTGATACTTCTTGGCTTGAATTGATCGCGGTTCTATTGGCCTTCGCGATGATCCTATGCAATATTGCTGAACTGCATTGGGGTTGGCCCTTGGCAGCGACCAGCTCAGTGCTGTATTTCTTTTTATTTTGGAGCCAACGTCTCTATGGCGATGCGCTACTGCAAGCGTTATTCGTGATGTTGGCCTTGTGGGGTTGGTCCGTCTGGCTTCGGGGTGATCAAGGACTGCCCTTACCGGTCACTACCACGCCAGCAGCCCAACGTTGGCGTCTGGTCTGCATCAGCACAGCACTTTGGATAGCAACTGGCTACAACCTTCAGACTTTCACGGATACAGATGTACCTTGGTGGGATGCATTCCCCACTGCCTTCAGCTTGCTGGGGCAGTATTTGCTTGCACACAAACGCCTCGAAAATTGGGCGATCTGGATTCTTGTCAACATCGTTGCAGCTGGACTTTTTGCATGGAAAGGCTTGTGGCTTACGACCCTCCTGTACCTCGCGTTCATTTTATTGAGCGTCGTGGGATGGCAAACATGGGCTAAAAATCTTCAGAAAAATACAGCATGAAAATTGCACTTCTGGGCGCTGAAAGTACAGGCAAGTCGCAGCTGGCAGAGGCTTTGTGTGACCGTTTGCAGAAATCCGGATTGCGCGTCCACCGTGTAGACGAATACTTGCGCGCGTGGTGCGACACACACCAACGAACACCTCGCAAAGAAGAGCAAAGCGACATTGTTGACATGCAACTTGCAAGTCTGCAAGCGGCTCCCGCTGATGCGGTGGTGATTGTGGATACCACACCGCTGATGACTGCGGTTTACAGCCAAATGCTTTTCAACGACCACAGCTTGGATGAACTGGCGATCAACCATCAAGCTGAGTATGACGTTACCCTCCTGACGGGACTCGATTTACCCTGGGTCAGTGATGGCTTGCAACGCGATGGGCCACACGTGCGTGAACCAGTTGACCAAAAAATTCGGCACATGCTAGCGTTATCCAAAGTGCCTTACCAAGTGGTCTACGGAATTGGCGAGCAACGTCTAGAAAATGCGTTGTTTTGCATCGGCCGCCAAGTTCCTGCCTGGGGCAAACTGCTGGGACGCCCACAAACGCCCACGCGTTGGAGTGGTCCATGCGAAACCTGTGGAGACGGCGACTGCGAACACCGGCTCTTCACGCATCTCGTCAAAAATAAAATTAGTTAATGCAGCGAAGAAGGGGCTGGGGGGTGGGCATCCGCACTTGTAAATAGATGCGCCGCATCCACCGCGTCGTAGCGGTATTGCTGGCCACAGAAATCGCAACCGACTTCCACATTGCCGCGCTCCGTCAAGATGCTTTCTACCTCCTCGGTGCCCAAGCTGCGAATCATGTTGCTAACGCGTTCACGGCTACACGAACATGCAAAGCTTGGGGTGAGAGGCTCGAAGCGAACCAATTTTTCTTCCCAAAACAGTCGATGCAAAATCGTATCGGGATCAAGAGTGAGCAACTCATCTGAGGTCAAGCTGGCAGCCAAAATCGAAATCCGGTTGTAGTCCTCACTCAGACCAATCCCGTCCTCGTCACCCATGCTGACTTGGGCAGCCAAGTTGCCCTCGCCTTTGACCGGCAAGCGCTGAATGAGCAAGCCTGCTGCAGTGGTGTCGTTGGCTGCTAAGACCAAGGTGGTGTCAAGCTGCTCACTTTGCAGCATGTAGTGTTGCAACACATCACTGAATTTATCAAGCTTGTTGCGCTGATCATCAAACAGGGGAACGACCCCTTGGTAGGGTTGTTGACCTGGCATTTTTTTCAACGGGTCCAGTGTGATGGCACATTTGCCTTCGTTATGAACGTTGACCATCTCTGCCAAAGTACTGGCATGGCCCAAATCGCCAACAACTTTGGCCGTGGCACGCAAACTCAGATCGGGTTGAACCTCCACCACGGCGAGCTTCAAAGGGCCATCACCGAAAATTTGCACGACCAACGCACCATTGAATTTGATATTCGATTGCATCAGCACCGAAGCCGCAGTCATCTCGCCCAATAAACAACGCACTGCTTCTGGGTAGGCACCAGTCTCTGCGTTGTTTGCACGGCGCTTGAGCACCTCTTGCCAGACATCCGTCAGCTGGACCAACATGCCACGCACGGGCATGCCATCGAACAAAAATTTATGCAATTGAGACATCAAGCTATCTTCTTCGAACCCGCTACGAAGCGGTTTTTGTTATCTATGTAGTGCTGCGCACTACGGCGCAGACCTTCGATCTGTTCTGGTGTGAGTTGCCGAACCACCTTGGCAGGGGTCCCCATGATCATGGAACCATCCGGAAATTCTTTGCCTTCGGTCACGAGAGAGCCTGCCCCAACCAAACAATTTTTACCGATCTTGGCGTTGTTCAGTACCACAGCACCAATGCCGATCAACGACTCATCGCCAATCGTGCAACCGTGCAACTGCACCATGTGGCCCACAGTCACGCGCTTGCCAATGGTCAAAGGAGTCCCCACGTCAGCATGCAACACGCTGCCATCTTGAATATTGGAGCCCTCACCGATTCGAATGGTCGCTGTATCGCCACGCACCACACTGCTGAACCAAACACTGCTGTCTGCTGCCATGTGTACATCACCCATCACTTGGGCGTTGTCTGCAACCCACGCGGAGTTCGCAATGTCTGGAACAAGTGAATCAAGCTGGTAAATGGACATCGCTATCTCCTGTGTGATTTTGGTTTTTTACAATTGTACGGATGACCTTACGTCCCCTCGCCCTGAACGCCTTGTGTATTTGTGACCCGGCTGAAAAAGTTCGGTCGGTCCAAGCCATTTGGGCTCAACAAGTCACCCTGGTGGTATCGCCTTCCGAGTCACTCACGCCCAGCAACAATCTGACACTGCCTGGGCGCCCCGCACTGCCTCGACTGATACCTCCGAAACAGGTTCCCACCCGTACCCCCTTCACCCCCGAGGGATTGGCAGCACTTCTTCATGCGGTCTGCCACATTGAGTTCAATGCCATCAACTTGGCCTTGGACGCGGTGTGGCGCTTCTCGGACATGCCTGAACCTTTCTACTCCGACTGGTTGCGCGTGGCCTTTGAAGAGTCACAGCACTTCGAAATGCTCCACACACACCTCCTCAGCATGGGATACAACTATGGCGACTTCGATGCGCATGACGGTCTCTGGACCATGTGTGAAAAAACGGCAGGCGATGTGATGGCGCGCATGGCCTTGGTGCCTCGGACGTTGGAAGCCCGAGGCTTAGATGCAACGCCGCTGATTCAAGCCAAACTGCGCAAAGCAGCGACACCTGATGCGCTGAAGGTGGTTGAACTTTTAGACATCATCTTGCGCGATGAAGTCGGTCACGTGGCCATTGGCAATCATTGGTATCGCTGGTTGTGTGAGCGCCGAGGCTTGGATCCTGTCGCGCTGTATGTCGATTTGGTCCAACACTATGACGCCCCAAAGTTACGCCCGCCCTTTAACGAAGCAGCGCGCAAGCGAGCTGGGTTTACCGAAACCGAAATGAATTATCTGCTTGGGGGGTAATTGACCGTTCATCAGCCGCGTGGGTGGTGCTGGCCGTGCAAGCTCTTCAATCTTTCACGCGCGATGTGGGTGTAAATAGTGGTGGTAGAAATATCGGCGTGTCCCAGCAACATTTGCACAGCTCTCAAGTCAGCGCCATGGTTCAACAAATGCGTCGCAAACGCGTGTCGCAAGGTATGGGGTGATATCGGCACATGAATTTGCGCTTGCAAAGCATAGCGTTTGATCAGTTGCCAAAACATGGCGCGGGTCATGGACTCGCCCGGATGCTTGCCACGCACCGTGACAAAAACAGCCTCGGTCTGATGACCGTTCAACAACGCAGGGCGTGCTTCGTTTAGATAGCGATGCAACCAATCACGCGCCACTTCGCCAAACGGTACCAAACGTTCTTTGCTGCCTTTGCCCATGATGCGCATCACACCATCATTGAGGCTGACATGCAAGGTTTTGAGTCCTACCAACTCACTCACTCGCAAGCCACTGGCGTAGATGAGCTCCAGCATGGCGCGGTCTCTCAATCCGAGAGGGGTAGAGATATCGGGCGCATCGAGGAGGCTCTCGACCTGTGCTTCTGTCAAGCTTTTGGGGGCTCGAACAGGTTGCTTGGCTGTCATCAGCTTCAACGTCGGATCTACTTGGATTAACCGCTCTCGCAAGGCCCAACGGTAAAAACGTTTGAATACCGTCAAACGTCGGTTGGCGCTGGTCGCTTTTGTTTCCGCATGCCGGTGCGCAAAGTACTGTTGTAAATCAGTCTCTTGGACCGTCAGCAACCGGACGCCCTGCGTATGCAACCACGTCGATAGCAAATTCAAATCACGGCGGTAAGCTGCCAAACTGTTGGCAGCCAACCCGTGCTCTAACCAAAGCGCATCGATGAACACATCGATGGTGGCGTCAGGGACAGGCGCCGACACTTGCAACGATTTCTCAATCCAAGGTCAGTTTTTGCTCATTGACGACGCGCTTGTAAACCTCATACTCGGCCTTGATTTGGGCACCGAATTGCTCGGGTGTGTTGGCTACGATCAACGATCCTGTGTCTTCAATGCGCTTGCGAACCGCGGGGTCCTCTAAAGCTTTGCGAACGCCTGCATTGATTTTGTCAACAACTTCCTTGGGCAATCCTTTGGGACCGTAGATGCCGTAGTAAGCCATTCGGTTGACGGGTTCCAGTCCCACTTCTTTGAAAGTGGGCACATTGGGCAACACCGCCAGTCGCTGAGGTGCAGCCACCACGATGGGGACCAAACGGTTGTCTTTGATGAAAGGCAAAGCAGAAGGCAGGTTGTCAAAAATCATCGGCACTTGACCGGCCACGGTGTCATTCAATGCAGGACCTGCACCGCGGTAGGGAATGTGCGTCACAAAGGTTCCGCTCAAGTTTTTATACAACTCCATTTGCAAATGACCAATTCCTCCTGTGCCTGATGAGGAATAAGAATATTTACCAGGAGAACGCTTCACCTCAGCCACAAAGGATTTGTAATCAGTGGCCGGGAATGAGGGGTGAACTGCAATGATGTTAGGCGTGGCAGCGATGTTGATGATGGGTGAAAAATCGGTCAAAGGGTTGTAAGGAATCTTGGCATTGATTGCAGGATTCGCAGCAGTCGTGGACACAGTGGCCATGCCCAACGAATAACCATCGGGTGCAGCTTTGGCCGTTTCATTCGCGCCGACCACGCCGCCGCCGCCGGCTTTGTTGACGACCACCACAGTTTGGCCCAAGGCTTTACCCAGTGGATCTGCGATGGTGCGCGCAATGATGTCCGTCGTACCACCTGGCGCAAAAGGAATCTGCAATTGAATGGTTTTATTGGGATAACCCTGTGCCAAAGCAGAACCGGCCAAAGCAAAAAAAGAAAGCGCAAAACAGTGTCGGCGTTGCATAAAAAGTCCTCCTAAAAACAGTCGGTAAACTCAGTCAGTCAATCCTATACGCTTTGTGAACAATCAAGAATTGAACTAAGGGTATTCTCTGTCACGTGAATTACGCGCAACTTCTCTTTCCCGATTTCTCTCTCATCCTTTGCGGCTATTTGGTCTGTCGATACACAGCTCTGAACCGCACCGTTTGGGAGCAGGTAGAGAGTTTGGTTTATTTTTTCTTATTCCCCGTCTTATTGTTTCACTCCATCGTGCGCACGCCGTTGGATTTACAGGCCGCATCGCACCTCATTGTGGCGGGCTTGATTTTGGGGCTCAGCAGCATCGGCCTGTCCTACGCCCTTCCCAAATTTCCGTTTTTGAGCCAACACATGGAGCCACGTTTGCATGCGGCTAGTGCACAGGTCGCCTTTCGTTTCAACTCGTTCATTGCGTTGGCCTTGGCCGAGCGTATTGCTGGCCCTCAGGCCCTTTTGATGATTGCTGTGCTGATCGGTGTGTGTGTACCGCTGTTCAACGTCGCCGCAGTCTGGCCCATGGCCCGCCATGCCCAACGCAGCTTCGGAAGCGAATTGGTGCGCAACCCTCTGATCTTGGCGACAGGACTCGGTCTACTCGCCAATATGACTGGCCTTCGGATTCCCCCATGGATGGACCCCACCCTACAACGTATCGGGGCCGCTTCTCTGGCATTGGGATTGATGGCCGCAGGCGCAGGGATGCAATTTGGGCACTTACTCAAGGCTAAGAGTCTGGCCATTTCTCTGCTCACCATTCGTCATCTCGTGACCCCGATCATCGCGTGGGCTTTGGCCCGTTATTTCGAACTGGACAGCACGCAAACCAGCGTCTTGCTTGCCTTTTCTGCCCTGCCCACGGCCTCCAGTTGCTATGTACTGGCGGCCCGGATGGGCTACAACGGTCCCTATGTGGCGGGCTTGGTCACCCTATCGACCTTGCTGGGCATGCTCAGCCTGCCTTTTGCATTAGGTGGATTGCGCTAATTGAAAGCCTTTTCGTGGCATAATGACGTGTTTTGCGGAAAGTGCGTTGAAATAGGTCGGCGTGGCTACCGCAGCTGCAAAGGAAAAACGATGAAAGGAAGCATTCACCACAACTACCGTGAAATCTGTTTCATGGACATGTCCAACGGTTTCAAATTTGTGACTCGCTCTTGCGCGAACACCAAAGAAATGATCACCATGGAAGACGGCCGCGAGCTGCCGCTCTACAAGTTGGATACCACCAGCGAATCACACCCCTTCTACACAGGTACTCAAAAGTCTGTGGACAACATGGGTGGTCGCGTCGAGCGCTTCCGCAACAAGTACGGCAAAACTGCCGCCAAGTAAGCACCCTGCTCACTTCTCAAAAGGCAGCCCGGCCATCCGCGCTGCCTTTTTTATTTCAAAACTGTGTCCCAGCCCACCCCCGCCATCGTTGCCCAGAGTGCCGTGCGTCGCTTGCCACGCTTAGCACTCTGGCTCTTTTGTGCTGCCTATGTGTTACCCGGCTTGTTCGGTCGAGAGCCCTGGAAAGGCAATGAATTCACGGCCTTTGGGCATATGCTCGCCTTGGCTGAAGGCGCCAGTGACTGGTTCAATCCCAGTGTGTGGGGACAAGAGCCAGAGCTTGATGCTTTGCTGCCTTATTGGATTGGCGCCTGGGCCATTCAACTTGCGCCCAATTGGATCTCTGCCGGACTGGCAGCTCGCATTCCATTTGCTTTTTTGTTGGGGCTCACATTAGCCACGACTTGGCACGGTGTTTATTACCTTGCATTGAGTCCGCAAGCTCAGCCGGTTCCTTTTGCGTTCGGCGGAGAAGCTAAACCCAAGGACTATGCCCGCACCATCGCAGATGGAGCAGTTCTTGCCCTGATCGCATGTTTGGGTTTGACACTTCTGTCACATGAAGCCAGCCCCATCTTGACCCAGCTTGCATTTGTGAGCTGTGCTTTTTATGGCATTGCTGCGCTTCCTTATCACCCGCGATACAGCCTGGCTGCACTTTGCACAGGCTTGCTTGGATTATGTTTAAGTGGAGCACCTAGCTTCGCTGTGCTGATGGCAGTGGGTAGCGGATTTTTATGCTTACTCGATCGACAAAGCACATCCAAAAAAATAGGTCAAGAACACGCTATTTGGTTATTGCTGATGGGATTGGCTGTCGCAATACTTGCGACGTCATTGAAAGTTTGGCATTGGCGACTCCTCCCCTCACACAACGATTGGAAGGAACTACTGCGCCTAATGGCTTGGTTCACCTGGCCGGCTTGGCCCCTCGCTGCTTGGACGTTATGGCGATGGCGCCGCCAGTGGACATCCCTCCACTGGAGTCGGCATTTGGTTTTACCCATGTGGTTCACAGCGCTGACCGTCGGTACATCGGTGATGACTCGCTCATCGGATCAAACACTGCTTCTGGCACTGCCATCATTTGCCACCCTGGCTGCCTTTGCACTTCCAACTCTGCGTCGTAGCGTAGCCGCTTTGATCGATTGGTTCACCCTGCTTTTTTTCTCAGGTTGCGCGTTCATCATTTGGGTCATTTGGATTGCAATGCAAACCGGATGGCCTACACAACCTGCCGCCAACGTTAAAAAGCTCGTTCCAGGATTTGAGCCTTCCTTTGGAATCTTGGCATTCATCTTTGCATTGATTGCCACAGCACTATGGGTCTGGCTGGTTGTCTGGCGCACTGCCAAACATCGGCAAGCACTCTGGAAAAGCTTGGTTTTACCCGCTGGCGGAGCAGCCCTATGTTGGCTATTGCTCTTGACGCTATGGCTACCCTTGCTCGATTACGCTCGAAGCTATAAACCTTGGGTCCAACAAATCCAAGGAGTCATGGCTAAACAGAATCCTCGAGAAGCCAAAGATGTTTGCCTACTCAGTTATGGGTTGGATGTGGGGCAAATGACTGCCTTTCATTATCACGGCGGCTTTGATGTGAAAGTTGTGGAGATGACGTCTCTCGCTGACCAGCGAAAGTGCCCCTGGCTTTTGGTTGACAACGATTTACGCCCTGAGCTCGGCAATGTGGTTCGTCTAAATGACTGGATACGCATACGAACGATTCGACGTCCATCAGACAACAATGAAGATGTAACGCTCTACCACCGTCTTCAACCCTGATTGAAAATGAGTACCGAACGCGCCACGATCATGCGGCATGCTGGCACTGTGCTGGTCGGACAACTCGCCGTGATGGCATTCAGCGTGATTGATACCCTGGTGGCTGGGCGCTTTGCAGACACTGCCTTGGCGGCTCTGGCGGTAGCTTCTGCCACCTATGTCACAGTGCATATTTCTCTCATGGGCATGTTGCAAGCACTGCTGCCAGTTTGGGCTGAGCTACACGGGGCCCAGCGTTACCCAGAAGTGGGACGTTCAGTCCGACAAGCTTTGTATCTGTGTGGTTTGACCGCTGCGATCGGTATGTTGGCCTTGCTTTACCCCGGTTTTTTGCTCAACTGGACGGATGTGCCCACTCTTTTACAGGCGGAAGTTCGAAACTACTTGACCATCGTGGCGTTTGGTTTACCGGCATCGCTGCTGTTTCGCATGTACAGCACACTCAACCAAAGCTTGGGCAAACCTAAATTGGTCACATGGGTTCAAGTGGGTGCCCTGCTGGTGAAAGCACCACTGTCTTTGGTGTTGGTGATGGGGATCCCTGGATGGTTCTCCCCTATGGGTCTCGCAGGCTGCGCTTGGGCCACCTTGATCGTGATGTTATTGATGCTGGTTCTGGCTCTATGGCTTGTGCAATCACAAGAGTTTTATAAACCTTACCGTATTTGGGCTCCCATGGAGAAACCCCATCTCCCCACCTTGTTGCACTTTGTGCGTCTGGGGCTTCCCAGTGGGTTGGCGATTGGCGTGGAGGTCACCTCATTCACGTTGATGTCGCTGTTCATCGCGCGCTTGGGCGTTGTGGCAACCGCCAGCCATCAAATCGTCTCCACCATGACCGCTGTTTTTTACATGATGCCGCTGTCCCTGTCGATCGCCAGCAGCGCACGGGTGAGCTATTGGATTGGCGCAGGTCAACGCCACCGGGCGCGACAAGCCTTGCGTACGGGGCTAGGAATGGTGTTGTTACTGAGCTTGACTGTGGCTGGCATGATCGGCTGGCAAGGTGATGCCGTGGCGCATTTTTACACGCAGTCTGCCGATGTTGCTGCGCTCGCCGCGACCTTGTTTGTGTGGCTGATGCTTTATCACGTGGCAGATGCCGTGCAAGTATTCATTGTGTTTGCATTGCGCAGCTATGGCATCACTGTCTTGCCACTCATCACCTACACCGTCTTGCTATGGGGTCTAGGACTCGCCGGGGGCTATGCCGTAGCCTATGGCCCCACACCTGACTGGCCTGGATTGTCTTGGTTGATCCCACAATCGCCAATCGCGTTTTGGCAAACGGGCAGTGTCGCTTTGTATGTCACGGCTGCGGTGCTGCTGCCTGTCTTGTGGCGCGCGTCTTACACATCAACAACGCGCACAGCCTAAGCATCCCAATTAGGTATCCAAGCAATCAGCGATCCGTTTCGCGCAGTTGTGCGCTTGCGCTGCATCGCGCGCCTCGACCATCACGCGTAACAAGGGCTCGGTTCCGCTGGCACGAATCAGTACACGCCCTGATTCCTTCAATTCGGCTTCGACTGTTTGCACTTCAGCTTTCATGCGCGCATTGGATTGCCAATCTTGGCCAGGACGTAAACGCACATTGATCAAAGTTTGGGGAAAAAGGGTCACATCCTTGAGCAACTCTGCCATGCTGCGTCCGCTGCGTACGCAGGTTTGCAAAATTTGCAATGCACTCACCAACCCATCCCCCGTGGTGTGCTTGTCTAAAGCCAGCAAATGGCCTGAGCCCTCGCCCCCCAATGTCCATTTGTGTTTTGACAATTCTTCCAACACATAACGATCACCAACTTTGGCACGTACAAACTGGACACCGCGTTTTTTCAAGGCGACTTCAACCGCCATGTTGGTCATCAGGGTACCCACTACGCCAGGCACCACTTCGTCATTGGCCAAGCGGTCATCGGCCATTAAATACAGCAGCTCGTCCCCGTTGAAGAGACGCCCTTGTGCATCCACCATTTGCAATCGATCTGCATCGCCATCGAGCGCAATACCGAAGTCAGCCTGATTTGCTTTCACGGCTTTGACCAGGGCATCAGGATGCGTGGCACCCACTTCATGGTTGATGTTCAAACCATCGGGTGAACAGCCAATGGCCACCACGTCTGCACCCAACTCATGAAACACCTTGGGCGCAATGTGATACGCGGCACCGTGAGCCGCATCTACGACGATCTTTAGCCCTTTGAGGGTCAGATCATTTGAAAAAGTGCTCTTGCAAAATTCGATGTAACGCCCAGCCGCATCGTCCAGTCGCTTGGTTTTACCTAGGTTAGCGGAATCCACCCAGACAGGCAGCTGATCCAATGCGTCCTCAACAGCCAACTCCCAAGCATCGCTCAGTTTGTTTCCTTGCGCATTGAAGAACTTGATCCCGTTGTCGGCAAATGGGTTG
>JACCDO010905742.1_pt1 | contig 11798 bp, 9 predicted proteins | sample 7446101 | NCBI WGS metagenome assembly JACCDO01 (sample SAMN15323440, study PRJNA562643) | freshwater metagenome | isolation source: river surface water | place: USA:Blue River Watershed | collected 2017-08-16 | reverse complement strand
GCACATGTAGCACTTGAAGAAGCGGCGAGCCGCGATTCCATGTTGGGAAAGAGATCGAGCGAGGACATTGCCGAGGAGTTGCGCCACATACGCAATTGCGTTGCGCGTGTGCGGAATGATGACAACGTTGCCGACGATGACGATGACAATGACGATGACGATGACGATGACAATGACGGTGACGGTGACGGTGACGGTGACGAGTCAGGGGAAGCTTACTTCATGTTTTAAAAGTGCGATGTGAATTCCACCCAAAACACAATTGTAAATGAGATGTTTGCTGTGTAACGACGCCCTCACAACTACCTCCTTCTCCTTCTCCACTTCTTCTACTCCATTGGACGGTCGACCCAAAGGTCATCGCCGGTACTCCAATTTCAAAACCGGAAAAAAATAAAATTAAAATTTAGAAAATGAGCGAGGCGTTCCAGGAGCTAATCCGCAAGGACTTGGTCCTTTTGTGGAAGATCCAAGACTATGTGTATAACTGGCCATCTTTGGATGTGGGAATGGCGAAAATTGTTTCCAAATGGCCTTGGAGAGACATCTGTACAGTGATTTGGTTGTTTTTTATCATTGGAACGATTGAGTTTAAAGGCAGACACTTCTTTTTGGTTATTATGAACTTGGCCGCGTGCTTTATAGCAAGAAAGCTGATTGCTGCCAAACGCCCTGTTGAATATGACGTAAGGTTGCAACCTTTAACTGATTTAGGCGAAGAATCGTATGGATTTCCGTCCATTGAATCATACATGAGTGTCGTTATTATGCTTGATTTAACTCACTTGATCAAGCCTTTTGCTTTTAAGCTTTTGTTCTTCATTCTCGCATTAGTTGTTATATTTCTTGTTGGATTTAGTCGTATATATACTAGAAGTAGATTTCCTCATCAAGTTGCTGGTAGTTGGATTCTAGGATTTATTGGATTAATTATATCAATTCCTTGCTGCGAATCCATGAATCTTCACCAGCTATCTCATGGACACCATTGGTACTGCGTAGCTATCGTCACAGTTCCAATAATGGTTAATTTTGCATTAAATATGGAGAATAATGACAGTCGTATCCTGTACATCCCCAAGAAGGAGTTTGTAACCGTTCTAGGAAATATAATAAACGGAAGCGCCAAGTCCTCAGTTGATTCCAGTGTCACTAACGACAACGACCAAATAATCGACGGCGATGCATCGACTATAGACGCAAAAAAAACTATTACAGCAATAGCTCAGGAAAGTATAAGACGAAGGAATAAAGGAACGTCTGTGAAGCGGGATTCGTTTTATTACTTGCAACAAACAATGGAGAAAAGAGACGAGGAGAAGCGTTATATTCGTGCGCAACTAGATAAAGGAGAAAAGATTGATTTAGATTCATTCAGAAGTAGCAGGAGCTCATCAAGCGGCATCACGCCCCGCGCTCAGTCACTAGCGTAACCCAAGTTCCTTTTGTATTCTTGTACACATTGTAGTTGTAAGTATATTTTTGTATCCATTTCTCGCTTATACTCCCAAGTTAATGGCAGTTACTGCCTTCCTGGCTTGAACCGGTACTTCACCGGTACCAAAATGATTTTCAACAAGAAAGTAGTAGTTCAAAACAGTGCAACTTGGACAAATTGAATAGCAAAAACTGTTAGTGTAAGTCGAACCGACGGGATGCCATGTTTGTAATCCACCGCCCGCAGTTAGTAGCATTTCGCAAAAGTTTGGCGGTGTCATTTTGCACTGTTGATAGATCGATAAAGGCAGCTTTACTTGAATATGATGCGGCGACTGCTGTAGAACGGAGGCAGCCGATTATATCGTCACTTGCAAGTGGCGTGCAATTGCAGCAGCCGCACGTATTTAATGATTCATTGCATTCGTACTTGAACAATTCTAGCAATAGCTTGCATCTATCAATGAGGTTGCGCGAAGATGTGTTATCAATGATGAAGTCAAATAAAAAGAATAATATAAAGGATGAACGTATTAATGTTATTGATGACAGTATTAAAAAGTGGTTACATACTTTTCTAGCTAGTGACGCTATACAGTTGAAAAGGATAACATTTGAGGAATCTTCAGGTGAGATGCTAGAAAAGGTTGCCAAAGGTGATCTGGTCTATCCAGTGAAAAGAATGAGAGACTTGAAACTTCGTGTGAGATTGAATAATGGCAAAAGATGCTTTGTGATTCACCACTCAAACTTCCCTAACGACCCTCTAGCGTACTTACATGTTGCATTATCGCGAGTACTAGAAGGGTCAATACCTTCGTTATACGCTACTGACAAGGATTTAATAGAACCTACTCATGCAATATTTTACAGTGTATCATCTCCTCATGCATCGCTTACGGGATTAGATATGGCAGCCAAAATCATCAAGTTTGCCGTCAAATTTATCCAAACTCACCATTCATCGGTGACCACATTCTCCACGTTGTCACCAATACCTGGTTTTGCGGCGTGGCTTGATCGCGTCGTCAAACAAAAATCTTATGAGAACATCCGCTTTACACCCAAAGCAACAGAAGAGTTCGCCTCTCAACATCGCGGTAAAGTAGGAGAGAATCCATCTAAGAATGAAATAGTAGAGTACGTACACAAGACACTGAAGAGCAGCGCATCTGCCGATGACGTGCGCAGGATGCAAAGTGTAATAACAAGCCTAATGGGACACTATTTAGTGAACGAGAAGGTCAACGACGGCGGCACACTGGTTCCACTAGACCCAGTGGCCAGGTTCCATCTGCGGAACGGCGCGGAATTGCACCGCGTGAACTTTTTGGGTAACGCATCCAAAGAGGCGATAAGTGCCAGTGCTGGTTGCATGGTGAACTACCTGTACGACCTGAAAAAGCTTGAGGAGAGAAACGACGCGTTTATTAAAACGGGTAAGTTCAGCGTGCACGAGCAAGTCTTGAGCATTATAGCATAGTGTAGAAGAGCGTGCGAAGGGCGACTGTTTTGTATTATATTATTACAAATTATTCCTTAATTGGCGACTCAACTGTAGTATTTCGTGTCTCAGCGATCTCATCTTCAACTTTCTTTTCTTGATCTTTTTTATGTCCTTGTTCTATTAACACCTTCAACATGGTCTTTGTTTGTGCCCTCATTGCTTCACTATTAACGTTACATTCCCCACGTTCAAGAAATGATATCCCCACAATAGTCAATAAAAACAACAAAGTTACACTGACCTCAACTCTATCACGTCTCATATGCCGAAACAAACGGACCCATTGGCTTTCTGAATCACTTCCTTCATCATTATACGAACCTCTCAAGTGATAGTAATATTTATCACAACCTTTCTTGATGGGGATGGGGCTTTGACCTCTATCCTTCACTGGACTTTGAACTAAATCAATTGTCAATGCGACCAGCGCAATGACGCTTACTACCAGCATGATAATGATACTCCCACTATCAGCAATGTGCACAAGGAATGGCGCTACTTTCCTACACTTTTTTGCTCTCGACACTCCCTTTTATTGGTAGGTGTGGAAATGAGTTCAAAAATTGAAAGTAAGAAATGAGTCACTGCCTTCCTCCTCAAGAAGCTCGATTTCCCTGAAACTCAGAAGGATAGTAGATGAGTGAGAGAGTGGTGATAGGGTAGAGTGTCAATAATGTCATTAAAGGGCGCGGTTTATATGTGTGCTCGTTGTTCAGTAAACAAATGTGAAAATGAAATCGAGATGTATTGCAAGATATGCGACCTCGAGGTTAAGAGCAGACTGCACAATACTGTGTCGAGAACGAAAAAGCGTAGTATTGAAGAGACTGATGCGGTTCACGTAGTTGAGACAGCAAAAGCAGCTGCTTATGTCATTGATATATCACTGACCCAACAGAGTAATGATGAATATTCAACTGTAATTGATTTGGTCAATACACAAACTGAAGAAGATGACGCAGTACCAGTGGTTGATAAATGCGCCAATGATGCGATATGTTTAATTTGCGAAATGAGCATGGTAAATATGACTGATGTTGAAAAAGAAAGACATTTGAATGACTGTTTAGACCGCTATGAAACAGATTGTATTGAAGAGATACTCACCCAAAATGGTGTCTATAACATAAGCCCCGAAGACTACATGCAGCAAAGCAAGCTGAAAGAATGCGACAGTGACCGCGGCCTTCGATTGCAGCATTTTTTCTGCGTTCTGTGCGACATCGACCTGTCAAAGCGCAGCATCTTAAACCGTTGTTTGCACCTTAAGAAGTGTGCCAAAGAGCTGGGTGTCAGCACCAAAGACCTGCTGCTCAGACTTGGGCCCGACGTCGATGAAGCGCTGCAGGAAGGTAGCGACGATGACGATGATGACGTCGTCGTAGTAAGTGATCAAGGTAATAGTGAGGAGAATGTTCAAGTGACGACCGCATCTGCAGTCGCAGAGCCCAAGAGAAGCGCGTGGGACGTGCTCATGTCTAACGCCAAAACGGTATTCAAGAACGCGCCAACGAAAGCATCAACTACTCAATCAAAGAATGTTAAAGTAGATAAAAGCAAGCGTGGCAACGGCAGGAATAAAGCCGTTAACCCCCGCGTGGGTAATTACGCTCCCGCGTACAAGCAGGTCAAGGTGGGGAGCATGACGAAGCCGATCATCGTGGACGGGTTCCACTACGCCTCGTCTCAGCTGAGCGATTGCTACTTTCTCACTCACTTCCACTACGATCACTACTGTGGCTTGGACTCCTCCTTCGACTGCGGGTCAATCTACTGCAGCCAGACCACCGCTGGGCTGTTGAAGTTGAAGTTGAAAGTTGATGGCAGCAGGATAATCCCGTTGGAAATGAACCGGAAGTACACTATATGCATTGGTGAGTGTCACATTGACGTTACTTTGCTCCCTGCGAACCACTGTCCAGGCGCTGCTTGTATTCTCTTTAAATTTCCCGATGGCAAGCTTGTGCTGCATACCGGCGACTTTCGATGGGATCCCGACGTCATGCTTCTCTCGCCGACATACCGGCAGCTTGTCAGTAACGCGGCAACGAATGAGAAGCAGATGACGGTGTACTTGGACACGACGTATTGCGACGCCGCTTACACTTTTCCCAAACAAAATGAGAGTATCAGAAACATTCTGAACATAGTTCAGGCAGAGCTGCAGAAGGAGCCGCCGTTCAACAAGCCGTTGCTGGTGTTTGGAGCTTATGGGATAGGCAAAGAGAAGGTGTATATGTCAGTCGCAGAGATGCTACAGAAGAAAGTGTGGGTTGACAAGACCAGGTGGAAGACGATCATGTGCTACGACTGGGACATCAACGACAAAGCCATGGTTACAACGGACAAAAGCGCGACGAACATACACGTAGTGAGTATGAATCAGATCAACTTCAATAACTTCTATAACATTAGAAACAAAAATGGATTTGCTTTCTCTCATATAGTTGGTTTCTCGCCCACCGGGTGGACGCACAAGTCTTCGGGTCTCATCGTGCCTCGCACCAAGGACGGCAACGTCATCTACGACGTGCCATACTCCGAGCACTCGAGCTTCAATGAACTGAAAGATTTTATCAAGCGAATGCGACCGCGCTATGTGATCCCAACAGTGAAACCAGCAGACACCAAGGCGCAGTTGGACCTGCTGTACGAGAGGAGTGCTGCAAGCGCCGGGAAGAGCGAGTTCTTCTAGTTACACAGTTACATTGTCATATTATGTATATTATGTTAATTTCTTGAGTATGTTGATGATGCTTCTGTTGTCTATCATGGAGGAAACCAAGCACGGGTATCCGTTACTTTCGCAGAATGCCCGAGTGGCATTAATAGCGGCTGAGTTCAGGTTCTCATTCCCTAATTCGCATTTGGTGCAGATGAAAAAGAATTTTGTCGTTTCTTTATTAAAATGCACGGAGGTATCATTGAAAATCTTCATGGTATCATTGAATGGATTAGCGATGGTAGGACTATAAGGGTTTGTTATGGAACCAGAGCAATCCACTAAGTAAAACACTGCATATGCATTGGCAGCAAAGTGATCCCAATGAACTTTTGCAATCGATGGATCACATTTATCTGGGATATTAACGTCATAAAAAGTGATGCAAATAGCTTCCTTCGTCTTATACATTGACTCCTTCAAGTACTTCAAACCTATGTCGTAGATCAACCCGCCAAGATCACCTTCTTCTTTGGATATTCGTTTTTTACAATCACCAGATGTGCTTTCACCTATTAACTTATAGAATAAAGTTGACTTTCCACATTCCTTCGGGCCAAGCAATATGACTGTTCGATCGGTTTGAACGATTTCGCGGGACGCACGACCAAAGCTGACGTCTCGGAGCCACTGCAGCATACTATACAGCTAATACCTCATCGATTTCTTCCTAAAATCACCTTCCTTTCCTTCCTTTTTTTTTAAAAATTTTTACTTTTTCCAAAAACCACACCCAAGTTGATAGTGAACAAAAGAGTACATTTAAGGACTCCTTGACAAGGAAAACGAGAAAAGGAGTCATAGAAGGTGAAAATTTGCTACTGTTTCACTCTAGACTTGACAAACAGAAGAAAAAACAAGTAAAAAATGTCAAAATTTGGACGTAAACAGCGTCCACCGCCAGAAGGTTTCGAATACATCGAGGGCACGCTGGACGCGCTTGAAAATGAATTGCGGGATAAAGTGAACGAGTCACATGAAGGGATGAGAAAGAACGAAACGCAATGGCCTATTCATCAAATAAACTATCAGCGATCCCGTTATGTTTATGATTTATATTACAAACATCATCGAATATCGAAGGAAGTTTATGATCATTGTGTAACCAACAAGTTGGTTGATGCCCAGTTAATTGCCAAATGGAAGAAACCAGGATATGAAAAATTGTGTTCGACTTATTCAATCGATCCTAAAAACTTTAAGTTTGGCACTGTTAGTATATGTCGAGTACCTAATAAAGAGTCATCAGTTGTCATAGAGAATCCTGTCACCGGATGCAGAGGCTGCGCAACAGGGTCGTCCGAAGAGAATATATTCGGCAATAAATATGGTCAAAATCTGGCTGCAATACAAATCGCGCGAGAGGAAGCTATGGCAAGATCGAATGCAGAGGGCGAAGAAGAAGATGAAGAGCGAGTGGAGGAGGAAGAAGACGATGGACCTGTCTTGTACGCCGACGGCAGCACCAAGAAGATCGGCAGCGATCTTTGGGAAGAGAATAGAGACAGTAAAAGGCAAAAATTGTAATATACAATAATTAAACGACAATGTGTACACCTTCACTCACCTCTCGCTAGGCTTCTGCGCCACCTTGCTTTCGCTGCTTCACTAACTTGACAAACGTTTGCGACACAATTAATGGGAACACCAGGGTCGCATCAGCGCATACCTTCACTGGCTTGGCAGTTGTCTTGATTTTCCCCCATGAAACAGCTTCATCAGGTGATGCACCGGAGTCGCTGCCGTCGAACTCTTGCCCAGTATTGATGAAGACGCTGTAGTCCGCTCCGTTACGCATCAAATTTGCGTTGCAAACGTGGTGTTTGATGACTCCGCCGCCTAGTATGATCATGCCGGTGCAGGACGCGCGCACTGCGATGTCATTAATCGCGCGAATATCTTGAACCAGGTCTAGATAGAACTCGGGACGCTTGTAAGAGTGGAAATATAGCATATCTCCTATGGAACCGTCAGTTAATGCGGGGCAAAACACGGGAATATTGTTAACATAGCACCAGTAATACACCGAGTCCTCGTTATTGATCTCTTTCCCTAGTCTATTGATGAATTTGGAAGGAGTCCATCTAACCTCCGATGGATTCTCGTTTAGTTCATCACTCATTTTATGAAGAATCGGGGTGAGCCAGTCCTCAAACAAGCAGTAATTTTGATTTGGAACAAGTAAATTACCGATTCTATTGACGCCTTTGCTGCGCAACTCATGTCCCTTCATCTTGAAATCGCCCATATAAGTTGGAGCTAAGCATTTGATGAAGTCTTCTTCAATGCCCCCTGCAGTAGTAACTAAGCAATCAACTAGTTTATGCTTACATAAATATTTTATAGTCTCTCGAACACCGCAACTAATCATGTTACTAGTATACGACAAGAATATAGTGCATTTGATCTTTTCTCTCACGGACAACTCTCTCATTTCTCCGTAGTCCGCGTCAACAAGAGGACGCTGCGACAAGCGGAAGCTCAACATTCTATTTATCTCATCTATCGCCAACGCCACGTTTGTCGCTTGAAATCCAGTTGAAAAGAACGACTTTGCAAAAGAATCCAACGGAATTTCCTCCTCATCCCAATTAATCCCTTTGCACTCAGTCTCGTTGGTGCAGTCAAACACAGAAGGAGTAAACACAAACTCGTGCGACATCCTCCCTTTGCTTTGCTTGTTTGAGCCAGGCATCTCGACTAGATTCTCGAGGGCCGCATCGCCTTTAATCCCTCGTTTCTTGTGGTAGGACTCCTTCTTCCTGCCTTCAAACGCGGCCGAGAATAAGTTAGGGAACGAACGGGAACGAGGAAGAAGGTGTGGATTGCAGTACTATATTTAGTTAGCTGACAAATGGGATTAGCACGAGCCGTATTTGGCGATAGCTAGCTGCTGCGCGACGTAGCATCCGTACAAGAAGATGAACCAGTAGCCCATTTTAGGGTGACAAACCCAGTCGCAGTACTTGATTGTGCCGACGAGAGCGGCAACACATGCGATCAGTGCTAGAATCGAGATGACTAACTGTCCCGCGTTCACTGAAACCGACTCTTGATAAGTGATAATAAATAATATCCAAGGAAACGCCAAACCCACGCAGATGTCGAAGACATTGGACCCGACACTCGACGAGATGGCCTTGTCCGCCTCGCCCTGCTTGGCAACAATAACGGCACTCAACATATCTGGTACACTTGTTCCCGCAGCTAAGAAGGTTAATCCCATGATAACCGAGGGGATGCCAGCCGTGGCGCCGATGACCTCGATCCACGTGACCATAAAGTAGCTGAAAATGCCGAACCAACCTAAGCACGTGAAGAAGGTAACGTATCTATACTTCTGGTTACCGGGCACTTGCACGTTGGGGACAGTGAGAAGGAAACCCGCAACGAAGGGCAAGGTGATGATGTACCAGAACATGGTGAACAAAGTCTTGGATTCTGGGGGATAGAGCGAGAGGCCCTCTGCGGCGTCCTCCATCGCCTCGGCCTCGTCTAGTTTACGCGTCATATATACACTTCCTTTCAACCATTTAGAGAATTCGTCGTAGGTAATGAACTCCTTCGATGTCGACGTCGCCACCTTCGATAATGCGCTGTTGTTCGTAACCAAGGGATTTTTACTACTAGCGTTTTCCACGTCAACAGTGCCGTGTAGAAAGGCTTCCTCAACCATGACATCGTCATCAATGGAGGCATCCACAGATATTATAGCCAGTAACTGCTTCAACTCATCCCGGTCTAAGTACTTGTTGTTGTTCTTGTCAATAGCGTTGAACTGCTTCTGGATCTCCGCCTCGATCCTTTCGTTCGACTTGAGATACCACAAAGAGAACTCCGAAAAATCAATGCTTCCATCGCCGTCAGTGTCGATACTCTGGAAGAACTTGGAAAATTCTTCTTCATGCAATTCCAGGCCGAGCTCCTTGATACAAGACTGGATTTCCTCTCGACTGAGTTCGCCATTGCCGTCACTGTCGTACTTATTGAACACCACTTCCACGGTCTCCAGATGCTTGGTGGCGAGGTGCGCGCCGATAGTGTGCTCTATCGGCTTGTCTTCAGTTAACAACTTCAACAAACCAGAGCGAACCCTCGATGAACTAGAGAACAAAAGGGTCGTCTCAGGTGCATCCGCTTCAGTTTTCAACGGAATATTGAATAATTTGGAGATATACACATACAAGTTATGGTTTTTCAACATAATATATACATAAATCCAGTATAAAGCATGCAGTATCACCGCCTCATACCAGTTGATCTCCTTCGGCGTATTCACTCCAAAGAAGATGAATAACATAATCAGTACAAACAGATAATACGTCGAGTCTCTTAGTAATGGCCACCATGATAGTTTCATTGGCTCCTTCACCGATAATATACATACACCAACCACAAAGAGAAGATTGAATACAGCTGAACCAACAATTGCACCAAAACCCACTGAAGACCGTAAAAAAGTACCCATTGCTGATGTAAATAATTCAGGCGATGAACCACCTGCAGCCATGAGAGTAGCACCTGCAACGTCTGGTGTCAGTTTCCATTTTTCTGCAATTAAATCTAGTGCTGGAACGAATAGTTCATCTGCAACAATTGATAGACCAATAAACAACCAAAGCACTCCTAAAGAGTATAATATAGCATACTCCTTAGGATTTGCCGGTTCTGGACAGTCATCACCTTCTAGTCGGCGATGTGCGTCGCTGTAACTAGCATAGCTGCTAGACATATATAAATTAGCCAAGATATAAAATAAAAACAGCATTCCGAATGATCCAACCCGAAATACCATACGCATTCGGATCTTTAGCTTCGCGATCTCCATGGGTGTCATAGTGTGTGCCTTGGAACTGACCCAAAGTCTCCGAAGGTTACAGAATGATTAGTAAGATTTTCCAAGATCTGATCCCATCTAATCCCAAAAAGACTCGGGCTACGGGGTAAACGAGAAGGTAGAAAACCTTTCGCGGAAGTTGACAAGCTAGTTATTCTGTTGCTGCACCTACTCTCTAGTCTACTTTCAACTCTATAGTAGAAGTTTTGCACTTTAGTGTCTAGTTACTTATGGGTTGCACCCACACCGTGCATTTGTGGAGTCCCAGATAATCTTAGAGTATATTTCAGTACAACTGGCTCTTGAAACGCTTTTACGCTTCCATAGTCAGTGCGCAACATATACAAACTATAAATATGAGTCTGTAATACCTGCCGGTATCACTTGAATGTAGGAATTTACGACGTGAACTAACTTCACGTGTGTGAGTACCCGCCGAGGACAGGAAACTACAACGTTACGGGTGATTACGTCATTATATACTCATAGTTATCACACGAATCGCTTAATTCCATCAATTGTAATTAAAATCTTATCAAGGGAAGGTACTATTCTAAGACGATAAGGTCGAATAACGAGATGTACGGTGATGTGACTGAGGACGAGCTGGTGCACCTTCCTGTGTTGATTGAACGTGTAAATAATGAAATAAAGGTACACACTCTATCATTCTTACATTTATCCACCTATTTACTTATGAAATCATTAGGATATAAATACTATAAATTGGAAGTTCAGTGATCGTGCGTATCTGAGATCATATCGCGGTCGAAGAGGGAACATTGATGATTCTGTTTCCTATTTAAAGAACCATATTTTGTGGCGTATAGAGAAGACAGTTGACAGGTTCTTACTTACTATTTTAGTTTTTGTTGCTTTCACATCATCTCACTTAACACGTTCAACTTAGTATTCAACCATCAGATTGCGAACCATTTTGGAGTAAGAAATTAACATTTCTTCACAAAACAGACTTAGAGGGTCGCCCAGTGTTATATTGCGTCGTTAAACGGCACAATAAAGACGATCGAGCTATTGAACAGGTCGAAAAATCTATAATTTACCTGATTGAAAGCGCAATAAAACTATCAAAGCCTGATGAGGAAAAGGTAGTCGCTGTGTTTGACTTAAAGGATTTTTCATACAAAAATATGGACTTTGAAGCAGTTAAGCTTTTAGTTAATATACTCCAGACTCATTACGAAGAGATACTTAAGCACGCTTTGATTATCAACAGGTTACTCAATCACTTACTAACTCACTTACTTATTCACTCACTTACTCAATCACTTACT
>JACCDO011019256.1_pt1 | contig 11799 bp, 16 predicted proteins | sample 7446101 | NCBI WGS metagenome assembly JACCDO01 (sample SAMN15323440, study PRJNA562643) | freshwater metagenome | isolation source: river surface water | place: USA:Blue River Watershed | collected 2017-08-16 | reverse complement strand
CTAAAATATATTATTTATAATTTTTTAAGTTAAAAGAATTGTATTATAAAATATTCTTTTTTATTAAAAAAATGTATTTAATATGATTGAGAATATGATTCTCCAATTGAACTAATTTTATTTGTGCGTTTAGCAACAAAATCGTCGATTAAACTTTTAACTCTCATCCATTCAGAAGGTGTCGATTCAAAGTCTTGGTCAACATCAATAACAAGAACATCCTCTTGTTCACTATTGCATAACCATTCATCATGATAATCAGATACTACTTTTAAATATTCAAGTGGTACACACTTTTCTTCGCTTCTTTCGCGTTTTAACATTCTTTGATAAGAAGTCTCAGGATTAGCTCTAATATAAATAAATCCACTTGGACGATTAACTTTCTCAAAACATTCTTCAGATAACCAATCGAACCAACGACAATACATATTCCATTCAAGGGAATTCATTTTTCCAGTTTCATATAAAGATTTAGCAAAAACCCATTTATCAGTGTAAATTGAACGTTCTACAAATCTAATATTTTTATCTTGTTTTTTCATAACATCTTCCATTCTTGTAAGAAAAGTATAACTTTGAAAAGAATAAGCCCATCTGTTTTGATCGACATAAAAATTACCAAGAATATTCATTCCAGTTTCATTATCTACAGTAGAACGCCATTTATCGACGGGTTCAAAAATAACTTCTGCTTCATCTTTCATAGCTTCTTTTAACATTCTGCAAAGAGTAGATTTTCCACTACCAATATTTCCTTCAATAACATACCATTGTTTATTAGAAGCATTTTTTTGTGTCTTAACAGGTTCAAATTTAGTCTTATATTCTTTGAATTCACTCATTTCTTTTTTCTTTTTTAATAATATATTTTATTCTTAAATATATTAAACGAACTTTCTTTAAATTTAAATATTTTTCACTTTTTTATTTTTTTTATAATATTTTTACGTTAATATTAAAATAATTATACGTTAATAATAATTCTTTGTTATTTATTAAATAAATAAATAAAAAATAAAAATAAGAAAAAAATAAAAAATGATTTAAAAAAAATGTAAAATAATAAAATATAACCGTTTAGATTAAAAAAAATAACTTCTAAATTATTTATATAAATACAAAATTATGCCTAATAATAATGATTGGTATGTGATTGAAGGAAATATAGGAAGTGGAAAATCTACGTTATGTAGAATGTTAGAAGTTTTTTACAATGGAGAAGCTGAAGTTATTTATGAACCAGTGGATGAATGGAAAAGTGTTCAAAATAATGAAGATGGTAAAAATCTTCTTCAATGTTATTATGAAGAGCAAAATCGTTGGGGATTTTCTTTCCAATTATATGGACTTTTAACACGTTTTCATGATACAATGAAAAAACAACAAAAAGAATTAAGATTTGTAGAGCGTTCAATATTTAGCTATAAGAATGTATTTGCAAGATTTTTATATGAAAATAAGAAGATGAATTCATTAGAATGGAAGATGTATGAACAATGGTTTGATTGGTTATCAAAAGATTCTTTTGAAGTAGAAAATAAACCGAATGGATTTATATATTTGAGAGCTAATCCAGAGACATCTTATCAAAGAATGTTAAAGAGAGAGAGAAATGAAGAAAAATGTGTACCAATTGAATATTTAGAGAGTGTAAATAAATATCACGATGATTGGTTATCTGAACAAAGTTTAGAATCAGATATATTAATTATAGATGTTGATAAAGATTTTGAAAATACTCCTGAAGAATGGCTAAGAATTAAAGAATTGATTATGAATTTTATTGAAAAAAATAAAAAAAAGAATAATCAAAATAAGAGTCTTAATCAACTAGAATAATTCATCATTTTTAATTTTTATAATTTTTTAATTTTATAATTTATTAAATAAAAATATTTATTTAATATTCTCCCAAACAACCATTAGGGCCGATATGAGCTAATTGATTAGGTTGAAAATCAGGAAAGCATCCAGGACATTTATTATTTTCTGAATTATCTCCAGAATAATTATTAAATCGAGGTCTTTTATTAGATTGAACTATATTGGATATAGAATCATCTGAACTATTTGAATTTCTAGTAAAAATAGAATCCAATAATTCTTCTTCTTCTTCTACATCAGATAAAGAAGCTGGTTGAGAACCATCATCTGATAAATTTACTGATGAATTATCATCTTTATTTGCGCTTTGCTCAAAAAGATGTGTCTGTAAGACGTCACCAATTTCTATTGATTCTCTTTCTTTTAGAGAATTTGTTAATGAATCATTTTTTTGATTATCTTCCAAGTTTTCATTGCTAATACAATTGATAGCATCATCATTTTTAATATTATTTCCAACATTATTATCATAATAATGTTTTTGATTGTTTTTAGAAGATAAAATGGTTGTCGATGAATTTTCCTCCAATTTTTTATTAATACCGATTTCTGCATTATTCTCAATATCTTTGTTAATATTAATATTAATATTTAAAAAATTATCAAGAGAAAGAGGATTTGTTAAATTAATATTTAAATTAATAGATAATTCTATATTTTTTTGCATTTTATACTTTTTTTATTAATAATTAGATATAATTATTAAGATATATAAAAATCATTCATTTTTTATTTATTTTATTTACGTTACTATTATTTTTAGTATTTAGTTATTCAATTCTCTAGGAGAAAAACTATTCTTTTTTTCTTCATAACTATTTTCAATAATTTTATACCATTTAGGTGATGAATCTTGATAATTTTTTTTATATGTAGTATTTTTAATTGTATTTTTATTATAATTTATAATAAAATTACTGATATTGATATTTTCATCAAATAATAATTCGAATGGTAAATCCATTATATCAATATTTGAAGAATTTATTGTTATTTCATATGAATTAAGACTTTTGTTCATTTTCTCTATAATTATTAATTTTTAATATTATTATTTCTTAAAAATTATTTAAGTGCAAAATAATTATTACCTATATATATTAATATATTATATTAATTAAAAAATAATAACAATATTTTATTGTAAAATATTTTTAATAAATTAAAAACTTATAATTTGTAAATTATTTTTGTTAAAATCATCAAAATAGAATAAATAATCTTCAATACCTTTAATAATATAATTATTATCTTTGTTGGTATCAATTAATAGATGTTTTTCGAATACATCTTTAATACTTAATAATCTACCTTCTAAACCATTATATTTTTTATTTTTTCTTTTTTTTCCATCAGGATGATGCATTTTCCATTCGAATTTTAAAGCCTCTATTCTATCTCTGAACCCTTCTATAATAAAAAAATATTCCCATGACCTTCCTCTAGTCGCTTTAGCACCACCTTTAATAATACCATTATGTTGTTTTAAACGACGTTCTAAATCATCAGTCACACCACAATAAGTTCTTTCAAAATCAGAATGTATTATATAAACATATGTTTTTTTATGTTCTTCCATTTTATAATAAATAAATTTATCTAATTATAATATTATTAATATTTTTTTAAGTATATATTTTTAAATAATTAAAAATAAAAAAATATAAAAATAATAGAGATAGAATAAAGAAAAATAAGAAATGGTAGTATATGAATTAAATGTAAATTTAGCGAGAAAAATAGATTTAGAAGTTATACCTTCGATAGTATTAAATCAGGTGTTAAATAGAAATTATTATGGATTAATAAACATATTAAAAAGAAATCAATTATTATGTAGACAATTAATATCATTTTATTATCAAACTTTAAAAGTAAATCAAAATTTTATAGGTCAAAGTAAAGAAGGTTGTTCATTCACAATACCATGGAAAACAAAATATGAGGAAGATAATGGAAAATCATTAATAATAAGTTTTCAAAATCAATATCAATTATGGCAATGGGTGACAATAAATAATAGTCAAAATATGAAAACACAATCAAATTTTCAATTTTTAATATTTTCATTAGGAAATTATTTAACACAATTAAGAACAGCACAGAGAGTATTAAATCAGAAACAAGATGCATGTTGTTATTATAATTTAGGTATAAATATTAAAAATAATGAAGAATTGAGAAATTATTTAAAGAAATGGATATATTAGAATGAAAACTAAATTTTTTTTTATAAAATAGAATTTTTATATAAATCAAATATAGAAATAGAAGATATAAAAATGAGCGAGAATGATTCACCTGATTTAATACCTTTACCAAAAAAAGTTATACCTACAGTAGATTCTTTAATAATACCTGCTAAAATATATAATATTGTTAGAGAAAGAAGACAAAAATTATTAATAGAAGTTTTTAAACGTGATGTATCTTTAGTTAATAGATTAAGTGCTTTTTTCTATCAAACATTAGCAGTAAATTATCAAGATTTTATTAAAGGAAAAAATGGTGGTTGTGCAAAAGTACCTTGGTATACACAATATCAAGTTGAAAAAAGTAAACCTTTCATAATATCAGCTAGAGAACAATATTTTTTATTAAGATATATTTATCAACAACAGAGAGATGGATTAAACACAAAATCAGATTATGGATATTTAATGTTTTCATTGGGAAATTATTTGATGAAGTTAAGAGAAGCATGGAATTGTTGGAATACAAAACAAGGGAATATAGTATGTTATTATTATTTAGGTATTGATATAAAATCACCACAAGAGATGTATCAATTTTTGAGAAAATATGTAGAAAAGTGATGATGTTAGAACAGAATTAGATTTAATAATTTAAATATTTTATTTTTTGATATTTTTATTTTTTCGGAAAAAAATGAAAAAGATAGATAAATAATAATAAAAAAATGTTAGAATTGGAAAGAATAAATAAGGATATAATAAAATATAATTTAATTGATTATTTTAATTTTGAAGAATTATTTAGAATTATAAATTTAGGTAAAAATCCATATATAAAGTGGAAAAATATTGATTATAGAAGAGATTATGTTAATTATTTATATGAAAAATTAATTGATAGAGAAAATACAAACTTCATTTTTTTTAAGGAGAAAACAAATTATAATCAATATTTAATAGATTCAATATTTAATTTAATAGAGAATGATAAGAAGAATGAATTAGATGGATTATTATTATATAATATATTTTTACAATTTATTCATTTTAGTGATATTCGAAAGATTATTTATTTAATTGAAAAATATAATATAGATTTATCAATACCTGATAATTATGCTTTAATACTAACAATTAAAAATAATAATTATGAATTATTTTATTTTTTAATGAATAATGAAAGTGTAGTTAAAAATATTAATAGTACTATTTTATATACTTGTTGTATTCATAAAAACTATGATTTTTTGATGATTATTTTTGATAAAATAAAAAATGAATTTAATATAAATGAATATAGAAGTGCATTATTTTATGGTTGTGAACGTGGTGCATTTAGAATAGTTAAATATTTAATTGAAAATAATAAAGTAGAAGATATTATAAATGATAATAAATTATATTTATCAGCTTCAATATCTTCTGGAAATATTAATTTAGTTAAATATATGTTTAATGAAGTTGGATTTAATATTAAACATCATAATCAATTAGCAATAAGAACAACATGTGAAAATGGTCATTTACATATATTAAAGTATTTATTAGAATTTAAAGAAGTTGAACCAGAAGTAAATAATAATTATTGTTTAAGAATATGTTGTAAAAAGAATTATATTTCATTGGTAGAAGTTTTATTAGAAGATGAAAGAGTGAATCCATATGATATGAATTATGAATGTTTTATGATATGTTGTAAATTTGGATATTTTGATATTTTTAAGTTATTAGTTGAATATAACAAAAATATTGATTTAACATTTAATAATAATATTCTTTTGAAAATTGTAGAATATTATGATAATAAAAAAGATTTTATGGAAATTTTAAATAACTTTCAAAAATAATATTTTTTTATTTTTTTAAAGAGCTCTAAATCCTTCACCTCCTAATTTTTGAGCTCCCATAGCTGGCATATTCATTTGCATATCTCTCATTCCAATATTTGCCATATCTACACCTTGTTCAAGAGCTTGTCTTTGGAAGTTTTGGAGACCAGCAGCTACTTCTTCTTCATCTGAAGCTTGTTTACGAGGTTTAACTGACATCATACCTCCCATATCTTGACTCATGGTACCATCATTATTTTGAGGTAAGAAGTTAAAAACACCGAATCCTTCAATCATGCCATAAGAACGGAGAAGATAAAGAACTACGGCAAATACAACAGCATGAACGGCAGCAGCCATAATGGAAGTTTGTCCAGACATCCACCATTTCTTACCAACAGGAGGTAAAGTTAAGAGAACACCGGGTGAGAGAACGAAGAAGAGAATTGCTAAAGTGATATATTTCATCATTTTTGATTTTATTTTTTCTTATATAATTTAATTAGATATTAATATTTAATTAAAATGAATAAAAAAATAAAGATAATTAATTTATTTTTAAATTAATTTATTTTTTTTGAATACATTTTCCATTATGAATTTTTCCTTCATTTGATTTTCCATCACTTTTATTAGGACATGATTTATCATTCTTTAATAAAGATAAACAACATCTTTTACCATTATTTTCTTTTTTTGAAGCATCAAAATAACGATAATTATCATATGATTTATTTAACATAAAGTTTTCGATAATACCTTTACTTGTTAAACAATAACATATAACTGCAAAAATAATGGCATGAATAGCAGAAGATAAAATAGATGTTTGTCCAGTCATCCACCATTTCCTACCAATTGGTGGTATATTAAGAAGAACACCAGGAGAAAGGATGAAGAATAAAACAGCTAAAATAAGATATTTGAACATTTAGTTGGGTTTTTATAATATAATTAGATTTTTAATAAAATATATATAATAAATAATAAAAAAATAAATTTAATAATTAACACCACTGGCGAAATTAGATAAAATAACACGGTCATAAAAAGTTTGAAAGTATTGAGGAGTATATCTTTTTAGAGTTATTTTATTTTGATTCATTTGATTCTTCTTAATAATTTTTAAATATTCTATTTTTTTATTTTGTTGATAAGCTAATTGAGGTGATTGAAGTTTATTGTAGCGAGGACCATAAATATAAAAATGCATTTTTTTATTTAATTATAATAAATATTCTTAATTTATAAGAAGAATTAAAAAAGAGAAAAATAAAAAATAAATATGAATTAAATATATAAAAGGAATAAAATGTGTGGTTGTGGTAAATTAACAATTAAAAAATTAAATAATAGAAAAAAGAAAATGATGCAAAAGAAAAAATTAGCTCAAAATATTCAACAAAAATTAGAAGATTCTAATAATACCACTGACAATTTAGAATTTAAACCAACTAATCGTCAATCTGGTTTTCAACTACCAAATATGGTTGGTCAAACAACTGCTCAAATTAGAGCATTTGGAGGTGTTGGTACTAGAAGAATTAGAGGAAGAAGAATGAGAAAAAATAAAAGAAATCAAAGAAAATAAATAAAAATATTTAATTAATTTTTTTATGTTTAAAAATAAAAAATAAGTTTATTTTGTAACTTTAGAAAAAAAATCGATAAATTAACAAATGTGTAATTGTGGTGCAAAATTAAATACTTATCAACCTTTATATAAACAAGTTTGGACTAAAGACCGTTTGGGAAAACCAGTTTTAACAAAAGTACCTTTACCAAATCCAAAATTAAAGAGACAATTAAAAAGATTAAGACAACAATTTTTAGAAAAGAAAAATGCAGTCACACTCGAAGAACAAATTGATTTAGCCTTAAAATGAAATCATTTTTTTCTTTTGTAAAAAAATGGGTTTAATTTGGACCTCTATTAAGACCAGGAAGAGAGTTTAAATTATAGAATCCAAAATTATTTTTTTCATAAGGAGCATTATAACAGAGTTGAACATAATTAGCGAGAGATTGTCCTGGATTTAAATAAAAATCTCCCATATAACACCATATATTTTGAGTATTTTGATAAACAAAAGATTGTACTTTTCGACGACCGTCAGGTAAGAGAGGATAAACAATATATTTATAGTTATAAGTGTTCATATAGAAAAAGAAAGTTTGAGTATTAGTTTTTTTAGAGAATTCTATGAGATAATCTTTATTTGATTTTCTGATAGATTGATTATTGTTCATGAGGTTGCGCATTTGACGACGTTTTTGAGTGAGAGCTTCAGTTGCGTAGTATTGGTTATAATAATTTTCAACGAGAAAATCAAATTGATTATGAGTGAGTCTTTTTTTATTTAAAAGATTAAAATATTGTTGATTATAACAGTTATTATTAATAAACATTCTTCTTAATATAATATTGGATTTTATTTTTAGTAAAAAAATATATATAAAAATTATAAATTGAATATTAATAGGAGTTAATTAATTAAAAAGAATGGATATAAAATTAGAAAGTGATTTATTAGAATTTAGATTAAAGGATAAAAAAATAAAAAGAAGTAAAAAAAAATTAGAAAAAATAGAATATCCTAATATAAAAAAATATAAAGAAGCTATTAAATGGATTAATGATAATAATGAAGGTTATGTAAATTTATATGAACCAAAAAATTATATAAAATCTTTTAGAGAGATAGATGACAAAAAAGTTATTGATTATTATTTACAAAAACAAAAAATAAATGTTCAATTTAATTTTGATAATATTATAATAAATAATAGAGAATATCCATCTATTATAGATGAATATAACTTTAATAAAAAATATCCAAATTTACATGGTAAAAATATATTTTGGCATCAATTTTTAAATCCAATAAAACCATATTTTAAAAATAAAAAAATAATAAAAAAAATTACTTTTTTTCCATTTAATTCGCCTGATAGAGGTTTTATAGAAAAAGAATTAACTAATTTCTTTGATAATAAAAAGATTATAAAAAGTTATATATTTTCATTTAATCAAAGAATAGGTGAAAAATATGATTTTAAAATATTTCCATCTGTTGTTTTAGGTGATATAAATAATGAAAAATTATCAAATAAATTCAATAAACAAACTTTAAAAAAAGTAAAATTTGATTATGCTTATATTCTATTAAGAAGAACATTTAAAGACCCTATAGAAGTTGAAAAGAAAAGAGATATAGAAGGTAGAAAAGAGAAGTATCTATTACCAAGTACGATTAATATAATAAATTTTTTATTAAATCATTCTAATAAAAATGCATGTTATTTATTATATTATTACGAAGGTTTTAGTGTAGAATTTATAAATTATTTATGTTATTTAAGTCAATATTTTGATAAAATAAGGATATTTAAAAAAATACATGACCAAAGTGTTTATTTAAATTTATGGATAAATTTATTAGGATACAATGGTAAAAAAGTAAAAGAATATAATTCAAAGAATAATTATATAAAAAATTATCAAGAATTATTATATAAATTTAAAATATTTAATGAATCAAATCAAAATTTTTATATAAATTTTTATTATAATATAAAAAAAGAAAAACCAAAAATTGAGGATTTTAGTTTTGAATCTTTAATACCAAAAATAATATTATTTATAGAAAATAATAAATTTCCATTAAATCCAGTTTATAATTCAAAATTACAAGAATATTCTGATTTAACATTAAATGATATGAATAAATTTGTATCAGTTTATTATAATTATTCAATTTTTGATAGTTATACTGAATTAAATATAAAAAAAAATAATTGGATATTATTATCTATATTATTAGGAAAACAAAATGATAGAATAATGAATTATTATTTATTAGGTTCAAATAATAAATTAGAATTAGAGAAAGATTATGGTTTAGAAGATAATTTATATATACTTAACTCTTTAAATTTTATACCAAATAAAACAAATATTATAAATAAAAATACATTTTTAATAATAACAGATAATATAGATACAAAAACATTATATAAATATATTAAAAAAGCAAAAATAATTATGATTAAAAAAGATAAAAATTTACCATTTGAAGATTATAAAATAATAGATAAAAGTGAGAATTATTATTATTTAATGAAAAATTAATATTCTTAAAATTTATAAATATATCCTATATTAAGATAATCGATAGGAGTTAAATTCATATTATTTTCAACATTTTTATTTAAAAATTTATTATTTAAAATATCAAATAATTTTTTATAATATTTATAATCAGATGAAGATAAATTAGCTATATAATGAAAGATATTACCATCGTTAAGTATTATATCTGTTTTTTCATTACAATCAATATTTAATTCAATAATATTTTTTATAATATTATCTATTTTTTCTTTTTTATCAATTAATTTAGTTATAAAATTGATTCGATATAAAGAATCTTGATTTTTTAAATAATTTATATTATTATTATTTATATTAAAATGATAATTATTATGTTTTTTTAATAATTCATTTGTATTTATTAATTTAGTATTTTTAGTACAAATATAACAATGAGTTAAATTAATTAAATTATATTTATTTTTTAAATAATCAATTGACCATTTTAAATGTACAACATCATCACCAATAATAATAGAATTTGGATAATATGTAAATATTTTTTCAACAAAATCAATTAATTTTTTATCATTTTTTTCAAAGTCAATATAAAATAAATCAATTGGTATTTTATATTTTAAAAGTAAATTAAAATTTTGATAAATATCACCTTTAATTGTATATAAATTATTTGCATTTTTATTATTACTACAAAATGTTTCATATCTTAAATATTTATAAAAGAATTTTAAATCAATATCACTAATTTTATTATTAATAAAATCAGTCAAAAATAAATTATCATATCTATCAAAACCAAAATATTTTAAATTATTATTTTTAGATGTATTTATTATATAATTAGTTGCATAACCCATATAAGTACCAAATTCACATACTGAATTTATATTATAATTTTTTAAAACATAATCAACAGCTAATTTATTATTATAACTCATCCAACCAAAATCATTAGTTGGTATTTGATTAGTCATCCAACTTTGAACGAGTTTACAATTATTTTCAGATAGAATATTATTTGAAGAATTTAAATCGGAAAATCCACTTAAATCAAATGTTTTTTGAATAAAATTAAAGTCATTTGATGATATGATAGCACCAATAGTATTATAAATTCGAGCAAAAAAGTCTAATAATAAAGAATTTAAATCAAAATAATTATTAGAAAATCCATTAATTTGTTCTAAAATGATAGGAGTTATATATAATACATTATTATAAAAGATTGGATATCTTGGTTTAGAATTAATTTTTTGTTCTAAATTAGATAAATTATTAAAATTTATAATTAAAATATCTGGTTTTTTTAAATATTCTTTTAAAATAATTTTATTTATATTTTTAATATCTTCTTTATTAAAAATATTTATAGAGACTTTAGATATTTCTTCAGATTGATTTTTTTCATAAAAAGCTTTCATATATTGACATTCAATAATTTTTTTTGGATTAGAAGATTTAAATTTTAATATTTTATTATCAAATAATTCTTCTAAACTCTTTGTTTTACTTTCTTTCATCATCATTTTTATTGATTTTTTTTTTATAATATTCATTTATTAATTAATTATATTTACCTAATATTTAAATGATATAAATTTTTATAATTTTATTTATCAAATGAAGATTATTTTTTATTTAATTTTGAAAAATGAATTTAATAATTTAATTGAATTTTTTAATTTATCTGGTTCTGGTGAATATGCCCACATAATCATATTAATATGTATAATAGTAGGTAGTCCTTTTAATGCTCCATCTTTATGAAAAAATG
>JACCDO010812897.1_pt1 | contig 11800 bp, 10 predicted proteins | sample 7446101 | NCBI WGS metagenome assembly JACCDO01 (sample SAMN15323440, study PRJNA562643) | freshwater metagenome | isolation source: river surface water | place: USA:Blue River Watershed | collected 2017-08-16 | reverse complement strand
TCACTATAATGCTGCAAAGAAAAGAGTTATAGAGTTAAGTCAGAGTACAAATGCACCATTTCATTTAAAAATGCATACTTCTACCGCGGTGAAGATCTATACCGCTATATCAACACTATTATATGCAACATTATCTATTGCTAGAGCTAATGAATTAGATTTTTTTATACGACAGAATAGTGTTCACTTACCACAAAGTATATTTGATTTAAACGAATGGAACGCAATCTTGAATCTAGCGAGGGATCACCGCGGTGGTGGCGCAAGTGTCGGAGTAGGCACTGCGGTAGATGGGACTAATAATAATAACTTGGGAAGTAATCGAGGGAAAGTGCTGATGAAAGCCGCCGCGTACATCAAGAATGATTTACAAACTATGAAGAAGAATATTGTCAAAGAAATGGCTGCGTTCGATGATATGATAGCGTCTGTCGCGTCTCAAATCAAGGCGAAACCTAGTAGTAAACCAGTAGAACAGAGGAACAAGGCAACGGATGTATTGAAAGATGAAATTGCCCATTTAAACGCTAAACATAAGGAAGAACTACGTGATATTAATGAAAAACATGCCGGAGAAACAGCAAGGCTGCGAGAAGAATATGCTCATGACATAAAGAAACTCCAGCACGAGTTGGATCTAGTGAAATCCTTGACCGACACAACCTCAACACCTGATGATGTTCGGGCCAGGTATGAGGATGAGATCAACAGCTTGAAGGCAACAATAGCAAGTAATGACGAGCAATTACTGCAATATAAAACGCAGATTATTGATGGTATAACGGACAAGGATGCGAGGATTCTTGCGTTGGAACAAGAATTATTAGCTGTTAGAAGTAGTGAACAAGTTGCCCCTGAAACCGACAAATTTAACGCACTGAATGAAGAATATAATGCTGCTGTGCTAAAGCTGAACGCATTGAACGAGCTAGTAGCAAGCACGCAGTCCGAGTGCAAGTTAGTCACAGGAAAATTACAAAATGAATGCGAGAAAAACACTGTATTAACAAGCAAACTAGTAGAATTAGAATCGATTCCCAAGGCAGATCTGCAGGAAATAGAGCGGTTACATGGTGAAATCGCTTTATTGCGACAGCGAACAATAGATTTGGAAGCACATATAGAAGAGTCTGCTCGACCAAGTGATCCTATTGATGAGTCCGTTGATCCGAAAGAACTGTTGCAGAAAGAGGTGGAGAGTAACAAGATATTGTCTTTCAAGTTGAAGCAAGCGCAAGTGGACCTAGACTATGCTAATAAGGCCAAGAGTACGTTGGCGGACCAGTTGTCTGCACAAGCAAAGGATCGTGAGACTATTCAAGCGGAACTAACAGCTACATCGACTCAACTGCAAGTGGTTAGTAGTGACCACGAGGCAACACAGACTCAGCTTCAAGCTGCGTTAGCGCAGACACAAGCTATTAGTAGTGACCACGAGGCAACAAAGACTCAGCTTCAAGCTGCGTTAGCGCAGACACAAGCTATTAGTAGTGACCACGAGGCAACAAAGACTCAGCTTCAAGCTGCATTAGCGCAGGTACAAGCTATTAGTAGTGATCGTGAGTCAATACAAGCTCTTTCACAAGAATCAACATCATCACAACTTCAATCATCGACAAAGGACTTAGAGACAACACAAGCCCAGCTTCAAGCTGCACTAGCGCAGGTAGAAGCAGTTACTAAAGACTACGAGGCGGCACAAGTGCAGATACAAACATTGATGCAGTATCGCGACACGTTAAGCAACAAGTTTAAAGAGTTACAACGAAGTCTGGATGAAAGTGTGGCAGCCAAAACACAGCTCAATGAGCAAGTAAGCAAGGAGCAAGCAAGTAATCAAAACCAATTATTAAAAATTAAAGAATTAGAGAAAAAAATAGAAGGACTCAGTAGTACTGCACAAGGTGGTGTGAAAGGCAGCGAGGAAGACAAGCAGGTGATAATCAGTCTTCAAAAGCGTATCAATGACTTAGAAAAGGCCTCAAAGACCGTATCCGCCCCACGGTCACTTCCATCACTCAGTGACTACTCACCTGCGCATCATAAAGTAGCCGTTGAAGTACAAAAACTTATTCGTGGCTTTTTAGGTCGTGCAAAAGTCAAGAAATTACTGATGAAGCATGTTGCGAGTGACCGCGGTATCTTGGTGGCCTGCGACGGTACCCATCAAGGCGAGACCGGGTGGTATTATGAGCAAGATTTATATTTCTACTTTTGCTTAGATGCCCATGGTAACTACTTGTTACTATGTGGACCAATAACAAAAGAGATGTACGACTTGGTAAGAAATTCACTCACTCACCTACTCACTCACCTACTCACTGACTTACTCACTTACTCACTTACCCGCAGGCAAAATTAGAGGCAGAGAGTATATATGATGCGACTCTATCAAGCGGACCAAATGGTTGGTTAAACAAGAGTTTAGCTATTGATTACGAGGGACTTAGTGGGGCTCGCATTCAAATAGAGACGTTAGTTGATGATTTGAAAGAGAAAAATGCACAATTGGAATTGACAAGTGATACTTTGAATGAGTATAAGAACCAAGTGAAAATAGACATGCAGAACTTGAATATTAACCATCACGAGGTAGCCCTACCACTCACCCCCTTACTCACTCACTTACTTACTTACTCACTCACTTATGCAGGAAATCAAGCGACTAGCTAATGAGAATATCCGCCTTCAAAGCATCATCAACAAGCTGTCTTCACAAAGAATAATAGATGCGAAGAACAGCGCTAACAATAACCAGTTAAATGAGGACCATCTTAACTGCATAGTGAAGGTGCAGGCAGCGATGCGCGGCATCAAGTGCCGACAGGAGCTCATACAAGCACATCGAGCTAAATTTGCAGAAAAAGATGGTGTGATGCATGCGGTGGGTCGAACGGTACAAGGCGAGGAAGGTTGGTACCAAAACTCGAAAGATTCAGTGTTATATTTTGTTATTGATGAAAGTGGGAAGTGGAAGTGTCTTGCTGGTCCATTGGACAAGAAACTGTACGATATCTTGGTGAGACCACCGGTAGTGAAAGGTACATATCACTCTCCTATTCACTCACTCACTCACTCACTCACTCACTTACTCACTCACTCATTATAGGGATCAAGAATACAAATGAAGTTAAACTGTATAAGTTCAACGCATCATGTTTATCCAGCGAGTTCCAGGGACTCGATGTGTATGTGCAGCACGACACACAGAAGCTGTGTGCGCTAGTTGGCCTTGATAGCCTCACAAATAGCACGTACTAAGATATTAATCACTCAACATCAATTATTTACAAGATAACTCACATATAAACAAAATAAACCCACACAAAAGTATATAATCAATTCTAATAACACAACGAGGTATCAAAGATACTCGCACCTACACTTCTCTCACACAAACACTTTTACTATCCTCTCGCGTCCCTACTGCTGTCTACTAGTCCGAGTCGTCGGTATAGTTCGTCGGCGCTTCGGCATTGGCACCATTGTTATATTCAGGAAATGGAAATGCATCGACTACCATCGGCTCTATCCGCACACGACATATCTGAGGCTCGCACGCAAGTCCGTTGCATCCAATTTGCTCACAATTATAGCACACTAACCCTTTCGTTCCTCGCGATCTACTGCATATACAAGTTGTATTATGACGCTTTCTTTCACCATTCACTTCTACATAATAGTTTCTATGAGTGGGTAAGAGAGTAAGTACGTAAGCTAGTGAATAGGTAGATAAGAAGTGCCAACCTTTTATGCACCTGACCAATAACTCCCCGCTTTACGCAACTGCCGTATATCCCGCTAATCTCCTCGTCTGTAGGATACAAACAAACACCTAGAGACCTTTCCGCAAAACCAACTTTATATCTTTTTGGTAATTTTATTTTTTTTGTATCATCATATGCTTCATCATCTGATGATAAGTAAGTATCAACTCGTTGTTGTTGTTGTTTTTGAAGTAGTAGCTGTAGTTGTTGGTCGTTACTACTTACACGTTCAATTTCCTCTGAGAAAGTGTTTGGTAAGTTAATACGTAAGTAATTGAATGACCAAGGAAATAATGAATAAATACCTTTAATGTAGTTGTTGACCCGTGCATCATCCGACGAAGCACCCGATGATAATGTTATAGAGTTACTTAAAGATTTATAACTATTAGATGTATTTTTATCTTTTTTTCTTTTTGTTGGACCCAAATTTTCTTCATTAACTATACATGATATCTCTGTTTGTACACCAACAGTAACATACTTATCACCTATATAATTCCTAAGAAGCATAAGAATAAGAAACGATTAATTAGTAGATGTATGAAGGTACCTGTCTATTAAGCGTGGCATATCAACCAACGCAGCTACAGCAGATGAAACGCGACTGCATTCCCTATCAGACATTGAAGGGTCTTCTTTAATCATATTACTGACTATTCTCTTTCGAGCTCAATTCAATTCAATTCTATCTTGAAATATTGAGCTTCGTGTGTGAACTGTGGGCAGATGTTTGATTGAGCTGAGCTTTTTTTCCTGGAGTTGAGTTGGTCCTGCGCTACATCGTGGCCGAATACAAAGTAGTGAGGTGAAGAGGTAGTGAGAGTAGAGAGAGAGAGAGAGAGAGAGAGAGAGTTACGAATTTTGAATGCTGCAAGATAAGCTATAGTACATATTATTGTAACTACAGTTGAAGAATATCTAAGAATAATTGAGATTAACTAGCAATAAGATCCTTATTATATACGGAGGATTTAGTCTTTAATCATTCTATTGACCAGGTAATTAATGATTATACTTATGTAAACAACAACAAAACATTTTGTGCCGAAATACGCGGCCCTTATATGCTCAATGCTACCATTTTTGAGAGTAGCAAGGTGAGTCAGTGCAAATGCATTAAAATGATGATGTTTTTAATAGTAGCAATAATTTTGGTGGCACAATATGCACATGGTTACATATTGACGCCCAGAGGGCGATCCATGCGATTGTTACCTCTTAGAGATACACATGATGAACCAGTTTGGTCCAGCGCAGTCTCGACTAATGCCGATTTAAATGAGGCAATAATAGAGGTACAATTGACTTGATTTCACCATATTTCACTCATTTTGCTTACTAATTACTCGCTGATTCATAGGTAATAAATAAGAGTAAAATGGTGAATGATGATGAGGATAACGAGAGCATTGCTATAGTATTTGTATCGTCTATTTACGAATACGCTGCCTATAATTTTGCTAGTATTCACGATCAAATCAAGAGTAATATGAAGAACATAAAGCACATCTTTGGTTGCACAACTGGTGCTGTTGTTGGTGTTGAAAATATGACAACATTATCACCTGTTGAAATTGGTACTACCCCACTCATTCAATACAATATTAATCACTAACTCAATCCCTTGTACAGAATCTAGAGCAAGTATAACATTAATGGTTGCACGACTATCCAAGGATATCAGTAGCTCGGTATTTCGACTAGGTTTTAGCTCATTTTTTATTTATTTGCTCCTTTATACTCACTTACTCTTGTAAAGATCCTAGCGATGTTGATATATTATTCAATGATAATGCACCTGCTATATCAGACAATGTTAAGAACCTATACGCTGCTAATAAGGGAATAACGAGTACTACCCAGGGCTCAGTGACGCTTTTACTGGCAACAGAGTCTGTTAAGAATGATTTAAGCGAAATAGGTAATGTTGTCAACTTACTTACTTACTTACTTACTTACTCACTCACTCACTCACTCACTCACTCACTCACTATAGTATCAAAAATTAAAACCAAGTTAAATACAGATGTCTTTGGTGCCGTGGCATCGTCGGTGACATCATTGCACATGCCAAAATTATTCCTTTCTTCAGCTGATACCGGCGATTTTGAGAAATATAACAACGGTATCATCGGCATTACTCTGAGTGGTAACGTGAGCACGCAGTCAGTGATTGCTCGCTCGTGTTTGCCGGTCGGTCCTGTGTTTTCAGTTGAAGAAGTCAATGGTATTTTTGTTTTCTTACTCAGTCATCCACTCACTTACTCACTCACTTGCTTATTAGGTAGGGAAATTATAGGATTACGCAACTTAGATGATGGCACATTAGCCCCTCCACTGGTTCAACTAGAGCAGGTCCTCGAGACTATTACTACGGAGCAATCATATTTATTGAAGAGAGAATTACTAATTGGTGCGTCACTCACTCACAAACTTACTAATATACTTATTCACCCACTCACTTACTCACCCATCTATAGGCACGGCACCAAAGCTATCCGCTCCTGGTAGTATCAACACCTCACCATATTTCTTTGGTCAGAAGCCGGTATCCTTCGAGCCATTGGTCGGCAGCATCATCATTCCTTGCCTCGTCAAACGCGGTCATCTATTTCAATTCTGCATCCGCGATGCCACCGCAACCCGTCAAGACCTCGCGTTAGCCATGCATAAAGTACGAAATATTCTGCAAAATTATCAAGAGAATAAGGCGCACATCATGTCGGTCCTACTTTTGGGGTCGATGGAACGAGGGAACAAGGTTTTTCGTCATCAAAATTGGGAAAGTTTACAGTTATATCACCAAATACAGTCAGTTCTTAGTAAGAAAGAGCAAGGCCAGGTGATGCCATCCATAGGTGGGTTTTACAGCGCAGGTAAGAACACACTGACTCACTCACTCACTCACTGACTCACTCACTTACTTACTTACTAAGGAACTATCTTGAACATAAATGATTCGTCTGATTCCGAGTCTGACAGCAACGTAGCCATCATGGAAGCCGACTCGACCTACACCTTCATAACTAAGATATACAACGGCGACACGCAGCCTGCGATCACTACTTCGCATGTACTTGAGTCGACCGTTGAGGATGTTATGAGTAAGGACGAAGCTGCGATATTCTCGGATATTAATGACGGTGTAATAGTCAGTAAGCGCGATCCCGAGAGTGCGCATCCCACCCGCGTTGCCTCCATGGACTACTATGTGCCCGACAAGATCCCTCAACCTCGAAATATATTAGAATCAATGCTTTGGGATCGTGAAAAGGACGTGGATCGCATGCGAGAACGTTTTCAAATGAGTAAAGCATTGATTCAAGCCAAGTTAAGTGAAGCCAAGTACCCTCAACGTGACTTGAGTCAAGCTATTATTGATGCGAATATCAAGCGATCTTTGCTGTCGAAGGACGGCTTAGGGATCCCACCAATCCTCGTCGAAATCGTGCGTAACTCATTACATAACGGAAAATTAGATGAAAATGGAGTGAGTATCACAGAGTTAGCCAAGAAATACGAGGGATGTGGAGCGATTGCACTTGGAGCAAATGTTGATTTTGGGACGTTCCGAGGACAGTACGAGGATGTCGATGCGATGAAGCTGAACACCAAGCTACCGGTGTTCTGTAACGACTTTATTGTGTACGGGTACCAAATATTCAAGGCTAAATCATCGGGTGCTGATGTGGTCAAGCTGATGGCCGCAATATTAAGTCCGGCAGATATTAATTATCTGATTAAAGTAGCCAAGGCACTGAGGATTGCATGCATGGTGAGTTGCTTACTCACTCACTCTTACTCACTCACTCACTTACTTACTCACTCACTCACTTGTTTAGGTTGTTGTGTCATCTAAAGTGCAGCTACTAGATGTTCTTACCCATGTGCAAGGTCTGCAGATGATTTCAGTGTCAAGTAGAAACATGCGGATATGGAAGCTAGAACCAATGAAAGCAACTAATATACTACAAGATGAAGATGTTAAAACAGCTATCAAGAACTACAGAGGTACTGACTTGCCTACTTACTCACTCACCTACTCACTCACCTACTCACTTACTTACTCACTTACTCACTTACTCACTTACTCACTTACTTACTCACTCACTTACTTCAGAAAAAGCAGCAAGTGAGGGTAGCAAGCTTTTGCTGTTACAGGAAGGATTCGTAAGTGTTGACGAGTTCAACGGATCCAAGAATAACGGTGTTGACGCGGTCATTTTAGGCGAAGAATTGCTCCGAGAAAAATCAACAAACGTCGCCGACACCTTTACAAAATGGATTATATAAACTTATTTGCCATTCATTCGCCTGCGTGCGTGCGTGCGTGAGTGAGTGAGTACTCCGCGAGCACGGTTTACTCGTTTATATTTTGTTTAAATGTAAATTATTTTTCTTCTGAACAGTACCGGTCTTCCCCGGCCCTCTTTTTTTGAACCGGTACCGGTACCCACATTTGAAGCTCGGGTTTGAGTAGCACAAGATTAAATTATAACTAAGCGTATTGAAATAAATATGTCAATACTAGTAACGAAGTGTTAGTAATAGGGTTAGAAGTAGGTGCAATAAGTTTATTTGAAGCAATTGAGCGCATTAAACTTGCAGTTTGTCGCGCATCTTTTCTTGTTTAGTTACTGTAATATCTGTTTGCATTGTTTCTCTACCTTTTTTTCTTCCCGGAATCGCTAATCCCAAAAGAGGTGTCATATCCTCGCTAGAGTGAAAAAAAAATCAAGTACGCCTGTTTCCATCATTACCCATTGTTAGGTAACCTATACACGCTTTTGAATCACTAGATTGAAGCTACAGGTTGTCATAGCAATGACAGAGACACCTCGCTCTATTTCTTTCACAGATATTGATAAATTAAAAGAAAATGGAAAAATTATTCTTGTTCACATGAAAAAAGCATACGATTTAACCAATTGGAAGCATTTACATCCTGGTAATTGCAAATTCACTCTATTATTTTCATTTCTAACTAATCTAACTTATTTACTCATCAATTAGGCGGGAGTCTAGTGCTTGAGAATCTCGCTGGAACGGATTGCACGGATCAGATTCTTGTATACCATCCTGTTGGTGTTATTGATAAATATTTGAAGTACTTCTATATTGGTGATGTGGAATATAAAAAACAAGAAGAGGTATGTACAATTATCATCTATCAATCCTACTTACTAACTCATGCATTTATTTTATAGAATTCAATGATGAATATCTCCTTAACGCCAATATCTGTTTCATTCCGTAAATTAAACGACGAATTGATCAACGAGGGCTTATACACGACGCATTTATCATATTATTACATACAATTGCTGAAACTACTTGTATTATTCACTGCAGTTGTATCACTCATAGTCTATAACAGGTACCTTACTCCTTACCCACGATATCTAACTACTTACTCATTCAAATATTGTAGAAATAAAAATTGGTTGCCAATAGTCTTAGCTGCCGTGATTTTGGCAGTATTTTGGCAGCAATTAGCGTTTATTGTTCATGATTCGGGTCATAACTCTATCACGCATAACAGTGCAATAGATAACGTGGTTGGAGTCACCTTAGGGAACTTGTTCTCGGGTATTTCGATTGGTACTTACTCACTCATTTGCTCATTCACTCATTTACTTACTCGTTAACGCATAGGTTGGTGGAAACATTCTCATAATGTGCATCATATTGTTACTAATGATCCCGAGAAGGACCCCGACGTGCAGCACTTGCCGATGTTTGCAATTAGTGAAGACTTCTTGCATAACATCTACTCTACTTACCATAAACGGATATTAGCTATCGACTCCGTTGCTAAGTTTTTACTCAGGTAGAACTCTCGCCCACTTACTTACTTACTTACTTACTCACTTGCCTATAGACATCAGCATTTGACTTACTATGCAGTGTTGATGATGGGTAGATTGAACTTGTATGTTTTGTCATTTCAATTTTTGCTATTAAATAAAAATAATAAACACTGGATGTATGAATTATTTTGCTTGTGTTTATTTTGGTTCGTAAATCACTCACTCACTCACTCACTCACTCACTTACTCACTCACTCACTTACTCACTTACTCACTTACTCACTTACTTACTCACTCACTCACTTACTTACTCACTCACTCACTCACAGGTGTTGGTTTGTGTATTTATTGTCCCACGTAGGATCATGCGCTCAAATTGTATCATTTGTATTAGTATCTCACGCGCTTACGTTTATTTTGCATATTCAGATTAATTTGTCTCATTACTCGATGGAGATCGTCAACTCCTTCAAGCACTCCGAGCCCTTCATATTACAGGTTCACTTACTTACTCCTTACTTACTTACTTACTTACTCACGCACTTACTTACTCATCTATTCAGCAACTGCGTACGACGAAGGATATTGAGTGCCCGCAATGGTTGGACTGGTTTCACGGAGGACTGCAGTTCCAAGCAATTCATCATTTATTCCCAAGAATTCCTCGACATAATCTGCGTCGTGTGCAAGGGAAAGTAATGAAGTTATGCAAAGACTGGGTACGTTACACTTCTTATCACTCACTGACTCAGTCACTCATCCACTCACTCATCCACTCACTCACTTATACTTTACAGGGCATAAAGTACGAAACTATCTCGTTTGTCGAAGGGAATCTGGTAATTCTCAACAAATTGAAGAGTGTAGCAAGCAGTCCGCTACTCCTGTAGAGTGTGTTAGTTAGTGAGAAGTTGTGTGTGTGAATGTTTATTAAATAGACATACGTTTACAGTACAAACATATCTGATTTTCTGGTGGATACACACCAAGGAACCTCTGTTTCTGTTGTTAGTGTGCATCACTCCCTTTTCCTTACTTCATGAATGGTTTGATTTCATCAGCATTTAGTTCAAGCCATATTTCATTTCTTCTCAACCAAGGGATGGTAAAAGGTGGATGAAACTGAGCGACCATGTAATGCGCATTTGCAGCAGTTCTGTCGTTGTCAGATATAACTTTGTCCTCTTTAAGCTTATTCAACAAGTCGTTCACCTTCTGTGTTTCTACCATTTTATTAACCCAACCTAGTGAAAGGAGGAATAAGAGAGTAAGTAACGTAACACTACAATGAAACTAGTAAAAAACCTGAGAAACTATTGACTGCTAACACTTTTTTTCTTTGTTTATCGATTTTTATATTATTATTGGTAGGTGCTGGTGCTTCATTTGCTTCGTGCATCGAAAAAGGCAGGACAAATGACATTTCTTCACCGTTCTTCTTATTCTCAAACAAAACAGGTGCTGTCATTGCCATTGGTGTCTTCTTCTGGTTTTCAGGAGTCCCAAAGACACCAATATATCTCGCTAATGTATTAAAACTTTTGTCTTCTCCAGTCACTGCCATATTTACCGAAGCCATTACGAATGGTTCATACTCACGAATTTCATACGACGACCTTGTTGATAATACGCGGTATATTGGCTCTTCACAACCAGTGCGACCAAACACTATCCCCATACTTTAACTATTACTTGCTGACTTGAACAAGAAACGAGAGTACTTGATTGAGCGATTTGCGAAGTGTTCCAACAATGAGTCATTTCATTTCCGGCCTTTCAAGAGTTGGAGTTATATAGAATGGATAGTGAATGTATTAGAGAATTAGTATATCGACATTGTAATTTTTAATATTAGATTAATCTTAATATTATTACAATTGATGATGTAATAGCTTCATGAACATTTAATTAGATGTCATTAGGTATTCAATAGCAGCTGGCATACATGGAATACTTACGAGATAGTTAGATTCTATCTTATTAGATGATTACACAAGTAAAAGTGATGAAATAAGTTCATCGAGAGGTATCTAATCCCTTTTTGAACTGTTTCCCAAAATACATGATTTTTGTATAGAAATGGATGCGGGGGATGCCGACATTATTGACGGCGAGAATGTTAGTAATGGGGTTACCTCGGCTACAATGAGTGATGGCGATATTCAGCAAATATTACGTCAATTCAATACTAAATTTGCCAAGAGTAAAAATGCCGGGGTA
>JACCDO011031525.1_pt1 | contig 11801 bp, 8 predicted proteins | sample 7446101 | NCBI WGS metagenome assembly JACCDO01 (sample SAMN15323440, study PRJNA562643) | freshwater metagenome | isolation source: river surface water | place: USA:Blue River Watershed | collected 2017-08-16 | reverse complement strand
TTATAAAGTCTGCTTTCAATTTTAAAAGTGAAAAAATATTAAGTTAGATTTTACAAAATAAAGAATTATATATTGATAAAGTTGAAAAATTTAATTTTATTAATGATGAATTATTAAATAAAAAAATTGTAAATAATTATAAAATAATTAATAATATTGATGAACATTTAAAAGAAATATTGTATATAAATATTTTAAAATATCCTAATATATCTTTGTTAAATACTTGTAAAAAATATTATCCAGATTTATTTGAAAATAAATCTATTTTTTCAGATTTAATTTCATCAAAAATGGACAATAAATTATTTATGGATTTATGTGAAGATATTAAAAAAGATAGTTATGTTCATTATAATGTTATTAATAAATATATTATTCAGAATGAAAATAAATTATTAGATATTGATAAATTAAAATATGTTTGTGAAAATTTTAGTCAATATATTTTTACCAATATCGAATTTTTACTAATTAAAAATTTATTAGATAACAAAACTAGAGAAAAAATAAATAATGAAATATTTTTAATATTACATCACAATGGTTATCGTTTTTCTGATGACTTTTTTTTATATTTAGCTAAAAATAATAATACACTTACATATCCATTTGATCCTGAAAAAATACCAATTTTAACCAATCAAAAAAATGATATTGACTATTCACAAATTTATTATAAAAATTTAATAAGTTATTTTATTAAAAACAATATACCTGTATCGTGTGTTTATGGTGAACAAATAGCATTTATGGGAGAATTAAGTATTTTAAAAATATTATATAATCAATCTTATCACTTTTCAAAAATGACATTATATTTTGCATTAAAAAATATGCATATTGAATGTATAGAATTCTTAAAATATGTTTGTAAAATAGAATGGAATCAAGAGTGTTTATTATTATTACAATTATATAAAAATGGTAAAATGACACATGAGAAATATACAAAAAATAAAGATAAAAATATTTTTATGTATCAAAACCCCATGGAGCACAAAACAAACGAATAAAATCAGCATCTTGATATAATTCATTAAAACTAAAAGAAGTGTGATATAAAGGAGAATCAAATATAGAAAAAGTGTAAATATTTTCTTTTTTAATATTATAATTAGTAGTTAAATTATTAATTATATTTATCATTGTAAATCCATGACGAACTAAATCATCCATAATTATAATTTTTTTATTTTTATTTTCTAATTTGTTTTTTAGAAAATCTTCATCATCATAAATAATAGTATCATTTATATTTGTTTTATCTTCAGTTAATCTTTTTATTTTACATGAAGTTAAATCTATATTTTTATTTAATTTTTGTTTAATAAAATATTTAAAAAGATGAGCTAAATAATAACCACCTGTTCGAATACCAATAATTAAATCAATATCAAAAATAAAATCATGTTTTAAATTATTAGTTAATATTATATCAAAATTTTTGTAAATATTTTCCCAAGAAAGAAAAGAAACATAAGAAGGAATATAATTTTTATTCAAATTCTTGTCAAATAAATTTTTTTGTATTGATATGTATTTTTTATTATAATCATTTTCATTTAATCTTTCTTGTTTTGTTTTTTCAAATTCATCTTCAACTATTTTATTTTCAATTTTTAATAAATTATTTGAACAATTTAATTTTTCTAAAAAATAAAAATAATTATTTAATTCTTGAAAATCATTTAAAGGTTCTTTTTCCATTTTATTATACCTAATTATGAAAATTAAAAAAAAATAGAAAAAATAATTTTAATTTATATAATTAGGGATTAATTATGATATCTTACAATCTTTTTATTGATTATATCAAACAAAATAAATTAGTTATGTTTTCTTATGTTTTTCTTTATGTATTATCTTATGCTTTAGAATCAATCTTTTTACCCAGATTATCTGCTAATTTATTTACTAATTTTTCTAAAAATAAATTAAGTATTATTTATAAAAGTTTTATTTATATTACTATCACATGGATTGTAATACAATCTACATTTGTTTTAGTAGGTTTATTAGATTCTAAAATAACTCCTGATTTATGGATTAAATTTAGAGATTATATTGTAAATAATTTATATTATAAATATGAAAATAATTATCAAGATTTAGAATTAGGTAAAGTATCTACTGAATTATCAACTATTCCTGGTAATTTTATAGATTTTATTAATTTATTCTTTGAAAATATTTTACCTCGTGTGTTAATTATTATTGTTATGATTATTTATTTTTTTATAGTTAACTGGAAAATTGGTACATTATTTGTTTTACTTTTAATACCTTTTGTTTTATTTTATTATTATAAATTAAATAGTTGTACAATTTTATCAAATGAAAGATATCAAAAGTTTAAGATTTTAATGGAAAAATTCCAAGATAAATTCTCTAATTTAGCTACTATTTACACATCAGGAAATATGTATAAAGAAATAAAAGAATCACAGAAAGAGCATAATAAATACGGAAATTTTTATGCTCAACAATTATTATGTACAAATAATCTTAAAATGATTGGTTTTGCCTTTAATATAATTATATTTATTTCAATGAATATTTTTACACTTTATTTATATTTTAAAAAGCAAATAACAGCAACTACCTTTATTGCTTTATTCATTACTTTCTTATATTTAGTGACCCATATATCAAGAATTGCTTATCAAACACCACATTTAATATTAAGAATGGGTATAATTAATGAAACTGATAAATTTATGGAAAATATAACATTAAAAAATAGAATGCAAAATATAAAACCTGAATTAAATATTCAAAATGGTAAAATACAATTTAAGAATATTTATTTTAGTTATCCTAAAACCAATTATCAAGTTTTACAAAATATTAATTTAAATATTCAACCAAAAACTAAAATCTGTATTTTAGGAACTTCTGGTTCAGGTAAATCTACTTTATTTAAATTATTATTAAAATTCTATGTTCCTTCAAATGGTGCTATATTAATAGATGATAATGATATTCAAAAATATGATTCAAATTCTATAAGAAAACAAATATCATATGTAAATCAAAATACTAAACTTTTCCAAGATACTATTTATGAAAATATTCGTTATTCTAATAATGAATTAACAAATGAAATTATAGAAAATAAAATAAATGAATTTGGTTTAAATGATATTTTCTCAAATATTAAACATAATTATAACACTCAATGTGGTGTTCAAGGTAATAATTTATCAGGTGGACAAAGACAAACTATTATTTTATTGCGTGAATTCTTAAATCCTTCAAAAATTTTAATTTTAGATGAACCTACTGCTGCAATTGATGATTATCATAAAAAATATATATATAATTTTATTGATAAAATAGGTAAAGAAAAAACAATGATTGTTATAACACATGATAGAACACATTTAGATATATATGATCAAGTTTATGAGTTAAAAAATGGTAAATTAAGTAAATATTAAAATAATAAATTTAATTTTTTTTTTATTTTATCTTTTATTTTTATTCAAAATAAAAATAATATCAAAATTAATATTAGAGAACTTTTTTTTAAATGGATTCAAAAGTTTATAAACAATTAATGACTAAAAGATTTAATACTTCACCGAGAATTTTAACATCTGAAAAAAAATATAATATTAATGATTTAATAAAAATGAAATTAGGTAAAAAATTAATCCAAAATGTTAATTTAGGTCAAAAGAAAAAAGGGAGTTTATTATCTTCTACTTTTAGCTCTTTAAGTAAAGTCAAAAATAAAATACAATTAGGATTTTCTGGAGAAAGAATAAATAAACCATTGAAAAATTTTAATCAAATATTAAAATCAATAGATGAAAATAAAGATATTATGAATTCACAAGAATTTAATATTGAAAATATAGAAAAAATAAATTTCTTTAATGATTTATCAAATTATTCTTTAAATAAAATATTTTATACAAATACACAAAATTTAATAAATATTATACCTCGTATCAATTATAATTTATTTATAGACATTTTTGATTTAAAATTAAAAATACCTCGTACTACTTTGTTAACACAAAATACTATAGAAGTTATTTTTAATAATAAATTTGATAAAAGTAAAAGTGAAGCAGATGATTTTACAACTTCCTTTGTACCTTTAAATCAATTATTATTTATTTTAACAGATTCTATTTCCCAAGATAATTATAAAAATAATAATTTAATAAATTATTTTAATGACTTTTATATTAATTTAGAGTATTTAAAAAAAAAACAAACATATGTTAATGATTTAAATAAATTAAAAATATCAAGATTTATTAATAATTTTATAAAATTAATTATTAATAATTATCAAAATAATATTGATTTTATTCGATTTTTAATTAATAAATATTGTAATCTTTTTGGTATTTATTTAATTAATTATAATTATATTGAATTATATAATAAATTATCGTCTCTTCCAAATCAAGGTCCTATTAAATTTGATGTAAGACAAATTAAAACTTTGACAAAAGAAATAATTGACGAAAGTAATTATAAAGGTTTTGTTAATAAAAATATTCAACAATTAATAAATAAACCCCAAGCATATTTATCTGGACAAAAATATTCTGTTCAAAATAGTATTAAAATAAGTGATAAATCACTTGATCCTGTTGAACAATTTAGAGAAGTATTATTATATGAATGGGAAAATTTTTATAAAGAATTAAATAAATATTTTGTAATAGAAAAAAGAGAATATAATACAGAAAATATTAAAAAATTAGGTAAAGATTTAATTTCTTTATTATTTTTTAATATTTTTAATGCTTCAAATTTTATTAATAAATTATTGACTTTATTTGATTCATATAAAAATCCCAAAATCAATACAAAATCTAAGTTAGACAAATTAGTTACTTTAGAAATGAAAGAAATTTATAAAAAAATAATTAATAAATTATTTATACCTGTTCGAAAAGAAACAATTAAAAATGAAAAAAGTTTAGAAAAATTATTTTACGAATCAAATCTTAATTTAAATAAATTAATTGATTTTTATAGAAAAGATCATACTAAAACTGAATACGATGAAGAATTTTTAAATTATCAACAATTATTAATTAAGGCATTACAAAATATTAATATATTGTATAATACAAAATTAGTAGGTCAAAATTTAAGATTAAAAGAATTAGACGATATGTTTTGTAGATTAATAGATTCAGTTAAAGAAAAATATCAAGATTATATTAGACGAAGACAAAATAATCTTGCATTTATCCTAGTAAAAATTTTTAATTCAAAAAATGTTCCAATTATTAACATAAATATAAAATGTCAAAATAAAGAAGCTAAAAAAGAAATAATAATTTTCTTAAGAACATATTTTGCCGCTCTCTACAGAAAAAATATGGAAAAATTGATATCATTGTTTCAAACAATAATTAGTGATATTAAAAATTATAAAACTAATGGTGTTTTTAATTTATTTAATGTCTTGTGTGAATACCAATTTTTAATGTTTAGTGCCGAAAATAATAATTTTAATACACAACTTTTAGCTTTTAAAGAAAAAATAAAATCTGCGGTACAAGAGGTTGATGATAAAATTAATATATTAAAAAATATAATTGAAAATAAGCCAGCTTTGTATTATGACACTCATTCGTTTGGTGATAGAATTATTAAATTTAATAGTTTCAGAACAGGTATTAAAATTATTAATTCAATAATGGAATTTATTAATGATGCAAATCAAAAATTAAATAAAGAATCAAAAAAAAAATTATCGTATGATATTAAAACTGAATATAATATATTAGTTAATAAAATTAATCCTTTGTTCAAAATTATAAGTGATGGACCTCATCAATCAGCTTTATCTGAATCTAATCGAAATTTAATAAAAGCCAAAAACAAAATTTAAATATATTTTTTGTTTTTTATATTTTTTATAAATATTTTTAATTTAAATATTAAATAAATTAAAATTCAGGAAGTCCATTCAACAAAGTTTGTGCTTCCGTATAAAGTTGTGTCCATTCACTTGAACCATCCTTCCACTCTTCAATAGTTTTCAAAATTTTAGCTTTCTGTAAAGAAAAATGCTTATGAACAATCTCTTCATATCCTCTAGGAGGATTCTTAATTTGTTCAATAATAGCATATCTTACATTCTGCTTTCGAATATTTTCATTATATGCTCTTGATTGAGCTTGTCCTGAACTTGAACCAATTGAACGTTGATGTCCTGGTTCATTAAAATAAGGTTCAGGAATCAAAATTAAAGCTTGAATAGAAATAAGTACTTGTAATAAAGTTGAAACCTTGGGAATCCACTTTTCACTACTATCTCCTGCCCATGTTCCCAATAAAGATAAACATACCTTTCCACAATTATATAAATTAGGATTAAATCTTACTTTTCCTCCTCCTGTTGTTTGTAAATTAACCTTCGGAGGACAATTGGGATAATCATTTGGGAAATAAATATCGAACAAGAATAATCCACCACTGTAAGGTGTATCATCTGGTCCACTTATCATTACTTGAGCATACAAAAATCTATCTTCCATTGTTCTTAACCAAATGGTAGAAGAAGTTGATATAGGTAAACTTTCACCTAGTGAATAAATTTCTTTTGTGACACGTTGAATTAAAACTCTGGGTAAAGACCCTGAACTTTCAGATGCAATATGACTTCTATAATGATAACCAGGTAAATCTGTTAGTTCACCTGCCACAATTTCTTGCATCATTCGAATATATTTTGTTTCAAATTCATTCGTTTCGCCTTCACCTTCATTCTCTTCATGAGATACTCTAATATCCATAAACTTATCATGTAGGTTCAAACTATTAATTATAGTAATAATATATTGCAAATTTTCATAATAAATTTTAATAGTTTCAAAACCTTCGTCATCAGCACCAGTTGCACCAGCACTTCTTTCAATAATTCGTTTGTGTTCCATATAAACTCGATAAAGTTGGGGATAAATAGACTTAATTAAATAAATTAAATTTTCAGAGGAACATAATTTCTTCAAAATCTTAAAAGAACTTGAAATCTTAATACTCGATTTGTTTAACAATGAATCCTGAATTAAATAATTGTCAATATTTGACATCAAACTAGAACTCATAATTACCGAGTATACAAAATCAATATTGTTTCTTTCCATTTCCATTTCAATATCATCATGAATTAAATCAAATAGAGTAAAAAATGTTCTATCACGCTCCTCTTCGAGAAGAGTTGCCTTTTGAACATCCCACACTTCTTTATATTTGATTTCATTACCTCCATATCCTGTTCCTTTAACCCATCCAGTTTCAGAACGAGCCGATGCATTTCCAGCACCTGCACCCGCACCAGCACTAGTAGGTGGTTCAGAAGTTCCTTTAATTTTCTTAGATTCCATTAACTGGGTCTTAAGTTCAGAATAAAGGGAATTAGTAATAAAATCATCAATAATAATACATTGAGGTTTAGTGTCAGTAATAAAAGACAGATGAAGTAAATGCTTCTCCAAGGAAGAAAATTCCTGGATAGTACTTTCCTTATCAATTCTTCCAAACTGACTTACAACTTTCTTAACATCTTGAATGATAGTAAAAACATTATTAGTAGGAATCCAATTCTCAAACCTTAAAATAAAAAGGTTTGAAATGTGATATAAAAGATTATCCTTTAAACGAGGTGAAATAATAGTCACTCGAGGCGGATAAAATGGGTACAAATCTTGAACAAATTCAATTTCCATCACCAATTCTTCAATATCTTTTTCAATCATATCATACCCAAAGGGTGTTTCATAATTAAAATTACGCATGTAGATTTTCCAATGATATAAATTGTCATTTAAAACTTCAATGCAAAAATCAGGATTGGGTTCAGTCTTAATTAAAGAATATTCATTAAACAATATTTGAAAAGAAATTCCAGAGGAAAAACAATTTGATTTATTTACCTTTCCAACTCCTTCAATTGAATGAGCAGTTGTAGCAGCTCTCTTTTCATCTCTCATTTGTTGATCTTTCGCTTCAAATCTCTTCTTCATCTGTAAAAGTTCAACACTATTTAAAGGTTGATTCTTCTTTTCAAATTCAGATAATTCTACGTTACTCGATTCTTTATATTCATAAGTACCTTCTTCTTCTTCATAATCATAATCGTATTCTTCACATTCATCTTCTCCCATATGTTGAGAGTCTTCTTGAAATTCGGACATTTTAGATAAGATCTGTAGTAGTCTTCATTAATTTAACTTAATTTTTATCTATTTTAATTTATTTTATTCAATTTTTCTTTTTTTATTTTTACGTTATATAGTTAATTAACTAATTTTATATAAATAAGTTAAGTTTAAAATAAAATGAATATATAAAAATAATAAATTAAATTTTCATATATAAAATGGAATATCCAAAATCGGAAGAATTAAATAATGCTATTATTAAGAGAGTTGATTTAGGTAATAAATTGTTTGATGAATTAGATGAAAAAATCAGAAAAAGTTATGAAAATTGTTGTATTTTATATATTGATGAAATCAAAAATGAAAAATTAGAAAATAATTATAATAAATTAAAAGAAAAACTTATTGAAAAAAGAGGAGAAAAAGAAATTAAAGAACAATATCTTTTTCATGGTACAAAACATGTATCCATTTCAGGTATTTCAGATGAAGGTTTTAAAGTATCATTAAATCGTGTTAATGCTTATGGTATTGGTACCTATTTATCACCAAATGCAAAATTAGCATCAGGATATACAAATGTAACAAGTGATGATAATACTTATTTAGATGGTGTGGAAGTTAGTTATTTATTTTATTGTAAAGTTTTGGTTGGTAAAATGACGGTTGGAAAAAATGGAAAATTATTAGATACCAATAATTTTGATGTAGGTGTAAATCATTTAAAAGCACCTACTATTTATAGTATACCTTATGATGAGGCAGTTGTTCCATTATATTTAATTGCTTTTTATAAAAATGCTGTGTAAAAATTTTTTAGGAAAGATAAAAATTATCAATCCATGATTTTTTAAGAAAATTAAGATGAAAAGATAAGAATTTTAGTTCTTGATCTAATAATTCAAGTTCAATATTATATATTTTTTTATCAACAAATTCATTAATTTTTAATAATACATTATTTTTTTTATTTTCAATATCAATAATTGATTGATATAAGTCATATAAAATATTATCTTTAGCTACTTTTTTGCTTATTAAAAGATTTAGCAATAAATTATTTTTATTTTTTTTTTCGAATAATTTATTATTTTTTTTCCATTTATTAACTAATAATTCAAATTTATTGTCTTCATTACAATTTTCAGTATTATCATTTGATAATAAAAGGTCGCAATTCTGTAAAGAATTAGTTTTAATAATCATTTTGATTTTTAATATTTAATTTATATATAAATATCTAAAATCAAAATCTTTTATTATTCATTTTTTTATTATCTTAAATATAGTAAAATATTCAACATTTTATTATAAACGTAAAAAATAAATAAAAAAATGAAAATAAAATTATATAATTTTAATCTAAATTTAAAAATTTAAAATCAAACTTTGTTTCAATATGGAATCTATAGGTTTACGTATATTTTGCGATTTAGATGATTATGATAATAAAAAAGTATCTATACCATCAATTGTAAGAAATAGTGAATTAATTAAGATTTTATCGGAAAATATCGATACACATGATAACAAATTAAGATTAAATCTTAAAGGGAGATGTGATTTTGAAACACTTATGTATTTAGAAAAACTATTAGCGAATTTTGATAAATTGAAATATGTTGCTGATTTGGAATTAGCAAATATTGGTTCAAAATTATCAGATATTATGAAATATTTAATGATTTATGAAGACAAAATTAAAGAAATTGAGTTATATAATGAAATGTGTAAAGGATTTGAATGGGATTTTATTATTCGTACAGAAAATATGGAAGAGTACTTTTTTTCAAAAGTATTATATCCAGAAAATAGAAAAAAAGTATCTATTTATCCTTTTTTAAATACTTTCCTAAAAAATTATTATGAATGTTCTATTGATAAAATTTGGATTTTTATTAATATTTTTAATAAATACACAAGTTGTATGAAAAATTTAAATCAAGATTTACCAAAAGAATATCATACATTTAATGTATTTGAATTTATTAATAGTTATGATATAGAGACAAATAATCTAATTCGAACTTATTTAATCTCAGAATCTATTTTTTCAATTTATGAATCAAATTTTGATTCGAAATATGATTTTTTGGTAAAATACGCTGAATTATTAGAACTTAATAATGAATATGATATTCAAGAATTTAGAAATTTTGTAATGACTCATCCTGATAATGAAAATATATATTTTGCTGGTTCGTCCACTTTATATTGTACTTTAAAAAATTATGAAAAATCAAATGTCAATGATATTGATATTTGGATGAATATTAAAAATACAAATGATTTTTGCAATCGTTTCTTTAAAAAATCAGTTAATGATTTAGAATCAAATAAATACCAAGCTAAACTAAGAAAAGGTATTTTAGATATTGAACGAAAAAAAGGAGCAAATATTCAATTTATTCATGTTGAAAATAAAACAGGTTATGATATTATTCAAAATTTTGACCTTCCTTTTTTAACATGTTATTTTCAAATTCGTAATCAAAAACAAGAATTCATTATGACAACTCATTGTTTAGAAGGTTTGTATCAAAAAAAAGTTTTAGATTTATATAATAATGTTTTGGATAGAGCATCAATGCAGCTACAAAAAAGAATATATAAATATTCACAAAGAGGATTTTCTTTTAATACCCATTTAAATGAGTTAATTGAAGATTATGATGATAATAAAGATAATGGTGATTTAGAGAATGGAATTCGTTCAACAAAATACAATTTTTCAACACTTGATATAAATAGAAATGCCTTATCAAAATTTTCAAAAGAATACTTTGATATGGATTTCCGAAAATATTATTTTGCTTGCAATAATTTCTTTAAAACTGATTTAGATGTCGCAAATGAAAATACTCGTATTATTCGGGGAAAATTTTGTGATAATGTTAAAAGAAAAATTATCAATAAAACACATAAATTTAATATTGAATTTAATGAGAATACTATGCCTATCATATATAAATCTTTAGGTTTAAACCCTTATGATTATAGTAATTCACCTTATGGATATCATAATTTTTGCAGATTAATATTAATTAATTCTGATACAGGTTTATTAATTAATAAATTTATGAAAACAAATCAAATATTTAATTTTGAATTATTCAAAAATGATTATGATGTTGATTCTATATATTATGAAAATGGTAAATTATATTTTAAACCATTTCAAAATAATTTTAATGAAACTAATAATTATGGTATTTATTATGTTAAAAATAAATCAAAATTTACAAATGATAATTCATGGTAAATAAAAATTAATAATTTTATATAAATTTATTAAATTTAAAATTATAAAAAAAATATAATTTAATATTATAGAAAATGTCGAAAAGTTATTCACAAGCTGCTTTTCAAAACGATTTATCAAAATTAGACAAATTTTTAGAAAAAAAAAAAGAAGATATAGAAAAACAAAATATACCTCCTCAAAATAATATAATTGAAAAAAAAACAAAGTTTGTTAAAGAAACTTTTCTTTTCTCTTGTATATTTTTATTTGGTACTACTTTAATCACTTTTATTGAAGCTATGAAAACTACAAGTGAAAATGCTAGACATATTCTTAATATTGAAACAGCTGTATCTTTAATTGCAGGATATGTTTATTCTATTTTTTTAACCATGGTGAATGATAAAAAT
>JACCDO011189261.1_pt1 | contig 11802 bp, 10 predicted proteins | sample 7446101 | NCBI WGS metagenome assembly JACCDO01 (sample SAMN15323440, study PRJNA562643) | freshwater metagenome | isolation source: river surface water | place: USA:Blue River Watershed | collected 2017-08-16 | reverse complement strand
GATTTGGTAATTTGGAGACAATCTCCGAGACATCACTGAGACTCAGCGTGAGTGGTGGGCAGCAGGTTGTTCCGGAATGAGTTACGCATGCAGCACCGTTATTAGTGATGCGCACACGAAAACGGTGGTAGCACTAAAATACTCTAAATGCGGCGAATATTTTGCATCTGCTTCGGCAGATAAAACATGCGCAGTATTTCAAAGCAATAGTGGTCAAAAGCTTGCTACTTTATCAAATCCACACACATTAGGACTGAATGATTGCACTTGGATCGATAGCAATACACTAATCACGGCATCAGATGACAAGACAGTTAATGTATGGGATATAACAACAGGAAAATGCATAAATACCTTGCAAGGTTGATTCATTACAACCTTTCTTCTTTAACTCACTCACTAACCCACTCACTAACCCACTCAATAATGTAGGGCATAAAAGCTTCGTTTATAGTTTGGCGACAAACCCTTTGAATCATTTGGTGCTCAGCGGCGGCTACGACGGCACCGTGCGCATGTTCGACATTTTATCCGGTAAATGTGTGCATTACTTCGATGCTCATTCAGAACCAATTGCAGCCGTCGATTTCTCGAATAGTGGTACTGCGTTTGCTACTGGTGGACATGATGGCATAGTTAGATTTTGGGACGCCAATTCATATATTTGTAAGAAATCATTTTTTCACGAAGGAGATACTCCCGTCTCGAGTATATCGTACACGAACAATGGCGACTACATACTAGTTAGTACACTTGATGATACGCATCGTTTGTACGGCGATATTGTCCCAGAGAACACGAAACCAACTTGTATGAAGCTGTATAAAGGACATTCCAATAGAAAGTATAATATTTTTGCGACCACATACTACAGAAATAACAAGTCGTATGTCGTTAGTGGTTCTGAGAACAATTTAATATACATCTGGGATGCAAATGATAGATCTATTGTCACCACCCTCAACGGTCACAATGACGTTGTTTTGGCAATTGCTTGTAACCCCAATCCTTTGTATAATCAAATCATTTCGACTGGTATTGATTTGAGTATACGGATACATAATTCTCAAGAGTTGTAAGCGAGTACCAATTAGTGAGTTAGATGATGTAAATTATTTCGTTATGGTTTACAAATAGGAAATAATTAGTCGCCATATGTCATATGGACATGAGTGATATAATTCCATTATATCTGATTCCTGTGATACCCCGTTCTCATCACATTTAATGCTTGTATATTGTACACATAATAAGATTATAACCTTACGTGCTTGCCAATTCAATTCTTTAAGCAAGCTAATCTGGTCATCGTTAAGTATACTTCGATCTGCTATTCTTAATAACAGACGACATCGTTCTTTAATCTCTGGCTTGTCGCACTCATTAGCGGCGCCGATAGCACGCATGATGGGAGTTTCACCAAGATGGTTTTTATATGTTATAGTAGATGGATCAGCCAGCATCAGAATACGCAATGCATCTGCTGTTGGTGATTTACTTGAACATAAAAAGTGTAATGGAAGATTACCATAATTATTAGGGATGGAAGCTGCCGATGGATATGCTTGTAACAATAGCCTCACATTCTCTGCAGATGGGTTACCTTTTTGTATTAAATGATGAATTGCGAAGGATCCGTAACACTTTATTGATGCGGCTTCAGGATATGCTTGCAGCAATGATTTAATGACTCCCGGGGAGATTTTACTTCGGCTAACAGCTAGTAATAATGGCAAAACGTTATTTTTATCTTTTATTTTAGCAGATTCTGGGCATGCTCCGAGTAAAATGCATATTATATTGTGTATCGGATCCTCGCGATTGAGAGCAACATGTAGTGGTATATTGCCATTACTATCTTTCTGTTTGAGAGACCAGGGGTATGTTGACGCGTATATTTTTATTATTTCGCTTGATGGATTTGGTTGATTGCATAATTCATGTAATGCTGTGATGCTTCCACTATTGGGGATAATTGTAGTAACATCTTTTGATATAACACTATTTGTTTTACTACTTGATTGTCCACTATATTTACTGTCATATTCATCCGCACTTGACGATTGAAGCACATTATTACTATCAGGGGTATAATAATTTTCCATATAACTATACGTCGAGGGAGCTGATGTTGCTGGTCTTATCGCATCTGTATCACATTTTTTATTCCCTTTTCTTCCTACGAAACAATTAATAATGAATAAAATACGGATAAAAGATAATAACACAGTGATTAATCACCTTTGATGACCAATAAACCGTCTGCGGGCGCCGCCATCGCAGCGAGATCGTCAGTGGCATCGAGGAAGCGCCTAGTCAAGGCTCTACGCACCGCGGAAGCCATTTTTGATTGCACTCACTCTCTCACTCTCTCACTAACCCACTTAGCCACTTCACACTTACTCTCACTCGCACTCACTTACACTCTAACTGTGTAAGTGTATGCAACTGCAACTTAATTCATATTTGACTCCTTCGATGAATAGTGCAACTTCAAGTCCGGAACCCGGCCTTTTCGAGGGTGGAAATAAATGAAAGAAACAAAGAAAGAAACGAGGGAAAATGAGAGGAAGGAAGAGAAAATTGTGGTAAAAACTACACCATCTCAGAAATACCGTATTTCATCTCTTCTCTCTTTCATAACTCTCTTATTTACAACTTTCCCTCGTTCTCTACTACTTTCCTTCCTTCTCTACCCTCTCCCTCTATCATTTCTCCCCTCTCTCTACACTATTTCTGCACCAGAACAGTAGTAGGTATCGGAATTGAATCGGTTGGCTTGCAAGATCGCGTTCAAGAACGCGAGCCCAGCAAAAAAAAGAAAACCCTCGGAAGAAAAAGAGAAAAAGGAATCAACCGAGAAACCAAAAGAACAACAAAATGGCTGCATTCGCGGGTGATATCAGGTGAGTCTCAGCTCTTGCGCAACGCTGCGCGTTTTGCGCACCAACCACAGAGGGAATGAACTTATTTTACGAGTGTCTTAACGTACTTCAACATAAAACGTATCTTTCTGTTTTTCGTTCTTATTTAACTGAAAATTTATGATGTTTGGGGTTTTATGGGTGTTGTTGGGCACTAGAAGTCTCATGGAATGCACGGAATCCAGTTATTTACCTGTCTTCTGTCTTTTCATTACCTCACTCATTCTTGCTGTGTATCAAGTTGAAGTTGCATAATTTGTGTGAAATTTACTTACATTTTTTATTTATATTAGCAAAATGATGGAATCATTATCAGTAAAAGATAGTGGATCTACATTTGTATCAAGTGTAACAGCCGACGCACGTAAAGCTGAACCAGTAGTAGCTGCATTAGCTGAAAAAATTGCATCTGCATCAAAAGGTGGCGATAATGTTGTTGGAGCATTAAATGCATATGAGTCATTAGCAAATGGCTGCATCGTATCTACTGAAGCTTATTTAATTCATCATTTACCTGTCGTATTGGCAGCTGCTGGTGACAAGAATGCTGCAGTTCGTGAAGCCGCCGTAACAGCTGTTGGTGCAGTTATCGCAAAAATGAGTTCAAATTCAGTTCGTCAAGTATTACCTCATTTGTTCAAGGCATCTGAAGCTGGTGTTGCATGGCAAAGTCGTGTTCTTGCACTAAAATCTATTGCACAATTATCTGATGTTGCTGCTGAGCAATTAGGTAATGCATTACCTATTGTTGTACCTCAAGTCACTACTTCAATGGCTGAAGCAAAGAAAGAAGTCAAAGAAGCCGCCACTGCCGCAATGACAGCAGCATGTGATGTTATTGGTAATCGTGATATTGAGCACATGACCGGTAAAATTGTTCGTTCCATCACAAATCCAGATGAGACTCCTGAAATTATGCATGCATTAGCTGGTGTTGCATTCGTTCAATCAGTCCAATCTCCTGCCTTAGCAATGGTTGTTCCATTGTTAATTAGAGGCTTACGTTCCAAGCTAACTGCTACTAGACGTCAATCAGCAGTTATTATTGACAACATGTCAAAACTAGTTGATGATCCAATTGATGCTGCGCCATTTTTGCCAACATTAATGCCTGCACTTGAGTTTGCTGCCGATGCTATGTCTGATCCAGAGGCTCGTAAAGTCGCCGAAAATGCATCCAAGCAATTAAACCGTTTAAGTCGTGAATGTGAGGCTGCCAAGGCTGGTACCAAAGAGATTGATCATGCTAAGGTCACCGAGGTTATTAATAGTAAATTACCAGCAAAAGCCAACAAATCAGATATCAGTATCGCTCATATTGCCAGTTTATGCTGCTCTCTTATGAGTTTACGTAGATTTGAACCTGCTGATTGGGAGGAGATTGCTAAGTACACAGCAGTTCTATGCAATGCTGAAGAAGCCAACAAGATTGCTAATGCATTACGTGTTGAATGCAAAGAAATGTGCAAATTTGTTCCACCAAAAGAGGATGATGATGATGCTGAGGAGTTATGTAACTGCCAATTTACCCTAGCTTACGGTACTAAGATCTTATTACACAACACTACCATGCGCTTGAAACGTGGTCACAAGTACGGTTTACTTGGTGGTAATGATAGTGGTAAAACTACCTTAATGAGAGCAATTGCCAATGGATCAGTTGAAGGTTTCCCAGATCCTACCACTGTCCGCACCGTTTTCGTTGAAGCAGATATTCTTGGTGAATTATCCCATTTATCATGTGTTGATTACATCATGCAAGATCCTCGATTGGCTGGTATCCCAAGAGATGAGGTTCTTCGCGTCATGGCTACTGTCGGCTTCACTGATGATGGCAAGGCGAAGCCATTAAACGGTGTATCCACCCTTTCTGGTGGTTGGAGAATGAAGTTAGCCTTAGCTAGAGCAATGTTGCAACGTGCTGATATCCTTTTATTAGATGAACCAACTAATCACTTGGATGTTATCAACGTTGCATGGGTTAAAGCATACATCAACTCATTAAAGGATGTTACTGCCATCATGGTCTCCCACGATTCCAGTTTCTTGAATGATTGCTGCACAGACATTCTACAAATCGAACGTTTGAAGTTAAAGACTTTCCGTGGTAATCTTGAGAAATTCATTGAACAAAACCCTGACATTCGTTCCATGTTTGTGTTGAAGGAAGCTAAATTAAAATTCAAATTCCCAAATCCAGGTCCAATTGAAGGTATCAAGAGTCGCTCAAAGGCTTTAATGAAGATGGCTCACTGCGACTTCACCTACCCTGGTAACACTATCCCTACCTTATTCGATATCTCAATCCAAGTCAGTATGGCATCACGTGTTGGTGTTGTCGGTGAAAACGGTGCTGGAAAATCAACCATGATTAAAGTCCTAACCGGTGAGGTAGTCCCACAAACAGGTGATGTGTGGAAACATCCTAATGCTCGTGTTGCATATGTAGCACAACACGCATTCCACCACATTGAGTCACATTTACATCAAACTGCTAACGAATATATCCGTTGGCGTTACTCCAACGGTGAAGATAAGGAATCCTTAGTAAAAGTAAGTATGGTTTTAACTGAAGAAGAACAAAAGTTACAAAAGGAAGCATTCGAAGTACTATGGAAGGACGATGATGGCAAGCAACAAAAAGCCAATAAAATTGTTATTGAATTAATGGGTTCCCGTCGTGAGAACAAGCAAAAGGAGTATGAGTACGAAGTCAAGTATCGTGATGGAAGTGAAGGATACTTAACATTGAAAGTATTACAAAAGAGAGGTTGGGAAAAAGCAGCGAAAGCTATTGATGCACGTATTGCTCAACGTTCTGGCTTATACGTACGTACTTTATCCTCTGCTAACGTTGAAGCACACTTAAAGGATTGTGGTTTAGATCCTGAATTTGCTACCCATTATCGTATGTCTGCCTTATCTGGTGGTCAAAAGGTCAAGGTTGTCCTTGCTGCATGCACATGGAACCAACCTCACATCTTAATTCTTGATGAGCCAACTAACTACTTAGATCGTGAATCATTAGGTGCATTAGCCAACGCTATTCGTGATTTTGAAGGTGGTGTTGTCATCATTTCCCACAATCATGAGTTTGTATCCACCCTTTGCCCAGAAGAATGGGTTATGGATGCTGGTCACCTTACTACCCGTGGTGAGGTTGGTTGGATGCTTCGTCAAGATGATAAGATCTCTGATGCTCCTGTTTTAACTGAAATGACTGATGCTTTTGGTAATGTAACGGAAGTAAAGGGACCTAAGAAGGCATTAAGTAAGCGTGATGAGAAAGCCAAAATCAAAGACATTAAGAAGAAGATTGCCGCCGGTGAGGAGTTAGACGAGGATGAAGAGGAACTCGCTATCGCCAACAATCTATTATAATTAGTTATAAATCTTTAACAAGTATAAATTTAATACACATTAGTCTACCTACACTCCCTCCTTCGTTCCTTATACAATAATACGAACAAACTCGAATCCATTTTGATTAAACATATTTTTAGCATTAATTTCATCAATTTCGTTAAAAAATGTACCACTACCATCACTCTTGAGGCACACCAATGCCCCGCCGCTACCGGTGAACTTGGCACTCAAACCAAGCGAGTTAGCTAGTTCAACCATCGCGATGTTCTTAGGACCGACCACATGATCACCATAAAGTTTTCTTCTCATTGCAAAATTTAAGGACATTAATTCAGCGAAACGTTTGAAATCTTTATTTTCAAGGCAATTACAACCTTCTTCTGCAAATTTGCCTAGTGAACGCATTCCTAATAGCAATTGATAACGAGTGAGTGAAGCTTGGAAGGGATTAAGGCGGGGGTGCAGATTAGGGTAATTACCTTCAAGTAATTCTGGATCATTTTTTTGCCATCTTGATTTAACTGTACTGTGAACTTTGCCTGACTCACCACCAAAGCTAGTGTTATACGCCAGGTATAAACATGGTAACAATGTTGGATTTAAAGACTTATAAATCCCTAAAGCTAACTCGGTACGGCAGTATATATGGTCGTTCATCATATCTAGGACTGACGATGATGAAGGAGGATTTGAAAAATCCATAAAAACTAATCCTCCGTATGATTGTATCACTCGATCTTGCAAACCTGCAGCAATATCTAATTCATTTTTCTCTATGTCTAGAATTAGCTGGGGGAATTGCTCCTTGGTTACATCCAAATCTTTGATTGTTAGGTTGTAGTATTTCATGAGTACTCGCATAGTGGCAATGATGATGGCACTTGATCCGGATAATCCAACCATTCTTGGTATAGTTGTATCGTATGTTAGCTTAAAGCCTGTTGCTTTATTCAATACAATACCGACTCTGTTGCATAACTTTCCGAAGGTTTTCACCGTTGCTTGCAGCAATCTGATTCCTCCATAGTAACCATGGACACTAATATTAGTTACAAGATCATCAATACCTGTAGTAAATTGAGTGAGTGTGTGAATATATGATTGAGTAAGTGAAAGTGCAACAACCGTTGTAATTAAAGCGATCAAATCGCGCATGAGGCACAATCTCAATCGTGTTATCGGTTGGGTCATTGTGCACTAGTAGCTCTACTGTGGCACAAAAATTCTTGATTAATAACGATAGCGTTTTCCCTTTAAATCCATCCGATGGATTTCCTAGTAGCCCTACGCGCGCTGGAACCTGTGCACGATAAACGCGGTTCACTGTCTCTATCATCGCGACCTCTTCGCTCTGCATTTCTGGTCACTGATATCCACTTCGGTATTAACTTTGCCTTTGATATGAGTCTCTTAGGAGTCATCTTGAAAAGATTTATTTTCTCGAGGGATTACCATCCGGTGAAGGATCAAATGAATTCATATGCATATTATTTACATCTTTTATAGTTCATAAATAGTCTACGCGAATCTGTAACGGCTCTTGGAACTGGTCGATCGGTATTTCGGTGAAGAAAAATTTTCCCAATAAAGCAACGGATTTGTTGAGCATGTACTCGGTGTCAATGTCACACGATTGGATCCAACCCGTGTTGGCTTGCTGCTCTTCTAGCATATAGGACAGCCCAGATAAAACACCGGCAGCCACTTGAAGTGAGTGAGTGAGTGAGTGAGTACTACTGATGAGTAATGCGGTATTACCTTGGACGGTGGTTGGTGTAAAGTAAGAATGGTGATCGTCTTTTTCACGAAATAATGATCCACACCAAAATATACGTTCTACTTTATCCTCTCCTCCACAAAAAAGAGTCGCTCCAATACTATCCTGTCCTGTCACTACACCGTGACCATTATCCAGCACCCTAAATGTGCTCGCCTGATTGGCGTAGCTCATAATTTCCTCGTTACTGCAATTGCAATTATTTCGTTTGTAGTTAATGATTGACTAGCAAGTGAGTAAGTAAGCGAATACAAATAGCAAAAGAATAATTTCAAGTGCACAATACCTGATCCATATAGGGATTATTCCTGTAGACATACGTCATAAATGGTGCGTCACATCCAAAATATCTGGCCAATTCAAACATTTCACCATGATGAATGAGCTTCCCTCGATACACTTTGTGCACTACGTCATCATTCACCCACACAGGGCTTATAGTAGGCAGCGTGACATGAAGGCCTGGTTCATTGAGGAACAGTACCTGGTACTCTGGTGATTTATACGGGAGATACTCCCTCATTAGGTTTTCATTGAGTAGTGAGTCATCGATGCGCGGTTGAATGAATTTATTGCATCCACGCACCAGTTCTGTCTTATCTAGTGCTTCTCCGAGGAATCCAGACACACTCCAGGTGTTAGTAAATACAGGCATCGACACTCCCTTCTGTTCCTCGCTTTCATCCGAAGCAACTACCTCTTCCACAGTCTGATCATCCCATTCGCTGAATAAAATCGATCCAACTTTAAGATCACGAATAGTTTGTATCATTGTCTCTATGAGTAAGTAAGTAAGTAAGTAAGTAAGTGAGTAAGTGAGAATATAAGATTGCAATGGTGAGTTAGAGTGTGAGACCTCGTCGATAATCTATTGGTTGAGAGGAATCGATTAAACGGTTCATCTGGTTCAGCGCATAGAACACATAATGTTGAATTAATCCAGGATTTTGACCACATTCAGTGAGTATGTTACTGCGAATGGACTTGCATTCCGTAAAAATATTGGCAACTTTCTTTTGTTGATAATCAATGGACGCTCCCTTCAATACATCATTGCGATCTTCAATGCTCGTATTCATGTAGTGTATTCCTCGTTCTACACATTGTTGTATGAAGTAATAGGTATCAGAATCGTAAGTCAAGTCAATAATAATATCTCCGACACCTAGCGTGAGACAAAGTGAAGGTGGGTGAGTGAGTTAGAGAATGGATTAGTGAATAAGTGTACCAAAAGCAATTTCATCAAGAAATTGGTCGAATGTGTGACGAGTAATGTGTCGAACAAATTTGTGCAACTTATCTATGTTTGGTCCTTTGAAGGATGTCGCAAATTGATCAACCGCAAACACATTCTCAGTGTTGTAGATAAAAAACCTGCCATGATTGAGTAATTGGTGAGCAAATAATTAGACGAATGAGTAAGTTAATGAATGATCCATACCGATCAAAATAATTCCACGATACTTTTGCTACTGCACCGTACCCCAGGAACAGAATCTTTTTGTCGTCCCCCAGATGCACCCGCTCCATCAATAACTTGCTAACTAACTGACTAACCAACTCACTCACTTACTCGCCGATAAACGCACTGGCTGATTAACTCACTCACTTACTCACTAACCAACCGCGTGACATTCACACACTTACAGGTGACGCAATCTAAAATGTTCGAAAAAAATCTGTTGAGTTCGTACCGGTTTTATCGGAACCGAAGGAAGCACTGCAGACGACAATCGAATCTAGAGGCAGTTTACATGGTTCGTTTCGGGATGACTCCTTAGGTAATTGATCTTTAACATCACCCGATTGGCATTTCCTAATCTTAGAATCATCATCCTTAAACGAACCAGATAATCTGCCTTTAGATGCGATTGTTGTCCTAAAGTTCTTCCTTTGGTTCCAACTCACTCGCTTACTCGCTGCTAAACTCACTGACTGATAAACTCACTCGCTTACTCACTTGCCCATCGCGTGACATTCACTCACTGACCAGGCGACGCAATTTTAAATTATTGTAACCAAGCAAAATGAACTGACAAGACAATATGTTTAAACCACGTCATTAATTTCATGATTGAAAAAGGAATTTCTCTATGTGGATTCCAGCGTCTTATTCGTCTAGGACTACGTTGTTAACTGGGTTCCACTTCAATCGTTTCTACGTTCATAAACCGGTCCTGCACCGGTACCAAATCAAAAAAATGATTTTTAAAATCAAAAATTTACCCCGAAATTGATGCATTAGTGCGTGTGTTTTCGAGGTTTATCGCGGTATAAATGCGTGCAATCATAAATTTATCGCCATGCCGGCAGCGGCTGCTGGAGGTAACGGACCAGGGGAAACGGGCGACGCATCCATGGCAGGATGAATATATTCTCAAGTTCGGCGATGATGTGCTTGAAATATACAATAATAAAAGCAAGAAATTCATATTCAGAATTAAAACGACGAAAGTCAAATATATTGCTGAAAAATCAGGTCGTTTTCCGTGGTGTTTGGTCGGTGACGGGATCAAGGTCCAATTACAACAAGATGAAATGGGAAAAATTTCTGATTCCATAAGTAATACTCCCACCCAGACAAAGAACTTGGCGCAGAATACACCTGGGAAACGATCCTTAGAGACCACGTTAACTCCGCGTAGAAGTGCGGACCGTTCAGTACTACCTAGAACCAGTGATAGCACTTCAGGAGTGAGTGGAAATAAAATCAATTCAGTTGAAGTGAAAAGTGCAAAGAAAACATTAATGACTGTGCAGACTAGCGATTATTCAGCTAGTCGCATTGCACCAGAGAATGCTATTGAAAAACGTATAGCTTCTAACCAGAAGCTCATTACAGGCTTTACTAGTCAAAATTCTCCTGCCATCAATACATCAAACACAAATGGAACATATCGCTTAGAAACGACTGTTGTGAAGCCTGAGAGAAGTTCCTCTGCTGGTTCGACTGCTGGATCACTTCAGCGGATGCTTTCAACCTCCAGTTCATCCAGTTATAATAGTCAACGCAAAGGTCCCTCAAGTAAAATTGTGAGAAATGATTCGTATAATCATAATAACAAAGTAAATTTTTTTACTCCATTATCACGCCAATTGAGCAGCACTCCTGGCCACGTAGCAAACGAGGGATTCAAAAATTTAGGTAATACATGCTTTATGAATGCTGTGATACAGGCATTTCTCTCGGTAGAGCCTTTTATCACCGCGATCGCTTCGCCCCTCTGGAATACCTTGGTGACGAAAATTGATAATACAAAAGATTCTATTTTAGCACAGATGGTGGTCATGATACACCACAGCAAGCAAAAGGCGCACGGCCCGATGAATCCAAGATCGCTGATTGAAGCTATCAATCACTCAGATACATTTTATATCAGTGGAAGACAGGAAGATGCTCATGAATTCTTGGGATTTTTCCTAGATAAAATCCAGGATGAAATGTTGCATTGCTTGAAGACTTGGTTCAGGGATTACCGCGACAGTGCAACACCCGTCGATAAGGTGGCGCTACCTGTTCAAGTTGCGGCGATGATGCCAACGTATCAATTCTTTCACAGCGAAGTGACCGAGTGGTTAACGTGTAACCACTGCCTCGTCGTCAAAGAACCGAAGGAGGAGCTATTCCGGCATTACGAAATCGCGTTATTGCCATCAAAGAAGACGATGCGTTTAGAGGAGTTATTGCAGCACTATTTCAACTCGTCGGAGGAGAGGGAGGTGCTGTGTGATGAG
>JACCDO010580933.1_pt1 | contig 11802 bp, 13 predicted proteins | sample 7446101 | NCBI WGS metagenome assembly JACCDO01 (sample SAMN15323440, study PRJNA562643) | freshwater metagenome | isolation source: river surface water | place: USA:Blue River Watershed | collected 2017-08-16 | reverse complement strand
CACCACCGCTACCATCACCTAGTTCAGATTCAAATTCTAATGCAACCCCACGTGGTTATACAGGAGGTAAGCGCTCTCATAAAAAAACACGACGCGTTAAAAAAAGAAAAACCAATACTGCCTTGAAAGTCAGAAATGGAGTCTCCCGAAAGCATCGGCGTATACGGTGAAGCTAAAGCCGAATACACAAGACAGTTGTGTAGTTTTTTAGTTCCGGCACTTGAAACCTATTTCTTAGATCTTTTAGCTGACGTAAAAGCCAATGAAAAAGAGAGTAAACGTGTCTTATGGGTATTTCAAGATAGTCTAAAACAATTTCCTGACTGGAATGTTGACAAGGTTCAGCGTGAAACAGAGAAAATTCAAACTTCCACCAAGTGTGATTATCTGGAAGAAATTTTAACGGCTGTGTTTATTGCGCACACAAAAGTCTTATCTGCTATTCGTCTCACCAGTAAACAAAAGAAACTCCAAATTACGATTCCCAAGTTAGACCATTTCCTCCATCGCACAATGTCTGAATGTGCTCGCTTATTGTGGTCAAATGCTTATCTATTCGCCGAAAATGGTCCAGCCATTGAACGTCAGAAGAATCTTAGACAAGTCGAACAACTTTTACACGAAGGTGTTCTTCAATCTATTCGTGGAATGCTACCTGTGAAGAGTATTTTGAAGGAATATTTATCGGATGAAGTGGATGAACCTGCGCAAGAGACTCAAGAAAGCACACAAGAGGGTGGTCAAGAAGAAGAAACCGCACCTGTTGTTCACGAAGAATCTGTCGCACCTGCTAAAGTGGAAGAACCTCAACAAAATGAACCTGCTCCTTCTATTCAATTAGAACCTCCCGTAGATCTTTCCGGTTCCGATGTAAGCCCACAATTACCTCCTACTCCAGCTCCTACTCCAGCTCCTACTCCAGTCACCACACCCACCATTATTGTGGATACGGAACCACCCAGCGTAAGTTTTACACATATGGATGCGGTTTTGGATAGCGAAAATCCAGATCAATCTAAGATCCAGTTATCTAGCCAAATAGACGAAGATGATGAGGAAGAAATTACTCGTTTGGAATTTGATATGAACGAAAAGGCTGAGCCCTTGGATGATTTTGAAGATTTAGAAGAAGAATCATCTACCAAAATTCGAGCAGATGAGTTTGAAACGCTTTAAAATATTTCCTTGAGTGGCGCAGAGAAACTTCCGGATGGACTCGTCACAACTAATCGGTATTATAGCTGGAGGACTTTTGATTGCGACTTTGGGTGGTGCCGCTGAATATATGCGGGAAAAGGAAATGCCGAATTACAAAGGTATCATTCGTGATTTCTTAATTGGTGCTGTTCTTGTTGTTTTTTTATTACAGATAATGCCTGAATCTATGGCTAATATATTTTCGTATTTCCCTAGTTTGAAGGGATTACAGGACTCTATACCGTCAGTTCCCCAGATCACAGGTGATGCGGGTCCCGACCTCCAAATTGGCCCCGCTCGTTTCTAAGGTAAAGTAGAAATGCAGTCACAAGGAAGCCAACAAGTCTGGACAAGCTGGCCCGGTGGTATTGGATACCCTGTAGGTATTCCTCTCAGTGGTGGAAAGCGTAAAACACGTAAAGGACGCAAAGCCTCGAAGAAGAGTCGCAAAGGACGCAAAGGTCTGAAAAGAGCTACACGCAGAAGAAGATAATAAGCTAGAATAGAAATGGCTCTCCAATTTTTCATTGATCCTCAAACAGGCGTTGTTAGAGCACCTGTTACGGTCTTTAATGGTGGCAAACGCAGTAGCAAACGTAGTAAAAAAACACGTAAATTACGTAAGACACGCAAGGGTCGCAAAGCCACACGACGCAGATAAATTCTTTATGATTTGTTTTACAAACACAAAAGAATTAACAATACAAGGAATACACTTTATCTTTGGGTATTTCTTTCGTCTTGAAAGAAGCAAAAACAGGTTTGGTGACTTGCTCCGAAGGAACCGCATTATGAACTTGACTGGTGATGACTTTATAAAGATCAAAATTGGGATAACGTTCGGAACCATCCGGATCCATTAACACATTGTGACCATCGTCACATAAGAGCCAAGACCACATTGTATTATATAATTCCGATTCTGTTTCCTTAATCACTAAATCAGGTTCTTCACATAAGATACCACCATTTTTCTTTACTGGAGGGCATTCAGGAAATAAACTTTCAAAAACGCTTACGGTGAAACGGCATAAATCAAAGGAGGGATTGGGGTATACTTCCTGTTCCGAAGGATCATAGAGTTCTCCAAAGTTAAATTGTTCTGCTGCGTCATTGCCTTTCTTGAAATCATCCGAAAAAAAGGCGTGTTCATTGATGGTAAAAATAGAACGACCAAAATCGATAATACGAAAGATCTTTCCATAGGTGGGCACTTTATAGACTTGACCATTATTCGTTTTGTAATATAAATGAGTCTTTTCTGTCTTTGACCAGACAACATTATTACTATGAAGATCATTATGGGTAAATCCAAAGATGTATTGCGCAGTGGACAAGGCTGCGATAATTTGGAAGATCCAAGCTTTCCACGTTTGTTCCCACTTTTTGGTTCCAGGTTCGGATCCCACTTCTTCAAAATCATCCAATAAATCATCCATTGTTCCTGTGCTGGATTCAGTAAAGATCATCATCACAGGAAAGTTTTTCACTTCAGCAAAGATTTCTAATTCCTCATCACTACTGTCATCGTCGTCTTCATCGTCTTCAGTATCTTCTTCCTCTTCACTATCCTCTTCCTCTGCGCATTCAAAAAGAGATCCGTCGGTGGAATGAATAGATTTCGCATCGGTGATATCGCATTCTAATCCCGTTAATTCTTCTTCTGATTTTTCGGAAGAATCATCACTAGAATCTTCTAATTCATCAGGCTGTTCCAGCAAAGCCACTTTAATTTCGTCTGGGATTGTTTCGTCAAATTGTAACGTAAATAATTTCTTTTCTTGTCCCGTCCAAAACCAGCGAGCGTGTCTATAAGACATATACGAATCAGTAATATTGTAAGCGTAAGTATCGGCCTTCGCACACATGGAACCATAGAAATAGTGAAAATGGGGAGAGATATCGGATTCTCTTAATTTACTAAACGCATAGCTGGCCAAGGCTTCCACGTAGGCTTGATTCATAGGATCTTGTAATTTATTCCAAGCGGCTTCCCACGATTCTTGATGCCATGGAAGATAAGAATGTTTCGGTAAACTATATTTCCCTTGAAGCCAACGAACAGGGTCTAGTAAATGTGTCATTTTGCGGAATCCTGAAATATCTTGAATCTCTACTCCGGATTCTGGAGTGTTTTTCTCAATGCGGATATTCACTGGACCCGATGTTTTGGTGGAATGACAAGAACTTACACCCACAACACGATAGGAATGATCAAACCAAATATCTTCTTCTGGTGCTTGCTTCAAATTACACAGAACTCCCATACCGGGATAAAATGTCTGTACATCGCGAAATCCATCTTGCTGCTTACAAGAATTTGAAAGAGAAGATGCCAATACCTTGGGTGAAGGGAGTTGACTACCTTTTAAGCGAGGATCCATATTCTTTTTGTTTGACAGAAGTTCACCCTGCGTTCATAGACGCAGCAAAAAAGTTTAGCCTCTGGACATAGAAATGTCTACACCTCCTGTCAATGTCAGCTTACGTAAGTTTGATATGAAGAAGATTCCTCAGGATGCTGTGGCTATTTTCATTGGACGTCGTCGCACAGGTAAGTCTACGCTTGTTCGTGACCTTTTGTATCATCACCAAGATATGCCTCTTGGAACTGTGATTTCAGGAACAGAAGAATCCAATGGTTTGTATGGGAAAATGATTCCTCCTATTTTCATTCACGGTGAATACAGTCCTGTGATTTTAGCAAATTTCTGTAAACGTCAAAAAATGATGATGAACAAGATCCTGCGTGAACAACAAGAAGGTCGTCAGAGTAGAATTGATCCGCGTTCTTTCCTGATCTTAGATGACTGTATGTATGATGATTCGTGGACCCACGACAAAAATATTCGTTACTTGTTTATGAACGGACGTTGGTTAAAAGTATTCTTCTTGATTACTATGCAATATCCTCTGGGTATTCAACCAGCTTTGCGTACAAACGTAGATTTCGTATTTATCCTGCGTGAACCTTATCTATCCAACCGACAACGTATTTTTAACAACTATGGTTCTGCCTTCCCTAACTTTGAATTTTTCTGTCAAATTATGGATCAATGCACTCAAAACTTTGAATGCCTTGTCATCGACAACACTAGTCAGAGTAACAAAATCGAAGATTGTATTTTTTGGTATAAGGCTGATATGCATCCTGATTTCCGTATTGGTGCCCCTGAGTTTTGGCAGCATTCTGCTCAATACTACAAAGACAAAGACGAAAACGACGATAACTCTTATGATCCTAATTCTCACCGTAGATTGAAGGGACCCCAGATCACTGTTCGTAAATTCTAAAGGCTACAAGTAGGATGAGTATGAATAAGGAAATTATCAGTGCTTTCATTATTCTGATCATAGCCTGCGCCTTATTTGGATGTAGTGCTTTTATGAAATACAGATCCGAAGGATTTGAAGATTTTCAAGTAGGTGTTCCCGAAGGAATGTGTGGAGTCGATTTACCTGCTTGTCCTTTTGGAACGCGTTGTATAAATGGCTTTTGTAAGACAGAAGAACAACCTCCAATGGACCCCTCTTCCGGTCTCCTCATTAAGCCAGAAGGATATATTCGCCTATAGAAGAAGAAATGGCACGTCAAACTGGTTATACAGTTTTAGGACTCGCAGGAGTTTTACTCGCTATACTTATCGTTGTTCCGATGTTAAAGCGTATGTTTCCCCAATTCTACGAAGGGTTTATTAACACTCGTTGCACAAAGACCACTTGTCCTGAAGGACAATTCTGCTTGAAAGGTGCTGATCCTAATGGTGGTGCCGATGCGGATGGTCCTGAAACTTGTGTTCCTATCGGTCCTGGTCAATAAATATCTAATGTGATTTTTAAAAATCCGTTTAGAAATTTACTTACGTTCCATCTTACGTTGAATAGCTAAGTCAGCAGGTCCTGAAAACATACCGTCAAATTGAGAGGAGCCTGTTCCTAAGGAAGGAACTTCTTCCGATTGTTCATCCTTACTGATGGTTAAATTCTTGCTGCTATTGTAATCACTACTGGTGCCGTCCATATTGACGACACCTTTCGTCTTACGGGCGCGTTCACGTTGTTGTTTATGGAATTCTTCACGAGCTTCTTCATTTTCCTTGTATTTCTTCATCAAAGTATTTAATTGCTCTTCGGCATATTCCTGATCGGGAATAGCAGAGGGAGAAGGATCCCACGGCAACCATTTTCCGACTTGACCTACGTAAATATTGTGATCAGGATCCATCTTTTGAAGCTTCTTCGCACGGGCTTCGGCTTCATCCTTTTGACCATAGGAACCACGGATCTTCAAGCCACGCATAGTGGTTTGGAAGTTATTCTTCGCATAGAAGTCATCTTCCAATTGAACACCGTGTTTATAGATAAAATCATCGTATTCATCTTTCATATTGCTAGCGGTAAGTTCTTTGTTGTAAGTGTTTACGAACTTCTGGAAGTCTGACACATAACTTTCAATGGTCAGCTTGGATTTCCGGCAAGCGGCTGCGGCACCACTAAGATCTTGTGCTTCAAGCTTATCGGATTCTTCATCTAATTTTTGGTTAATGGATTGGATTTGGTTCACAAAAAACTCTTCCATCTTCTTACTGCGTAAGTGAAACTCGTATTGGTTTACGAAGGAAGTGAAAAGGAACTGTTCCTTCCGGTTCAACACATTCTCGGGGCTAATAAAACTCAAAAGACACCAACGTTGGCTGGAGATCTCAGGATCATCGTTCAAAAAAGATTCCTTCTCTTCGGTGGACATTCTACAGGGGTATGAGGAGACTCTTTAGATGAATGAAACGCAGTTTGCGAGAAATTTTCTAAGGAGTGAATATAGGAACAAATGGACGTCTCTGAAGTAGTCAATCGCGCTATCAAGTATTTAATTGAAGGTCTCGTTGTAGCTGGTGCTGCTATCTTTATTCCTCGTAGATCCTTACCTCTTGACGAAATCACCACATTAGCTCTTGTAGCTGCTGCCGTCTTTGCCGTATTAGATTTGGTATCTCCTTCTATTGGTGTCACTGCTCGTCAAGGTGCTGGATTCGGTCTCGGTGCTAACCTCGTAGGTTTCCCTCGTATGGCTTAAATCCCTAAAAGCGTCCCATTTTCCACTTCGAATTCTCTCATAATCTCCTGTGATTTTTCAAAAATCCATAGAGATTTCAATGCTTTCGTGACTTCCACTTGTTTCTTTGTTTTCTCTTTCGTGTCATACGTCGTCCTCCACTTACGGTTTTTTGCGTAAGCGCTTCTCCTTGTTGAAGAAACTCTTTGTGTGCTTCATTTTTGATATCGATAAATCTTTGTTTCGCTTGTTTGCGTTCGTTACTGTTTGTAGAATAAATCTTTTGGGAACGAAAGATATTCTCTTCAAAAGCAATACTGGTGTCAAGTTGGTTTCCATACGCTGTGTAGTCAATTTGTTTATAAAATGTGGGTGGACAGATATATCGCTGATCAAGATTGGATTCTTTTGCTCCCTTTGATTCTATATAATTCCTACAACTATTGATTCCTGTTTGATTCATCCAACTTTGGAGTTCTTGTGCAGGCTGACAACCAGTAATGAGTGATTCTGCTTCACACGGCTTATCATTGTTAACGGGATAGGAACCAAAATAGAGCACTTTTTGAAAGGTAGAAATATCATCTGCAAGTTTATGGTCAAAATAAATCAACACTTTTCGCCCATTGCAACGAAAGGCAAAGATTCCTTTCACTATGTCTTCATGTTCTTCATAAAATTGCTCATGTTTTCTCCATTCGCTAGCTTTTCCAGTATAGTAGTTTTCATTGGTGGGCTGTTTGAGTGAACTCAAATGAAATGCTTCTCCACTACATAAGTCATGAATCGCATTAACGATAATATTTTCATCCCCATACGGTTGTTTTCTGCTAGGTTTGAGTTTATCATAGTAGTCTACTAACTCACGCCAAAACGTAGGGTATATTTTGGTAGATTTGAAAAACTTAACCCCCGCTGTTATGACACGATCTCTTTTTAAATGATCCACTGCACTTGTGCTGATGTAGGGTGTTGCTATGTAATAATCAAAAGTGTAGGCACTATTTTCTGCACCAGCACCTACAGCAGAGGCTGTTCCTTGTTTTCCTGGCGCTAAACCAAAATTCTTATTCGCATCATACCAAATTCTAGCAATACTATCTCCAATCTGAAATCCTGAATAGGACATATCGTCAAAATGAAGAAACATAGTTTTTTCTTTTGTGAGCAGATTCATTATATCCGTTGTTGTAGTATCATTTTGAGGTTCAGTTGCATTGAATATGGAAATGTTAGAAGCTTCGTCAATCTTCATTCCTGTCGCAAAACGGGAGTTATGAACAAATCTTTCTACAAATCCTTCCAGTTTAAGAAACTCTTCTAAGAACAATAAGCTTACCCAGGTGTTGGATTTTATAATTTCTCCTTCAATGACAAAAATAATCTTCTTATAGTTTCCCTCCAAAAGTGTTTTGTAGATTTCATTCGCAACAGCTTGTATTTGTGTTTTGTATGCTGTAAAAGTAATGTATCGCAGAGGAAGCTTCTTTGTTAGAAAATCAGCAAATAATAAATAAACACCTTTTTGCTGAGTTTCATCTTCCAAAGCCGCTATTTTATCTCGCCATCGTTTGAGTGCTTCCATATTTGGAGGATGTTTACCAATAAGTTCCGCAGGCATATTTATTTTATCTTTATTTTCAAGATAAAAGTAATAAAAATCAACAAAGGACATCCTCTCTACCGTAATAGATAAATATTTGTCAGAAGTCTAAAAAACCCTTATGTTTAATTCTTTCTACGTCGTGTAGATCTTCGTTTCTTCACTCTGTGACGTCTTGTTTTCTTCATCTTCCATTTACGGGCACCTCCTCCTGCCAATCCTCCTAACTTTAGACGTAAATTGGATCCAAGATTCTTTTGAATAGAATCTATTAATGTGGTCAAGAAAGAATATAATCCTTCTTGCCATTCTTTTTTGGAACTAAATTCAGTTTTCGTTGTGTTTTTTATAAAGGGACTTTCTTTTGTTTTGTTCATTACATTTTCTAAACACGTAAATGCAAATAGAATAGCTAGTAAACGATGCTCTTGGGGTATTTTCGCAAATTCACTTTGTATAGCCGCTTGATTGTCTAATACGCGGCGGCTAAGACTGTTTGTGAAGACCGTTTTAGCTTGTCCAGAATCCGCATCGAGAGACAATAAAAAACTTATAAGAGCACTTGTTGCGTCACCTTCAACAAAATCATATCCTGAATTGTAGACTAGTTCAGTATACCCCATGGACCATTGGAGAAGCATTTCAGTCACATAGTTTTCAAGAACATTGTCTTCATTATAACCTTTTGTAATAAGTGTTGTAAATAATTCTGTGAGGGTTGGCTCTGATATATTGGTAATTGATTCAGAATTAAAAAAATCCGCAAGCTTATTTAATCCGTCAAGAATGTTGGCAATCGTTCTATAGTTAGATGCAGTGTTTGGATCTGTAACCTGATAAAATTTTATAGCTTCTGCAGTTGTACTTTTTTTCTTAATATAAGGCGCGATTGAATTATACAGCCATACAAACTTATTGAAAAACACACTAAAATTTTCTTCTGTTTTTTCAGCACCGATAGTATGTACCAATTCGTTATGAAAATATAATAAAGAAAGCAAAGGATATTCTTGATTATAAGCGGATTCAAAAAATCCAGATGCTATAGAACTAATATTGAACAATAAGTAACTAAGATCATAATGTTGTAAGACAAGATCTTGAGCTCCACCTCGTTGACCACCCTGAAGAGGAGAAGGGAGCGTAAAAGGTTCTGTTATTCCTTTGCTCGTCACATAGGTTTTCAGATCATTTGTAAAAGATTGACCCTGGAAATATTCACGCGCAGCGGCACGTCTTGCTTCTAATTTATCTGTTATACCAGCGTGGGGAGAAAGCTTGGAAATATCTAACACTGCAAAAAGCTGTTCCACATCAGGGATTGCTTTTTCAGAGAATTGTTGAAGGATAGAGTTTACCTCATCCTGATAGGTTTCTAAGGCTTTGTCAAAGGCTGCATTGTATTTTCGCTGCGCAGAGGAACTAGCATTCGCTTCAGGGACTTTTAAAGAGCTTATAGAAAGAAGAGATTCATAGAAATCCAAAAAATTTTGTGGATAATATTGAAAGAGAGGAAAATCTTGTTTTAGGAAAATAGACACTTTTGTTCCATTTTGTAATGTTTTTTCCTCAGTAATTTCCTTGGTAAAATTTATCTTTCTCTCTAACCCCTTGGTAGTTAAAGTAGGTTCATCCACGTAAATATCCAAGGCCTTTTGAATGCTTGTAAAGAATTCTTGCGTATCAGTTTTTACGCCTGTCAAAATCTCTGCTATATTTTCATTTTTTGATTCAATTGTGACTGTAATCTTTTCTGTCGCTACAGCAGCTTCCAGTGTTGCTTTAGGAAGTTTCTCTACTTTTTGAAGAATATTCAAAGGTTTTTGAAGGTCTTTTGTAAAAGATTCAAGAATTGTTTTCGCTTCCTTTACCTGTGCTTCAAGGGCGAGCATTCGCATACGTGCCATCATTGTCACAATACTTTCAGCAGTCGTTTCAATAGCCGCGGCATCACCTCCTTTTTTCACCAGAGAGAAATAAGCCCCTTTTCCTTTTGTAAATTTTTCTTTTTGAGCAGCAAGATTATCCTCAAGATCTTTTTTTACGTTTATACATTTGTTAAGCATAGTGATACTTGTTTTAACAGATCTCACCAACGCATCATATTTAGCTTGCGCAATGGCTGCTTCAGACGGTGGAAAGCGATACAAGATTAAATGATGGGCATTATGCCAGATAGTAGGATTCTTTTCATTTCTTGATTTTAAAGCACATAAGATATCAATTGTGGTGAACATAAAATATTTGTATAATTCATTTCGTGTCTTTCTTGTCGCAATGGTAGCTTCGTGGTCTCCTGAACGCTTAATATCAGGAAGTAAACCATCACTTTGTGTGCCAACTTTTTCTATGAATTTTTCCTTAAACCCTTGAACTCCATCAATGGCTTTTCCAAGACTTAAGATATTTCCTTTCTTAGAAGCATCCAAGGATTTAAATTGTGCAGCAGCTTTCTTCTCAGAGGCTAGTTTTAGAATATCTATAATATAATTGACAGAGGGGCCTTCTGTTTGCGTGCTGCTAAATGGCGCAGAAATTGTTGCATTATTTTGCTTATTTTTAATATCCAAAGAAAATCCAAACGGGTTTTTGGTGGCGAACCCTTTGTTTACGTAAGAAAGTTCATATTCACCCGTGGAGAAAGTAGCACTTTCTATTTTACTGGTTTTGCCACCATCAGGAAAAATATATTCACTGCGCCCTTTTAAGATATTTAAACTTGTTGTAGCCGAATCGGCAATGGTTTGTGGAAACATCACATTGTATACTTGATTTATTTCTGTAAAAATCTTTCCTGGAAGTCCAGTTTTCGCATCAAAAGTCACACGAACATTTTTCGCAGCACCAATACTCCCCACTTCAGTGAACATATCCAAGCCAAAAAAGAAATTTAAAATAAAGTTTCCTAAGATTTTCAACTGATCTAATGTAAATTTATCAGGATTAAAGCTCTTTCCTTTTACAATTTCTAAGATTGTAACTCCTTGGTTGGTTCGCATAGACTCCCATAATGGATTCGTTTTCTCATTATTATTGGATGTCCAAGAATTTAAGATCTCATCATAGGTAATCACGAGTTTGGATTCCGGTGTTAAATTAAAATCATTTGTGTATTTTGTCTCAAAAAAATCAACTGTTTGATGCTCAAGTTTGGAGATGGACGTAACCTGATCATCCGTGAGTGTTTTAATCATCGCATTTAATTCGGATTTACCACTTAACGCAGAGACTTTGTTTTTGAGAAGATTTGTGATGTAAGGACGCATAAAGTCCAGACGTTTGTCTCCTGCGGCATCGCCATCTCCTCGTTCACTTTTACAAAAATCATGGAGTGTATCTAATACATCCATCTTCGTTTTTAGAGTATCTTGAATGGTTGCCATACTACAAAGGAAAAAGATTTCCTTATATTAGATGTCCAAACTGCGTTTGCTTCTTCTTTTTGGTGCTATCCTCTTGCTTTCGGGATTTCTTATGCGTGAATCCTTCACCAGTCCAGGAACAATGGTTCAATTAGCCACCAGCCACGTGCCCACACAAGAAGACTATGATTTTTTTCGCTATGAATATCCTCAAATAGTACGTCGGGATTTGATTGATCTTACAGGTGGAGATCCTGGTCTACCATTGTGGATGTAAAAATTGAACATTTCCTAGTGTAGGAAGGAAGCACCCCTATGTGTCAAGTCTGTAAAGCATTTCTCTTTGATTTTCTTGAAATTCCCCTTCCTGAGGATTTGCCTCTTTCCAAGCAAATTCAAATGAAGTCATTAAAAAAGATTCAGCCCGAACTGGCTAGCTGGATCTTTCATCTCTATAGTCGTCTTCCAAGAGCAGAGTTTGAAAAAGCCTTGGAAACAGCTTCCCGTATCGCCAGGCGTGGACGTAGCATTCGTGAATATGAATACTTGATTCACACGGCCATCTTTAATTTTCTAAAATTTTCAGT
>JACCDO010393480.1_pt1 | contig 11802 bp, 11 predicted proteins | sample 7446101 | NCBI WGS metagenome assembly JACCDO01 (sample SAMN15323440, study PRJNA562643) | freshwater metagenome | isolation source: river surface water | place: USA:Blue River Watershed | collected 2017-08-16 | reverse complement strand
CAGGACAAGTTGGTCCATCATTTAGACCAGGAAATATTCTCAATGATATGAGAAAGGGATTTGAAAATAATCCATTTTACAATGTTGTTTCAGTTCAATTTCCAAATCTTGCTACTGAACCAGCAGTTAAAACATTAAGATATGATAATGGAAAAATAAATCTTGGTGTTATTGGAACAGAAACAGATTTAAATGTATTAAAGAAAATATTAGATGATTATTACACTAGAATGGGTTTAGCAGCATCAGCTGATCCAGTCGGATCACCATCTGCACCACCAGTAGTAAAAGCTCCAGCTACTACAGCTACTACTACAACTCCTCCACCTGCTACAGCTACTACTACAACTCCTCCACCTGCTACAGCTATTTAAATAAAAATTTGATTTAATAAATATTAATATAAATATTTATTAATAATATTCAATATTAAATAATAATGGGAATTGACGGATTTCATAATTGGATTGAAAAAGAATATCCTGCGGCATATGTTAATATAAATTCAGATACTAAAACATATCATCATGCATATATAGATTTAAATTATCTATTACATTTGTGTCATTATAATTCAAATGATGAAACACACCTAATTAATAAAATGTCTTTATTAATATTAGATATATGTTCTAAAATACAACCAGCAATTAGTTTAAATTTATTTTGTGATGGTACTGCACCATTTGCAAAAATGGTTTTACAGAGAGAACGTCGGTGTAAGAATATTAAAATTTCAGATGATATCTTTAAGACAAGTTTAAATTTTACACCAGGTACAAAATTTATTAAAACTATTTCACAAAGATTAGATAAAATTGTACAGATTATAAAGAATCAATTTGCAATTGATGTAAATATTGATAGTATTGAGGCAGGAGAAGCTGAAATTAAAATTAAAGATAAATTATTAAAATATTATTCAGAGAATAAAAAGCATAACCATATTTTAGTAACAAATGATGCAGATGTAGTATTAATTTTATGTTCTGATGAGTCATATAAAAATTCATATATTCTTTTAAAAGAAAATGTTCTTTCAATGAAACAGCTTTTAAAAACACATTTTCAAAAATATAATCCACTTAATACAGAAAATAATCTAGATTTTGTATTTTTAAGCCTTTTGTTAGGCAATGACTATATACCAAAAGTAAATCAAATTAGTCCAGCAAAAATATGGGAAGCATATAATTTAAATATCGATAAACATAAATATCTTATTAAATTAGATCAACAAAATATAAAAAAGTTTGATTTTAATAAAGATTTTTTACTAGATATTTTAACAGATTGTATTGCAAAAATAGGAAGAAATAAAACAATAAAAAATAATGTTTCTTTTGATAAAATGTTATATGATAATTATTTTAATGGAATACTATGGACAATAGAAATGTATAATTTAGGAAAATGTATTGATTATAATTATATCTGTAACACAACTAAACCAATTGATATATTAAATCTTGCATTATATATTTCTGATTTAAATATGAATAAATTTTTAAAGGAAAAGTCAGATCCAATTCCATCAGAATTATGTGGAATATTATTATTACCAGAAGGAGCAAAAGAATTAATTGATGATAAATATACTGATTTTATGAACGATTCAGAAGTAAAAGTAATATATAATGATAATTTTAAAATATCAATAAATTATCTTAAAAAAATAGTAAAAAAATTTAAAAATTATGCATAATATTGTAACTTATTTTTAAGATTATTAATGTATTCTGCATCTTTATTTAACATTATAGCATAAATTATATATGCTTTATAAAGCATATTAGTTAGTTTACATATATTAACAATATTAAGTTTAGAATAATAATCCCAATTAAAAATGTATGTACCATTTTTATTATTTATAAAATCACATTTATAAACTAATCTGCTACAATAATTGTCTCCACATTTTCCATTATTTATTATAAAATCTTCAGGTAATTTAAAATTACTAATTTCATGAGAACAAGGAAGAATAATAACTTCTTGTTTGAATAATTTTAATTCTTCTAAAATATTAGATATAGTTTCTCTTGTTCTTAATAATACTGAACAAAAATATAATGTATCTTCTTTAATTTCTGGATAATTTTCTAATAAAAATTTTCCCGCATTTTTAGCTTGTTGATGACCCTTTAATGTTAATTGTGGATCTTTTAAAATTTCTTTATTTTGGATTGCTTGTAAACGTTTATATAAAGTATTATTTAAATTATGGAATCCCTGAGCATGTCTAATAATATAAATATTTATTCCAGGAGGTACCATTAATCTTGTTGATTTTAAATTAAGATTATTAAATTCATCTACATCATAATATAATTTTAAATCTTTATCTTCATTTTTATCTATTTCACCTCTATATATCATTTTAATTTTTGTTTCTTTTGGATTTAAAACATCTGTATAAATAACTATAATCGCACAATTCATAAATTTTTTGTCCTTATTAAAATTAGTAAAATAATCACCTACAAAAAGTCTCATTCTTTTACTATGAGATGTTATTACAATATTTTTAACAATCATTATAATTACATAAGAAAAAAAGGAATTTATATTATTTAAAGTATTGTTTATTTATAAAATATAATGAATTCAGAAGAAATAACTTTAAATACATTTGATTTGAGTATTTTAAATCAAATTGAAAAAAATGCAGAAGAATTATATGATGAGATACATAAAGTTAATAATGTATTATCTGGATTACTAAATATAGATTGTACAGATTATAGTGTTATAACAACAAAATATATAGATAATATAAAACAAAATTTTATTGATAATTTTAATATATTTGTATCAAATTTAGAAACATTATATTTTTCTGATTTAGAAGAATATTCACTAGATCAACTAATAGAAATATTAAAATCAAATGATTTAGAGATGTTTAAATTAAAAAATCTTATGACAAAAGAAATAAATGATTATTTATATAATGTTGAAAAAGAAATTTATAAATATTTATATGATAAATTAACAGAAACATACACAATTAATAAAATTACATTTTATCAAGACATTTATAAAAATCCAATTATTGAAAATTTTTTAAATACCTTAAATTCATTTCAAAATGAAGAACAATCTAATTTTGATAGTATTTTTATTAATAAAAAATATGATAGTAAAACTAAACTTTTTGATGAAAATGAATTAGAAAATTTAATAAAAAATATATGTGATCAACATAATATAGAATATAGTAATTTAACAGAAATGAAATATACTTTATGGAATAATAAAGTAGAATTATATGAATTTAAAAATAAAAAAACATGTAATTTTTTATACATATATTTTGATTTATTTAATAGAGAAGATAAAATAGAAAAAAAACATATAATATATATTGATAATAAATTAAGAAAAATTTGTATATGTAAATATTTTGATGAATTTATTAATGATGAAGAATATATAGAAATTAAAAATATTATAAATAATGTCATGCAGATAATTATATAATTTATTTATTCATAACTGGAATATATGGAATAAAATATGGAAAGTTCATACTTTGTTGCACATTATTTGTAGATTTTTTTTCACATTCAACAATTTCTTTTTTTGGTTTACTAAATAAACTAATTAATACAAATATAAATATACAACAACCACAACATATTATAGTATTTCCTAAATAAAACATGCTTTTATTTGATTTTTCTGTAATAATAGTAGGATCGTCGTCATTATAATAAATATCTATTTCGTCGCCTACCTTTTTTTTATTTTTTGTAATGAGACTAGAAGTATATTTAGTTCTTTTTATAAAATATACAACAGTTAATTCGTAATTTCCGTCATTAATATAACGTACTTCAATAACCTTTGCTAATATTTTTGTTTTTTTATTAGAATCATCTTGTGTAACATTTAAGAATTGATATCCAGATGAACAAATAATTATAGATATAATTAAACACAAAAATATTGTATAATATGATTTAGATGGTTTCATATAAAATATAAAAATAAAAAATATTTTAATATATAATAAAAATAATTTTATTACTATATAATATATTAAAATGTTAAAATTACGTTATGATTGTAATCAACCAATTTTCTATTTAGGTTCAGCATTAACATCATTATCTGCTATTACTGTTTACCTTGCTAAACTCCAAAAAAACCGCAAAATATCAACAATTAATATGCTTCTCATGCTTGTTATCTATGCCGTTATAATCTATGCTATTTCACGCTTAATTAACTGGTGCTGCAACAAGAAATACTACAACGTTGCCTGGATAATTGCTCTCCTCCCAATTATTGGTGTTCTTGCTACTGCATTTGAATAAATTATTTTAATTATTTTTTATTTAATTAACTAAATAAGTTAACTAAATTAACTAAAATTTATAGTGATTCTCATCTAGCGCGAGTGCCATAACTTAACAGATCTAAGGGTATTAATTTAGGTACTTTACGGTACTTTTATTTTTTGCTACTTCTTTTGACTTTTTCTTTTTAATTTTTGTTTCAGTTTCTTGTTGTTCTTCTTCAAATAATTGTGGTCTAATAATTTCATTAGAAAATAGATCAAACATATATGAACCATACCATATTGGAACAGCTACAATAATTTTTTTAAATCTATGACCATATTTAAAAATGCATGAATTAAATATTTTAACTATGTCTTCTTGTGGTACATCATCTTCTGTATTTCCAAATGGTGTTAATACTAAAACATTATGAGAACCTGCAATCGCAGTTTGAAAAATAGTTTCTACAGTACACATTATTTTAATAAAATCAGTAGAATGCATTCTATTTTCATCTAAGAGTTTTGGTTTATTAATAGGTGCAACACTTATCAATCCAAATCTGTATAAATTTTGTAAATCAGTAATTGGTTGTAAATTGCTATCACGAATAACAGTTACAAATCTATTATAAACACATTCATTTTGTTTTAATGGAAATGGATTATTATTTTTTGTTATTGTATTATAATTTGTTCTAATATTGTATGTATCATCTCGAATACCTTCTGATTGTGGATAATTAGATCCAATAAAATCATCTCCTACAGTACACATAGTTACTGGATTAATCCAACCATCTTTAAATCCTGCATTAAATCCTAATTGGCAATAATCTTTAATTGCATCAATAGCATGCATATTAACTACATCTACTTCACAAATATTATTTACTTCACCAATATTAAAATTTTGAGTAAAATGATTTTTAATACAATTGCCAGTTGCGCATTGTGCGTACATTCCGAATTTACTTTGGGCAATATTTTGATTAATTAACATTTGTTTTGTTTTACTAATTTTTACCTTATTTGACATTATATATAAATATGTAATATTAATTTAAATTGTTTTTTTCGCACTTTATAATAAAATTACATTTCAATAAATAATAAAATTACATTTCAATAAATAATAAAATTACATTTCAATAAATAATAAAATTAGATTTCCATAATAAACATCTCATCATTTAAAATATTTATGTTATTTATTTTTTTTAATTTTAATAAATTAGTACTGGAATCATCTTTAAAATCATCTTTATTTAATTTATTTTTTTCAAAAAAGTAATAAATATCAATCAAAGAATAAATATTGTTATCATTGTCTTCTGAAAATAATTTATTAATATATATATTATCATTAAAAGATAATTCATAAAAAATAGATTTTAAAATTATAATAAAACTGTTTTCTCTTTCACTTTTATTAATACTTAAAAATTCTGGAGGACTATATAATGGACTACCATATAATATATTTTTTTGTATTGTAGGTGGACTAAAAAAAGGTGATATTTTTATGAGATTATCTTTATTATCATAATAAATATTATCAATAGTTATTTGTTCAATATCAATATTTTTATCAAATAAAAATTTTACACCTCTAACTATTTGTTTTAATTTTATAAAATTATTAATAGTTGTATCAAATATTTTAATTTTGTAATATGGTTTAATAATATATATACTTGAAAATTCTATTATTATATCTAAAATACTAATAATATTTGGATGATCTAATTTAATAATTTTATTTTTTATTCTTTTTGCTAAAAAAATTATTTCGGTATTATATACTTCAACTAATATTTTTTCTTTAGTTTTTATATTTTTCCCTTCATATACTTTTATTGATTTATATGTTTGTATACATTTATGAAAATATATTTCATAATCACTAATATTTTTTATATTAATCTCGATACTATCAGTTGAATCCATATATAATAAGTAAAGATAAATTACTTTAATAATAAAAAAGATGAATATAATATAATTAAATAATTAATCAATAAACTATAATAAGTATATTAAGTTTAAAATGTTTGTTTGTGAGAATTGCAATCTAAAATATTCAAATATTACTAATAAAAAATGTGTTTTTTGTAATATTATTACAAACACAAAAAAATCTGATATATATAATTTTATAATATGTAAATCAGATCTAGATCAGAATGATATTATAAATAAAACATATGAATATTTTATGAATAATGATAATATACCAGAACCAAGAGAAATCGATAAAAAATCATTATTAATAAAGACAAATCCATATCTATTTATAAAGAATATTGTATCAGAAGAATATAAAATATTTTTTACAAATTGTATTGATAGAAATCTTATTAAAACAAAACGTTTTCCACAAAAATATAATATTGAGAAATTAAATATTAATAAATTTTGTAATGGAATTGAATTAGAAAAAATAGATAAAAAAACATATAACGAATTAGCTCTTAAATTAGAAATATAATGAGTTCATCAAGTGATTTAAGCAGTGATAGTGATTTTGAAGATGTTGAATCATGTTTAACAGATAAAGTTGCGACATATCAAATTCAATATGTTTCAGATGAAATGTATAAATTTTCTTTAGTTGGGTATTTTAAAAAAGATTCAGATCCAGTTAATGTAGAATTAACAACTTTTGATCATGAAGATTATTATTGTTCTATATATAGTAATTTTAATAAAATTGAACAAAAAGTATTAGAAGAAGGAACATATCTATATGATATAATTACTATGAATGTTCTTAAAAAAGATGGTGTCGCTTATAAAGTAATATTATCTGTAGAAATGGAAAATCCAAATTTACATAAAGAAAATAAAGGTAATCTTATGATATGGTTTGAAACAAATCACAATGGATTTAAAAGGGTACCACTTAAAACAGGATTAACTCATCCTGGAAACGAACGTTTACCATATTATATTATTAATGAACTTAAAAATGATAAAATTAATGAACTTCTAAAGCAATAAAAAATGATAAATAATAATCCTATTTTATTTAATTAAAATATTAAATAAAATTAGCTATTTAATATAATATGAATAATACCGAAATTATTATATTTACAGATGGTTCGCATTTAAAACCTTCAAATAAATGCGGATATGGTATACATTTTCCAAACAGTGAATTTGAAGATGTATCTAGACCATTTACAAAATTACCAAAAACAAATCAAAGAGCAGAATTATATGCTATTTATAAAGCAATAAAAATAGTAAATAAATCAAATCCAAATTCAAATATAACAATAAATACAGATTCAGAATATTCAATAAAAAGTTTAACAGTATGGATTAAAAATTGGAAAAAAAATAATTGGATTAATTCACAAAATCGTGAAGTACTAAATCAAGATTTAATTAAAGATATTGATAATCTTATTAATAATCATTTGGGAAAAATAAAATTTAATCATGTTAGAGCACATACAGGAAAATCTGATTATAACTCAATACATAATGAAATAACTGATGAGCTTGCTAAACAAGGTGCATTAAAAACTAAGTAATTTAATATTTTATTTATTGTTGACTTTTCTTTTTCATAATTATAACACCTGCAACTACCATAATTAATAAACAACATGATATACATAAAACGGCTATATACATCATATTTTTATTTTTTTTAGCTTGTTCTTCTTTTGTTTTATCTTCTTCTGGTGGACTTTCGGGTGATGTATCATCTTCTTTTTCATCATCTTTTTCATCATCTTTATCATCATCTTTATCATCGTCACCATTACCTTTACCGCTACCTTTACCACTACCTTTACCACTACCTTTACCACTACCTTTACCAGCACCATCACCATCACCATCATCACCACCATCACCATCACCATCACCACCATCATCACCACCATCATCACCACCATCATCACCACCATCACTACCACTATCATCTCCTTCATCTTCTGTTGGAACAGTAAAACCTATTGGACGTTCAATTAAAATAAACTTCCATACATCAGGGCTTGTCCATTCTTTCCAATTACCATAAGTAATTGAAAGTTGTCCGTCTATATTTGGATCAAAATAAGATCTTAATTGATAATTGATACCATCTGATTTATTAAAATCTTCTTGAGCTATAATTGTTGGGCGAATTGTTTGATTTACTGTATCATACATTAGTGTATTTATTGGTACTTTACTATTATTACTAACAGTTGTACCAACTGTTTCATAAAGTTTAAATTTCTTATATGTCATATATCTATTTGTTATATAGTTACTATTTTCTAGTTCTAAATTTATTATACGTTTTTTAGAGTCTAATACAAAAAATGTTTCATAATTCTTTAATACATATTTGTCTTTATTTTCATCATAATAAATATATTTTGTAGGATCAGATTTTGATTGAAAAGCATATTTCTTTTTCAAATCAATTTGTTCTACGGGTTCAGAAGAAGAAGTTGATGGTGTATATTGAGAATTAATAGGTACTTCAATTAAATCATATTTCCATCTAGTTTTATCTTGTCCCCAATCTTCCCAGTTTCCATATGTTAAATTTAATTGATCAACATTTGAATCATAATATGCTCTAAATTGACCATTGGCACCATCTAATTTATTAAAATCTTCTTGTGTTATATTTTTGGGACGGATTACTTGATTTACTGTATCATAAATAAGATTATTTAATGGTATCTTATTTTCAACACTATTTGTAATTGATATTTTTTCATACAAATTAAATTTTGCAAAAGTCATATAAGTACTATAATCTGTAGTATTATTATCCTTTAATAAAATAATATTTTTTTTAGAATCTAATACAAAATATGATGGTGTATCAGTATTTTTAAAATATTTATTAACATTACCACTTGCATCGGTACTTGAAATAAATTGTATATATTGAGATTGATCTTTCTTAGATCTAAACACATATTTATTTGTTGGAGTTAAATTTTCAATAGGTTCAGAAGAAGAAGTTGATGGTGTATATTGAGAATTAATGGGTACTTCAATTAAATCATATTGCCATCTATTTTTATCTTGTCCCCAATCATCCCAGTTTCCATATGTTAAAGTTAATGCACCTACATTTGAATCATAATATGATCTAAATTGACCATTAATACCATCTGATTTATTAAATTCTTCTTGTAATATATTTTTGGGACGGATTGCTTGATTTACTGTATCATAAATAAGAGCATTTATTGGTATCTTATTATCAACACTTTCAGTTACAGATATTTTTTCATAAAGATTACTATTTGGAAAAGTCATATAGGTATTATAATTTGTGGTATTATTGTCTTTTAATAAAATAATATATTTTCTAGAATCTAATACAAAATATGATGGTGTATTATCATGTTTAAAATTTTTACTAACATTACCACTTGCATCTGTAGTTGAACTAAAACTGATATATTGAGATTGATCTTTCTTAGATCTAAATACATATTTATTTGTTGGAGTAATAGTTTCTGTAGCTTCAGATGAAGAAGTTGTTGGAGTATATTGTGAATTGATAGGTACTTCAATTAAATCATATTGCCAAAAAGTTTTATCTTGTCCCCACCATGTTCCATATGTTAATGTAAATTGACCAACATTTGAATCATAATATAATCTAGAATGAGTATTGAGACCATTACTTTGATTAAAATCTGCTTGAGATATAAATTTTGGTCTTAATGATAAGTTTTCAGAATCATAAATTATTTTATTAGATGTTGCAGCATCAGATGTCTTAATTATTGGTTCATATAGATTGTTATTTTTATAAGACATATATACAACTGGAGTTGTATTGTAATGAATTATATTATTGTTTGCATCAACAGTAAAATAAAAGGGTGTTGTACTATGAAAATATCTTCCTGCTGGAACACCACTAGAGTCTTTATTGCCTTCGGGATCGAAGTTAATAAGTTTATTTTCATCTTTCTTAGATCTAAATACATATTTTTTATCAGATGTCATTGTTAGATGTTCTTTCTTTTTTGATGATATGTTATTTTTATAAAACACAAATAGTAGAATTATAACTAAAATTAAAATAATAACATGATTTGTTTTCATATATATATATATTATATATATGAAAAATATATTTTTTATATATCGATTTTTTAAAATAATAAATTATAAATTATACTTTTTTTAAATTATTTTATTTATTTCCAAAAATTGCTTTATCTACGGTAGTTTTAACACAGAATATTTTATGTGCAATTATACCAATAATAAATAATACTATTAAAGTCTTAAGAAATTTCCATTTAAAAAGTTTTGATAGTATAAATGCAATAATAACTGTTACTAATACATCAACAACAGCTATATTAGCTATTCTATAAGAATGAGGTCCTTCTCCTGGCTTACCAAAAATATTTTTATATTGACATAAATTCATAATATAATATATTATACTTATATAAAATAATAATAATTTTTTGATATTTTACAATAATCTGATGGTTTATAACCAAATATATTTTCTTTATTTTCTATATCCATACCAATACATAATTCATTTAAACAAATATAATGATAAACACTATTTCCATTAATATCAACTAAATTCATATCTGCTTTCATACTTCTTAAAAAATATAAATTATTTTCTTGTGAATATTTAGCACTAATTATTAATGGTGTTTCATATGATTTATTCTGATAGTTTATAATATCAGGTTTTATTATTATTATTTGTTTAATCATATTGATCACATCATCTTTCATACATAAATAATGTAATATATTATTTTTTAAGTTATCAGTTGATTCAAATATAGTTTCATTATTATTTTCTATAATTAATCTAATTAAAATGTTTACTATTTTAAAATTATTATCTTTTGTATGTTTTAATAAACAATTTTGATTTAGTTTATTTTTTTTAAATAATATTGAGTCATCTAATTTAATTAATAAAGTGATCATATCTTCGAACTTATTTTTTTCTTTAATATTATGCAATATGTTATTATTATCACTATCAACAATATTTATAATTGATGGGTCTACCTTATAAAGAAAGTAAAATGATTTAATAAAGCAGTTTTCAACTATTTCATTTATATAATTTACAGCAATATCCATATTAAAATCATCTCCAATTAAATTAAAATAATCAAGATTTTGTGTCCATAAAATTATTTTATATTTTGTTCTCTCACTAAAAAAATTATTTTTTATTCCAGTAACAATAATATTTTTAGGATCTCTTTCAACTAATAAATTAAATATATTTGTATCTATTTTTATTGATTTTTCATCTTTGTATTTTAAGAATGTATAAAATTCATCAGATAAATCTTTTTTGATATAATATGATAAAATAAGATTATTTATATCATTTAGTCCATTAAAAGATGTTGATAATTCACTTATAATTGTTTTATATTGTTTAGATTCTTTGAATATGTCAAATAATTCAGAATCAATTTCATCAAGATTTAATAAGTGTGCATAGAATGTTGGACTTCTAAGATAATTTTTATCAT
>JACCDO010332133.1_pt1 | contig 11802 bp, 4 predicted proteins | sample 7446101 | NCBI WGS metagenome assembly JACCDO01 (sample SAMN15323440, study PRJNA562643) | freshwater metagenome | isolation source: river surface water | place: USA:Blue River Watershed | collected 2017-08-16 | reverse complement strand
GGTGAAACCACCAAGGACGCGGTCACTGACCCGCCAGTGTAATTCGTGGTTGAGGCCTGGGTTGCAGTGATGGTCGTGCTTCCCGCCCCGACGATGGTCACCCTGCCTCCGGAGGTGACAGTTGCGACTCCCACCGCACTACTGGTATACGTGAATGCGCCGGCACTGTTGCTCGTGGGCGCAGTAAGGTCAAACGCGGCATCCCCGAAGTTCTTGGCAGGTGCCGTGAGCGCACCGATGGTGGGTGCAATGGGTGAAACCACCAATGATGCGGTTACTGACCCACTAGTGTAATTCCCGCTGGCATCCTGGGTTGCGGTGATGGTCGTGCTTCCCGCCCCGACGATGGTCACCCGGCCTCCGGAGGTTACAGTCGCGACCCCCGTCGCACTACTCGTATACGTGAATGCGCCGGCGCTGTTACTGGTAGGCGCAGTAAGGTCAAACGCTGCATCCCCGAAGTTCTTGGCGGGAACTGTGAGTGCGCCGATAGTCGGCTCGGTTGCCGTAACCACCAATGACGCACTTTTTGTCGTCGTTTCAAGCCCGATAAACCCTCCTTGAGTCGCGGTAACAGTTGCCGGAGTTCCACCGGTAGGAGACAAAAACGTGACAATGCGCGAATTTGTAGGAACCGATACATTTACATAGGATATCGTTCCAACAAATGTATAAACGGTAGTTTCCCTCACCCCGCCAATTGTTACTGGACCCCTTCCAATTGAATTATTTGAGTGAGCAAAGGATTCTGTCTGTGTTACTTGGGTTGAAACTCTTAGTAATGTTGCCGTAATAACCCCACCACTGTGTGAAACACTCAATACATAGGGGGTATTTAAAACAATTGAAGAAAATCCAAATGTTCGGTCCTCCGCATACAAACGCGACCCCCAAACGAGTTTACTATCAGTTGTGTACCAAATCACCCAACCGCGATTAGTAGTACCTGTAGGATTCGTATTGACTTCATTATTCATGTCGCCTAATAATAATTTGACAAATGATCCCCCACTGGCCGTTGATGTAAAACTGATATCAATTTGCCAACTTGGAAGAGACGCTATTTCAGGAAAACCAAAGGTCGTTAAGGTGGGTATCGTAATCGCACCGCTTGTCGCATAGATTGTTTTTCTCGTAGAAGCACCGTTTGTCACCGTGGCAACCGTTCCGGGACTGACTGCGTATGTAAAATCACCCAAACTATTTGAACTCGGGTCTGTAAATGAAAAGGAGCCATCAGCTATGGTATATACGCCGTTATTTGCGCCTAGTGTAAGTGCGGAAACATCGGGCGGAAATGAAAGACTGCCCGTGCTTTGTACCCACGCCACTGTTCCAACGATCGTACCATGTGAACGATTCGCTGTGCTATCAGAGACGCCAGTGAATGTCGACCCCCAACCCGTGCTATAACCTTGGTTCAACGTCCAGTAACCAACCAATCCACTTTCATTGCCAACCAAACGGCGTTGATAATTATTGGAAATATCCGCCGCCGACCGAACGACATTCCAGATACGAATATCTGATAAAAATCCGCGGAATTGGCGGTCGGCCTGGCTAGTTATTCCTGCGTCGTCACTTCCAAATACAACACGGGTGGATGTATTAGTTGATAGTGAGAGTTCGCCAAATGACGCACTGGTTGTGCTACCGTTCAATACACCGTCAATATACAAGAGTAGAACACCTGTCGCCCAATTGTATGTCATCGCCGCGTGATGCCATAGAGTGTCTTTATATGTAGCTGTTGAAGCAAAACTTAACAAAGTACCACTACCGTTCGTCAAATGCGCATTGATGGTTCCCGTAGGTGCCATAAATAAATTAAACACACTTGTACTTGCACTTCCTCCTCCGAACCAACGCGATACAAGCGAACTCCACGTCCGTTGATTATTTGTATCCGTCGTTTTGAACCAGCATTCAACTGTCATCGTTCTACGAAAATTCGTAGAATAACTCCACGCAGGAACGCCGAGATTTACTCCATTGTTTGTGCCATTCATTTGAAGAACATACGGCTTGTTGAATGAAACCACGAGTGTCGAGGTCACCGCCGGTCCTGCCGTGTAATTCGCTGTTGCTGCTTGGGTTATGGTTATCACTGTAGTTCCCAGACCGACAATAGTGACAATGCCTCCGGATGATGTCACGGTCGCGACACTCGTCACACTACTGGTATACGTAAATGCACCGCTACTATTGCTTGTGGGTGCAATGTTAAACGGCGCATCTCCTAAGTTCTTTATATAGTTTATTGGAACAATGGTAGGCACGGCGGGTGAAACAACGAATGAAGCAGACACCGACTTTGCCCTATAACTCGCAGTGGCGGCCTGGGTTGCGGTGATGGTCGCGGTTCCTGCGCCGACAATAGTGACCGTACCTCCAGAGGTAACCGTTGCGACGGACGGCGCACTGCTGGTGTATGTGAATGCGCCACTACTATTGCTTGTAGGTGCGGTGAGGTTAAATGACGCATCCCCGAAAGTCTTGGCGGGGACGGTGAATGCGCCGATAGTTGGTGCCGCAGTGGCCTCACCCGATGCGACTACTATTAACTCCTCACTTTTTGTCCCTGCGGACATTCCTACAAACTCTCCCTGGGTTGCGGTCAATGTCGCTGGAGTTTCGCCTGTGAGAGATAGAAGCGTGACAATACGCGAATTTGTTGGAACCGACACATTTACATAAGATATCGTTCCGGTGAAATTCTCTGTGGCAGAAGTTCGCCAACCGCCAATCGTCACTGGACCCTTCCCCATGATATTAGACCCAACACTAAACGAACCGGTTTGGGTGACCCCGGTTGAAACAGTGCGTAATGTCAGCGTGATGGTTCCACCGCTTTGTGCGGCAGTCAATACATAGGGAGTATTTAAACTAACCGAAATCGTGGTGGGCATGGCAGTTGCCACGGTCCAACTCCACTGAATTCGGTTCGTGTTTGAAACCCATAACCCCCAACCGCGTGTATTTATTTCATTTTGATAATCGCCGATAAGTGCCCGCGATGAACCAGCGCCAGACGTTTGCGTGAAACTAATATCAATCTGCCAATCCGTGAGAGATGCTAACTCCGGAAATTCAAAGGTCGTTAATGTAGGTATTGCAATCGCACCGCTTGTCGCATAGACCGTTTTTCTCGTAGAAGCACCGTTGGCCACCGTGGCAACCGTTCCGGGACTGACTGCGTATGTAAAATCGCCCAAACTATTTGAACTCGGGTCTATAAATGAAAAAGAATTATCGGTTATTCTAAAAGCACCAGTATCCACACCTAGCGTAATCGTGGAAATACGCGGTTGGAAAAAAATGACACCACTGCTTACTACCCAATCAAAAGATACTGGGGCTCCCGTCGTCCCTCCGTGAACCCGATTGCTCGTGCTATCCTGAACACTTGTATATATCGTCCAACCCGTTCCATAACCTTGATGTAACTTCCAGTATCCAACCAATCCAGTTTCATTGCCTATCAAGCGTTGACGACGGTTATTGGAAATATCCGTGGCAGATCGCACGACATTCCAGATACGAATATCCGACATAAATCCGCGGAATTGGCGCGTCGCCTCGGCGAAGTTGACACCACGCAGATCGCTTCCAAACACAAGTTGCGTCACCGTATCATTTGCCAATAGACCAAACCCACTTGGAACCGTATCTGTTCGCGAGATAACGCCGTCAATGTATATACACTTCAGTCCTGTTGTCGAATCATACGTGCAAGCGACGTGATGCCAGTTTGCGTCATTATATTGTCCTGTTGTCGCGTGATACGACAAGGCGGTGTTCCCAGTATTCGTTAATCCAAACCAGATTTCACCTGTAGGAGCCATATATACTGTAAACTGTGATGTAGACGTACCACCACCGCCATTATTTCGCGACACTAATGTTGCGAATGTTTTCTGTGCTGCTATATCGGTCGTTTTGAACCAGCATTCAATCGTCATTGTGGAGCGGAATTGCGCGGAATATGACCACGTAGGAGCAGTAAAGACAAGCACCGCGTCATCAACACCGTCAAATTGAAGAACATTCGTCTGCGAGGTTATCGCGAGTGAGATACTTGACCCGGTTGTTATCGCTCCTGTTAATGTTGCGCCCGTCATCACCGCATAAGTTAGGTTCGCATTTGTTAGATTGGCATTTGTAAAGTTACACCCGGTCAAATCGGCATTCGCGAAATTCACCCCCGATAAATCCACGCCACTAAAATCGGTATATGTTATATCATCAAACGTGGAGATTGCGTTAAGCGACCCCCCGGTTGGGCTCGTCGTCAAAGAATATCCGTTGTTTGTAAAAAACCCGATATTCGGTATTGGCACGGTAGAATTAGACCAACGAGCCGCGGTATACGTTTGGATGGTTGTATGCAGTCCATTCGCGGTTCGGTCATTTAAGGTTCCACTATTATCCGTCAATAAATAATTCGCAACCAGTCCGGTAGTATTTGCGGGTATAATACGGTTACGATTCATTTGAATCTGGGATGCGGTTCTTGCGACATTCCATAAACGCAAATCGTATAATGCCGAGTCCGTTTTCAGACGGTTACCGGCCAACCCGGCTGGGGATTGCATCCCGATCGCAAATGTGCCGTTATCGGAAAAAAGACTTGCGGAGCTCGTGACCGTTTGTTTCGCCACACCATTGATATAAAATGTAAAAGTAGAACCTGACCGCGTTATCGCAAGATGCGACCATTGGGCGACAGGAACGACCGCCGATTCCGCATATAACCAACCACAGCCAGAATTATAAAACGATAATCCGACGGCATTTGTAACATTTAAATTACGGACTTGAAACGTATAATTATAAGTTCCCATATCCACGATTGTAGCACTTGTTTGTCTGGCGGTTTCATAATACCATGTTTCAATTGTGAAATTATTCGTTCCGGCAGCGATCTTTAATCGTGCGTCATAACTTCGCGTGGCATACATACTATCATTCCATCGTAACGCAACGAACCGATTATCGATATACGTGGTCAGCACGTATTTCCAGTGATAGATTTTATCCGTGAAATAAACGTCAGTTAGGTCAATATTGGTTGTTTCAAGTATCCAATTCCCCTCATCCAATACAGTTCCGGTATTGTCGAGAGAAGCGCGTATCGTTATATTCTCTCGCGCAGCCATCAAATCAATAATATACTTCCAATCCGGATTAGAATATAACGCGCACGCCATCATGTCCAATGTGGTCATATGAAACACGGTCTTCAAACTCTGGATGAACCCGATGAAGTCGGCCCATGACGAGAGATTTGGGTCGGCGGTTTGAATATTTGTAACCAGCGCGGGTTCACTGCCGCCATTATCTATGAATTTATATCCATGTTCTGCCGGGACTGCGTGTTGAATAATGCCGACACAATCAAATACCGCGCTATCCCCGACCGCAATCTCTCCGGCATTTTGCGCCACTTCATAGATTTCGTCCAAGTCGCTGACCAATACGTATGGCCGAGCCTTATAATTCATATCGGTTTCGCCATTACTCTCCCCCCCTATTTTGGACCTTTGAAAAAACACCGGTTTTTGAATAGAAATATCGGTGCTCTGGCTATAAAACGGCCACACCCCCTGCCCGTTGTTTTCACTGCCGTCCATCGTATAGGACATATATTCGGTTTGAAGTTTCGCGGGTAATAATTGGAATGAATCCATATCAAAATCATCACACGGAGTACAATGATTTCCAGATGCGTCCATCCGGGTTGGCAATGCCGGCTCTTCATAATAAAAATGGTCGAGAATATACCGATTCTCGCCGGTTAAGAAACGGAGTTTTGAGAGAATCGTCGCCGGTGTATCATAAAAGTAATTGAATACGAGACAATAGGTATCGTCGTTCATTGAATTAATGATGCCGGGAATATCCTTTATGCGACTGTCGATAAGGATGAGCTTTTTGGCGGGGATACTGCTGCTGCCGCCGCCACCGCTGCCACCGCCAGGCGCTGATACCAAGACCCCATTGTAATTCTCAATCGCCTCCGTGAAATAGAACTCCTTTAGATTGACGCCGGTATGTGATTCAAGAAACCAATCCCCGCCCAACGCGGCGGCGCCAGTATCATCAGTAGAAGCGCGCACAGTGACACCCGTCTTCTTCGTAAGCTCGTCGATAATGTATTTCCAGTCAGGGTTGGAATACAGCGCACACGCCATCATATCAAAATACTGGATTCTATAGTTAATCTGCAACATTGTGATAAATAACGCGACTTGACTCCATGTTTCCAGATGCGGGTCTCTTGCTTCAACCCCTTGAACGATCGGCCTCTTTCTGCCGAATACTCTACCAAACATTTCATATCTCGGTTTTGCTTCATTATGCTGAACCAATCCGATACTCGTAAATGACGGCACGCCTAATTCCGCAATTTGAGCTTGAACCGATTCAAATAATGCCTTGGACGAAGTTGCGGTTTCAGGGACGTGAAATACAATATGATGAACTCCGGATTGTTTTGAGTTTATGATATCCTGATAATTCGCCACACGACTATCAACAAGCAAAAGATATACTGGATCCGGTGGAGGGGGGGTGGATTGTGTATCCGTCATTTGGCGCAACACACGTAATGATATATAAATTATTCATATATTTTTATATCATAAAATACTGATAGCTAAACCCGTAGGCGCAGGGGGTCTTTTATGTTGCTACACCCACCTCTTCATTACTTCTTCCCAGCATTTATCGTATCGCGTAATCATAGGTAGGTAGTGTATTCTGTCATTGTGCGCGTGGGGGGGGGGATTATTTTACCACCGTGAATTTGTATACCGGCTTCGTCGTCTCATTGTTGTGCGTTGCCTCCCAAAATTCGGTAGTAAGTTCATTCCCGCCATTGCCGTTTGTAAATGTATGTGACGCAAATCCAGACACGGTTTTACTCCATAAACTTTTCACGGCGGAGGAGGAGGAGGATGTCGCATTGTCGTCGTCTCGGCCGAACCCCAACCACGACAAGACCATCCCCCCCGCGCCCGTCGTCATATATTTCGCCTGACCGTTTACGGAATAATGCTCTAGGTTATGTTGATGCCCGTTCAAATATAGATGGACCCGGGGGTCATCCAGAAACGTGGTTTGAAAATCCGCGACATTGATTTCGTCGGCTTTGTGATGTCCGACGACGAACACCCATTCGCTACGGTCGGCTGGAATACTGGCGAGAACGCTTTTCGCCCACGTGAGCTGGGTCTCGCAATCTTGCGAGAGAATATTCTCGTGAAAACGGCAGGGGTCCACAATAGGAGAACAATCGGGGTATTCGGTTCCACAGGGGTCCCACAGCTTACGGTCCTCCCCGCGATAATCTCTCACACACGGGTTTGTATCCAGGACAATAATATTAATAATATTGACGGCGTTGCCGGTGCCATCGGGAATCACCACCCGGCGGTGATAATAACGGTCATCCATTATCCACTCGGGTATCGTGTCGTTCAACGCGAGTTGCGCCTCGGGTGCGAACCCATAATCGTGGTTTCCGAGAGAATTATACCAGGGAATCCCCATTCCGCCAAATACCGCGGTATAATCTTCGGTGATTTGAGGGTCGCTCGTATTTTGAATACCGCAGTAATAGAAATTATCGCCGGTATTCAGGACGAACGCGGTCGCGGACGCAGGATGCGCGGCAATATACGCCTTCATCGCGGCGGCTGTCCCGACGGCATCACGCTGATGGTATCCGCCAAGCGAGGCTGACCCCCAGTCGCCGACAGAGAGAAACCCGACGTCGGCGGCGTCGGCGTCGGCTGCGTCGGTTACTGTGGCCAGTCTCAACATTCCGACCAATAATAATAGTAACATCCACACACGCATATCGTTGTTATGCTGAATCAAAATTATTTATTTTATTATTTATTTTATAACCGATATAAAATAAATGAAATCGTAACATCCTGGGAGGTCTATACCATCTAAACAATTTAAGCGTTGGCAATGTAGTCAGCAGTGGATCCAGACTCAACAGGTGCGGTGTTGCCATAGGAACTGCTCTTCAGCACAAGCTTAATCTGGTAGACACGAGTGTCAAAGGCAGTAGGGCGGTCGGTGAGGACGTGCTGGTTAGCAGCAGGAGAGATAGAAACCTTAAAGCTGATGGTATCATTATCCGCAAGAGGAACGCTCTGAATGTCAGTGGAACCAGTGATGCCGGCAAAACGAGCAGGATCCTGGTTAGCGATCTGACGCATCAACTCACGAGTGAAGTTGGCAGCAGCAGGAGTAAGGGCGTTGGTGCTGTACATGTGACCAGCACTGCCACCGCCGGTGGCATTGGCCTGGTTGACAGCGTTGAGAGAAGCGTCAATGGCAGCCTTGGCGACAGCACCCTTGCTGGCAAGGTCAGACAGAAGAGCTTCTTCATTGCTAAACAGATCAACACCGTGAGGGGTGTTGAAGAGCTTATCAGCAAGGTAGCGGACGAAGTCGTGCTTGACGAGGTTGCGGTTGGCGACGATATCGCCAGCGGTAGCCAAAATATAGCCGGAAGACATACCGGCGTGGACGGGGTTCAAAGAACCATCAGCGGGCCATGCGTTCATGTAGACGTAATACTTGAGATCCGAGGCATCAACGTCATTGACATCAAAAGAGTCAGATTGAAACTTGAAGACGGCGCGCATATCGCTGGTCCTGACGTTATAGACAGCGACGGCGCTGACATCAAGAATGGCAGGGGCTTCACCAGCGAGTTCACCAGAGACTCCGAGAGTGAAGTTCTGGTTAAGACCAGTAAGAGTAAAATCCAAATTCACCATATTTGCTTTTTATAATATAACTAAATATAATATTTTTGGTATTTTCTCTAAATTCCATTCCGCCACGCTGCCGCTCGCGATTCCATTCCGCCACGCTGCCGCTCGCGATTCCATTCCGCGCCGCTGCCGCTCGCGATTCCATTCCGCCACGCTGCCGCTCGCGATTCCATTCCGCCACGCTGCCGCTCGCGATTCCATTCCGCCACGCTGCCGCTCGCGATTCCATTCATTCCATTCCATTCCATTCATTCCATTCCATTCCATTCCATTCCATTCATTCCATTCATTCCATTCCATTCCTTTCATTCCATTCATTCCATTCCATTCCATTCCATTCCATTCATTCCATTCATTCCATTCCATTCCTTTCATTCCATTTCATTCCATTCCATTCATTCCATTCATTCCATTCATTCCATTTCATTAATACGTCGTTATTAATTCAATCGCCACCGAATAATCGTTGTTTTGGATGTCTAAAGTTTCTCCATATCGGTCCACTAAACGTAGGTGTAATTTTTCTATTTTGACCGGTCCAAAATAATCGCGTTGCTTAAATATCAAATCGCTCGGACTTGTATGGTTAATATTCAGCGCAGGCGAAGTGATCGGAATCCGCGCAATAATATTATTTCCTAAATGTGTTCCACCCCCCGTTTCCGCGATAATCGTATTCGTCGTAAAATTCCGATTATAATCATCCAATTCCAGGAAAAAGTATTGAGATACCGAACTACCGTAAGACGACTCGCTTTCAGCGTAACGATTATACGTAATCGGGTCATATGTTGCATTCGGGTTTAAACGTGTCATAAACGCTACACCTGTTTTCACCTCATAGATATCCTTATAATATCCCATTGCCCAACCCGCGTTTTTATAGAGTGGGCGCATCTTCGTATTGGTCCGCATTACTTTACCTGTATGCGGGTCTAATTTGGGGCGAAAACATTGAAGCGTCTTGGAGGTCATATGTGTGCGCGCGGTTGACGCAGTCGCGCATTCGGCGCCATTTGGCGCGGGGTCGACCATCACTTGGACGGATTCACCGTTTATGGTTTGGGTTTCGTATGTGATATTTCGCACAAATACACCACCTTCTCTATAATATTCCGTAAATGATTTGTCCTCTTGGACGTTGAAATCCAGTTTGAACCAGAAATTCGGCGAATATTCGTGATTTGTCGCATAAGAACCGTAGAATGCGCGATAACTCGGTTCTGTTATCGTCGTTGGAATGGGCGGAATCGTGTCGGTGGATTCTCTCGAGCGAATGATTGTCTTGGACGAAAGGTCGCTTACTTCAAGCACAAGATATTTCAATCCGTTGAACTTCAGTTGGTTTGTGCTTGCGTCCTGATAGACAAATTGGCCGGGCGCAGCCGTTTCAATCGTCGCAGCGCGCGGTAGATACGTTATATTATCCGAACTCAAGTCCGCGACGATGGTGCCTTTTGTAGGTGCGAGCGCGTTTATAAAATAATTACTCATAATCGCCTCAAAATCGGTGGACACATAAAATCCATCGGGGATGAGAATTGTCTCGGTATGATTCACGAAGACCGTTTTGGTCGTTCCGCTCTCTGTATATCGTTGCGGGACATTATAAAGATGGACTGTGAAAATACTGTTTTTCCGGCTACTTGAAAACATTTTGATGATGTTCGGGAACTCCATAGATACGATTTTCATTGAAAGCACGTTGTTGATGGGGGTCGGCAGATTCCAGATATAATCGGCGGATGATGTTGTCCCGTGATCGGTGCGAAACAGCGTGTCTATACTCACAATGCGCTTAATTGTGCGGCGCTCTAATGGGTTTATCACACCTTTTGCGTATTCGTGAATAATAGACGGCGTTGCGATGACATTGGGGTTGAGATTCTGGACCCGGACATCTTCTTTTGGCATCATAACGAGTTTATCGGGGTCGCTGATAATGGAGGATGGCGAGAATTTCTGGATGAGGCGGTTTTCTACCGTTTTCCCGGAAGATGACGAGAGAGTGGAGTCGGTGATAAATGATGCGCCGGAATGGAGATATTGGAGGATTCGTTTCTGGACTTCATTGAAAAATGCGACGTATTCGTCGTCCTCGCTGTAATTCTCGGAGAAGGGCATATCCCCGCTGATACTGTTCGCATTATAGTTTTTATACTGTTGGATGATTTCCTTCGTCATATTTTTCACATACTCTTCGGTCACATTCCCTTTCTGGTTCTTCGGGATTTTATAGATTTCCATCAGATCTTCAATAGAATAGCTGTTGATATCCAGATCAAACCCGTATTTGCCACGCTTGGTTCCACTATCATACGACATTTGTCTCAAATACTTATATTCTTGTTAAAATAATGATATAATGTTTTTATACTACATTCGTAGGCCCAATACTCAAAATAATCGCGCCCAGCAAATCTGGGTCCCAAATACCGTTCTCTGGGTAGCCATATGTCTGAATATATGTCAAGTATTCTATTTTAATTTGAACAGGAATAACTGTAATGTGTTGTTCTGGGAAAAGCGAGATAGACCCGCGCAACATATTCAATTGCGCGATTAATTCGCTCGCATCATTGAATTTATCGGCGGTTATTTTGTATGCGTCTCTCTGATAGGTTACATCCCTATTTATATTGTATAAGTTGATAGATTGAAGCAAACCCTCTAAATTTGTAAGGATGACCTTTCTTATTTTTTCATAGGTGGCGTTTAAAGGCTTTCGGGCTGTAAACAATCCCGTTGAATAATTGTTATATATCGTTTGTGTGAGCTGGGCTTTGATGTTCTCAAAAGCACCTGATGAGTAATTCTGGCTGATTGTGCCGATATCTTTTACGATGGTGCTGTTCATTAATGCTTCTATTTCTGCGCATCCATCCCCGCCACCTCCTCCGCCTCCTCCGCCACTACCGCCACCGCCTCCTCCGCCACTACCGCCACCAATCGCGGTAGTATTTGACCCTCGTGTAAATACATAATTTGTCACAGTTTTGCG
>JACCDO010224681.1_pt1 | contig 11802 bp, 12 predicted proteins | sample 7446101 | NCBI WGS metagenome assembly JACCDO01 (sample SAMN15323440, study PRJNA562643) | freshwater metagenome | isolation source: river surface water | place: USA:Blue River Watershed | collected 2017-08-16 | reverse complement strand
CACGAATCACTTCGGTAATTAAATCTTCGGGTTGTGGGTTTTTCGGAACATAATGCATGACATAATACAAGGAAGAATTGGTCGACGTTTGAATGGATGAATTATGAACGGATTGTGCATCGGTACCTGCAATTATATTTTGACGAATTGGTGCTGTTGGTACAAACGGTGCAAAATTCTCACGGACTCTTTCATTCCAATGGATGATTTCCGTACGATTATCCAGCATCATTACCGCTTTATAATAAATCTTGTCTGGAATATCGTTATGGTCAAATTTCATATGACGAATATGGGTATCAGGGGGCAACGCCGTTAAAAAGTTGTAGGACGCAGATATGAGTGTTGAAGAGTCGAGTTTTTCATAATTAATATACCGCAACTTATTAAAATCCAAATTAATTGACTTTACATTGTTTGGAATTACTGTATCAAGTGTCATAATATCATTGCTCTCGAAATCAATGATTTCCAATTCGGTACAGTTTTGGATAATTGGAAACGATGAAATGCGGTTGTTTTTCCCATAGAGGGAATGCAAGGATAAAGGCAAATGTGGCAAATCAAATATTTTATTATTTTGAAAACTTAAAATCTGCAACCCTTTGGGTAAAATAAGTGGCATATAGGTTGACGACGAATTATCCATATTCATATAATGAAAGTCATTGTACATTTTATGTGACATCATTTCTTCCACATTTTCAAATGATGCTTGATTTTCCTCTCCATCGATTACCCATTTACAAAGAATTGGCATTTCTTCTTATCTTGTAATACATAAACCATTTTTAAACTCCCTTATGAACAAAAGTCACATCCCAATTGTCAAAATGGTAGCAAGAATATCCTTCCTTGTACAACAAATCGCACGTTTCACTGGCTCGTCGAAATCCTTCCGTACCCGTTCGTGCACTATCGAAATCAATAGCAATATACATGGGACGATACGGCGTCTCACGAATCATTTGTTGCAGCACTTCACATTCGACGCATTCTACGTCCAACTTTAAAAGGTCCGGCCCTTCCTTCTCCCATCCCAATTCTTTACAAATTGTGGTCAAACATTTGACTTGGACTTGTAATTTGGATGGGGACTTTTCATTTGGAACTAAAGACCCGCTCACATAATTGGGATTTTGTGGCAAATAAAACGTGAGCGTATCGTCTCGTGTATAAATCCCAGTATTGTACATGCGTAATTGGGAGCGGTCGCACCGATGAGCTTTGAGAAGATTCCAATAGTCTGGGTCTCCTCCTCCGTATTTTGTATCATCCACAGCTTCCACAACTCCACCCAAGACATTTTTTACCAAATCAACATGCACCAATGCACGAGGGGTGGGGTCAAAAATATGCACGACAGCGCCCGTTTTCTGGGCCAAGATGACATCGTGGCTAATATCTTCGCCGGCCCCAAACGATAAAATGCGTTGTGGAACTACAGGAAATGTTTCTGGATAAAAGTACCCACCGTATTTTGTTCCGTAGCGTAGTTTTGGATAATGTCGATTCATATCTGTACTATGATTGTTCTATGGTTTTAGGTCAATCATACTACATTGTAATTTCAAAAATTAACGACGACGTATTGTCTTTGCACGGCGCTTGCTCCCGCGGCGACGACGTGTACGACGTTTTCCTCCTTTCAATGGGGTTACTAGATAAACACCCGTTAATTTTGATGATTTTTGTTCTGGCATATTGTCTTGATTCATATATTCAATGGGTATACCTGTATTTAAAAAACATGATAAAGGCAATTTTCGTAAACCCCTATTTTTGATACTGCTATATTCAGTTCCATGAATCGGGTCATAATAATAGACATTATCTCCAATATAACCCACGATCACAATATAATGTCCCTCGACAAGACCAATAAGAGGGTGTTCTCCCATAAGGGACATGTACTTTAGAGAATCTTTTATAATTTTTACGGTGGATACTTGAGAAAGTATTTCAAACGGGTCTTGAGGGCAATTTTCTTCGATATCATCAATGCCGCACACTCCATTTTTATTTTTATACCACTCTGCAATATTTTCTTGACTTAATGGAACTCCTAAGCGATTCTTTTCATAAAATCCATGATATTTTGCAACAGCTTCGATTGCTGACGCATAACACCATTGTGAATTTCGTTGTGGCTCAAGTGCAAAAGTTCGTAGTAAATTCGTTGTTTTTGGATTCGCAGCTACATTCGGTATTTTATCACATTCCGCCGCGGTTACTTCTCCACGACGACTTCTACTCATCCTTCTCTTTTATCCCCAACATTTTCTTTCCCCATTGATATGAATCAATCACCGTTTCTTTCGACAAGGCGCCGCGGTACATGCGAAAGTCAAAGAGCGACCCCTTGAACAATTCATCCTTGTTATCGTATAAACTCGTGACGTCCTTCCAATTGCTCTTGCCAAGATAGTTCTGGGTCGTATCGGAACGTTGGGGGAGCCATCCGTCAAATTCGGTATACATCAATTCCCCATTGCGGTATACCTGCAAATCAGGGCGCAAGCTCTTATTATCCTTTGCGGTAATGCACAAATGGACCCATTCGCCCTTGGAAAAGAACCGGTCCAGACGGATTTGCATTTTGCGACGGGACTTTTCCCAGACTTCGTACAGCAGTGGCGCCGTGTTGGGTTGCACCCCCTCTTTACCGGCCACTTTGGGAATCGTTTTCGGTGGCACCTTGACATCACTCAAACAGACTGGTTCCGTGTCCAACGTTTTTCCTTCGGCGTCCACCTCACGACGGTACAATTTAATCGACAATTCCTCGGACGGTTTCTGGGTTGCCGCATTCAACAATCCCTCTTCTTCCGCAAACGTTGCACTGGCAGGACTGTCTCCGCGCCCCAGAATTCCCAAAAACACATTATCAATGCCGTCGCCGTTTCCGAAATCGAAAATGTGTGCATTGTTGGTAAAGGAGTCAAATTTCACCCATATCATAAAGGCGCGTACATTGCGTAATTGCACCGTATTTCCAAAATGCAAATGACGGTCATCCCCAATGCGCAAATATTGGTCAATGCCATTAAAGGTCAAGCCCTGTGTCACCTCTGGATTGGGTGTGCTTTCATCGACCGCTGCATCGCCATTGGAACTCACGTACAAGTTCTGGGCATAGTCCACCATGTCATCCCGTAGACGCAACCAAACCACCGCATTTTCGTAAAAGCGGAGCAAACGACGAATGGCTATGGGAGGTTGCGGGTCCACGACCATATCGGCACGAAAGCCGGTAATATCACCCTGGTTGCATTTGGCCTCAAAGGTTCCTTCTCCAATCTTTACAACACGGCAATAATCATTCATTCCATCCCCTTGAACATCGCGCATATAGTCATCCCGCCCCAAGACAAATCCTTGCTTTACACTGGGTGTCCGATATGATACCGATGACAAATGTTCGGTTCCCCCCAACGCGCACGCAAAGAACTTTTCCTTTTCATCGTCCTTGCGTTGCACCATACGACAAAAGTCCGTGTTGACACCCAATCGTTGCACGTCGGTATATCCTTGAAAGTATCGTTTATCACTCAAAAATCCAGATTCCTCATCGTCGGGACCAATATCGCCACGCCGTGGTATCATCTTCGCCCAAAACGGGCTATCTCCGACGGTAATGGAAGAATTACTTGTGAAGGCTTCAATGTATTCTTGTGGAACGATTTCCGTTATAATAATAAACACAATCAGTCCTATTGTAATCCATAAACACAACGTATACCATTCCATTGAAAACCTCTACTACGTAAGGTTGAAAAGCAGAAAACAAGTATCCGCAACAACATAGAGAATATGGAAGGCGGACGATTGCTGGGCCAAGGTGCCTATGGCTGTGTATTTACCCCCAAACTCTTGTGTAAAACCCCGTTGCCGTCGATAAAACAACAAGGCGTCAATTATAGTGTAGGAAAGGTAACGACACCGCAAGAAGCCAAGAAGGAAATCATTGTATCCTCCCTCTTGCGCGATTTTCCCAAGATTACCAATTATTTCATTTTACCGATTCCAGATTGTATTCCAGAAGAAGAATCCAAACAAAAAGACAAGGATGTTGCACAGTGTGAAATTATCGACAAGAAGGATACCGGACTTCACACCTTAATTCAATTAAAAATGCCCTTGGGTGGAAAACCGTTGGCGGAATTACAAAAGAATACGAAAAATATTGACTTTTATAAATTTGGGCAACAATTGTTGGAAGCCATTTGTATTTTAACGACACACGGTGTCATTTACAATGATTTGCACGGATACAATGTTTTATTGACCCATCCAGCCAAACCCCAAATCATTGATTTTGGCTGGTGTTCTTTTTTGAATCTTATCAAAGGGGAAGATGATATGGCCTTTACGAGTTTTCAATCGGACAAACAATATGACCAACAACCGCCGGAATTTGTTCTCATGAATGCGCTAATGCACAATCGGCTTTCATCGGGCAAAAAGTATAGTATGGACGAAATTATCGACGCGACGATTGCCAAGAAACATGTGATTAAAGAGACCCTTGTACCCCTCTTTCAAAAAACGATTGATGAATGTAAAAACTATTTACGTAATTTTTATCAACATAGCAAAACGTTACAATCGCAAGACTTTTACAAGTTTTACAAAATGTACTGGCCCAAGTTTGATGCTTGGTCGGTGGGAGTATTACTGTCCAAAGTGTATCGCGACTTGATGTTTGACCGGAATTTTGTGGAAGGGTCGGATTATCAAAATCACAAGGCCATGTATCGCAATGTCTTAGAAGGATTGACCATGATTGACCCCTCAAAACGGATGGATACGATTCAAGCACTACGTCTTTGGAATCCCAAGAGTTCTATTGTGCATCATCCCAAAATTCAATCCTGGAACAGTTAGGCATTGTGTTTGCGAGTTCCCTTGCGTACCTTACGCAACCCGCGGCGACGAGTCCCGCGTCTTCCACCCCCTGCGCTAATGACAATGGGACGGTCCCGTGGGACGCACAAATAACTGCAAAACTTGCTGTAATTGAGTTCACTATCCATGGGGTCCTCCTTTTGATAATATCGGTCGGCCAAATCGGGTCGCCAAATTCGAATTCCAGAGGCATCTTTATTGGTGACTTCACGACCACCTGGCTTGTGACTCCACCAACCATTACTGTCTTGCCGATAATAGTGCAAGTCGTTTTCTTCGTCCACGACCACGGCAATTTTCGAGGTGCGTGGTGGGCACTTTGTTTGAAAACTGCTGAATTTTGACGACTTGCCAGGAATATCCGCAATGGTTCGGCTAATGACGTCGCTGCAAAACTTGCCCATATTTCCACTAAACCGTGGATGGCCTGCAGTACGCCCAGGAATGTGAAAGGGGACATCACATTGGCGTGTTTTACGACAAGCGCGAATATGTTTGGCATCTTTGACATTCAATGCATACGCAAAGCAATTATGGCTGTATTGAATTGCCTTGTCGCCATTATATTCATCCGGTTTATAATCGGGTTCCCATCCGGTCATGGGACTTTTCACATGACAACGGTACATGTGTTTGCGACAAAAGGGTTGACCACGAACCGCCGGCAATGTGCATGACGTTTCACATTGGCAGTGCCGATTGGGTTTCTCCTTCGGAGGGTTGACGCGCCCCCCACGATATCGTCTTGTTGTACGAAACATCCCTACTCTTTCGAGTTAAAATAAGTCTCGTTGATTCCGGATTCTTCTTGAATATCGTCGTATAAATGAGGGTCCTTTGCTTTAATATTTTGAATCGTTCCCTTCATTCCACTATTGCTAGGCGTTTTTACCCCCATTCCGTCTCCAGGTTTTTCCACGTCTTTCCCATCCTTGTCCTTTTCTTTCTTGGTCGTGTGCGACCCGTGGTCGAGCGGTTTATAATATTCCTCTTCGACCTGTTTCATTTTAATGCGTTCAATGGCGTGGGTGAAAAACACAAACTGGTTTTTGTGTGTCGGTTTCTCTGGCTTGCACAATTCGCCGCTGTAGCGTCCCGTGAGCCCCACATATTGCCAGGCTTCACTTAACAATTGTTCCAAGACGGTGTGCAGGTAGTAATACTTTTTTTCGACTTTGAATAAGGTCAAGACACCGTTGGACATGGTCACGAGCAAACTCACAATCCAGGTAAACCAGTATATGTTAATTGACAAGGTATTTTCCTGAGACTGAATACTTAATAAGGCAGGAACAAACAAGGAACCGACCGTCACAATAAACCGACCGTAATGAAAAACAATGGAATATAAGAGTACGCGGTGTCGTAAATTGGTTAAAATATCCATAAACCGCACACGAAATACATTGTGCTCGATTTCATTGAGTTCTGGCAAATGGGTCAGAATCGCATTGAGCAGTTTTTCTTTTTTCCCCAGCGCAATATTTTTTTCAATCAAGGTTTTTACCTCTTCAGAATACAAGGTGTCCACTTTTTTCACTGGCTCTGGTGAAATCTTCACAAGTGTATCCATTTCTAGGAATATACAAAAAAATTGACACACGATAACCTCAAATTCTTGTATCAATTGTCCAAGATGGTCTATTTATTTCCCTTGTCAATGTACGAAGGGGAAAACAGTGTGGCCACGAATGACGCCGACCGGTGTTTGTTGCCATATTATTTATGGGAACGGATTCTCAATGATACGACGCTTCAAGTTCATGATTTGTATTTGATGGAGTTTTCGAATGATACGCAGCACGTGACGTTATCGGTGGGAGGTGGGCACCATGACGACGACAATATGGTCTTTGTACCGCAATGGGTCTTTGGAATATTTTCGGAGGGTGCACCGGTAAAATACAAGCCGTTGCGCACGATTCCTCCGCAGGCAACAAAAATCATCATCAAACCATTGGACAATATGTTGTACCATGTGGATATCAATGAAGAAGTGTCGCGATACTTGAGTGATTGGCATGTACTGCAAGAAGGACTTATGCTTCATGTGCATTTACAGTCGATTGATTATCAAGCCCTCATGTACATTGAATCCTTGGAACCGGCACCCTTGGTATTATTGCGGGGTGAAGTACCCTTGGAAGTCGTGCCAATGGAAGAAGAAAGACCATCTGCCGTTCCTATCCCAGTTCAGCAACTACCCTCTGCTCCACCCACCGTTTCTACCATCGTACCCACGCAATCTATACCTGACTGTTTCTTTGGACCAATGGTACCAACCGGCCCGCCCCCCAAGCAACAAAAATACAATTTCCCAGGAACAGGTCGTCGGCTATGCGACTCCGAATCCAAGAAACCGTAAAACATAATTTTTGAGACTCAAATCGAGAGCATCGTCCATGATAATATTCATGACATCGATTTGGCGAATATACACTGTACATTTTTCATTGTACACGCGTCGCACACTATTATCTGCAATTCTTCCAATTTCAATACGAATCATATTTACCCAGTTATACAGTTTATCACGTTCCCCACGGAAATAATGGCGCATGGGAATCTTTTCAATATAATATTTGGGAGGCGACTGTTCAATTCGAAAGACGTAATTGTCCAACACATTTATTTTCTTTTCCACATAACGGAATTTTTCATCCAACATGAGTAATTCAAAGGCCACATCTTGTTTGGGTTTACGAAGAAACTTTTTTTGTAAATGTTTGCCGTGGTACAATCCATGACTGTCCAAATAGGCGTAGTGAATGGGTGCAACTTTAGTCTCCATGGTGTACAGTCCAAACTCTACCATCGGTCGTCAATTTTTTGTGATACACATAAAGAATCGACGCTATCACACAGTAATATGGATTCCCACCAACTCCAAACCTTTCTCGAAACCCAAAAAGACCCTATTCAGGTGCAGCGCGGATGTAAAACTCTTTACGAGTCCATTCTTCAACATTTAGAAACCAAAACAGGAGCCTTGTACGGACGATTCGGCACGATTGAATATCAAACCCTCATGCACCCAACCCCCCAGAATCCAATCTTGGAACGAAATGCAGGAGTCTTTCCAGCATCTGGAATCTTGCTCAAGGACTGGGCCTTTGAATACAACCAAGCGGTCAAAGAAGCCACCGCCATGGCAGCTGGATGGCATCCACCTTTTCAACCCATGGAACTCTTGTATATTTTGGGACACAATCCCCAATGTAAAATTCTTCCCTTACGTTCCCTTGAACCCTACTATAGTTTACCCCAGACCATGTGGACGAACGCCTTTGCCAATCAACGCGTCACCTTTGTCAGCAGTTTTGCCGATACGATGGCCAAGCAATACGAAAAAAAACATCTCATCTGGCCATCGTCCCATGAACAATTGTTGCCCTCGTCCGCATCCTATTCCTTTGTGCGGTCGTATTACAGTCCCATCCTTGCCCAAAATAAGGCGCAGTGGCCCGCCCCCATTCAAAATTGGAAGGAAGCGGTCGACGCCCTGGAAGCGCAAGTGCTTGCCACCAACCCGTCCATCGTTGTCTTGGGGTGTGGTGGACTTGCCATGGTCTTGGCGAAACGGCTCAAGGCAAAAAATATCATTGCGATTGTACTTGGGGGTGCGATTCAAATCTTGTTTGGCATCAAGGGCAAACGATGGCTCAACCATGATATTATCAAAACCTTTTTTAATCCACATTGGGTTTTCCCGCAAGAACATGAGGTCCCAGGGGCTGCCAACCAAATCGAAGGGGGATGCTATTGGTAAGACCCACTATATAAAGCACACGTTTCTATCATAGAAAGAATCGGTTCATGAATGTCAAACAATGTAATACGTTGTTTGTGTCAGCCTACTATGATTTAAACAACAACCCAGAAAACAAGAAATTTCGTCTGGAACAATTGGAAAAACTCATCAAATTACAAATTCCTCTTCTTTTATTTTGTGATGCATCCATTTTTTCCCATATTCAACATTATGAAGGGCCTTACACTCAAATTGTGCAAAAGGACTTGCAAACCGTGGAAAGCTATCAACAACTCACAAAAAATCCCTTTGATTTGCCCCCATACCGAAATGTCGAAAAGGACAATCAACCCTTTTTGGCGTTTATGAATAGTAAGGTCGATTTCTTGTACGAAGCATCGTTGCTCCATCCGAAAAAGCAGAATTATGTATGGGTGGACGCCGCTCTTATGAAGATTATTCAAGACCCCAACGCCATGAAGGAAAAAATGAAGACACTCCAAGACTATGACCACTCCAAAATCCTGTTTCCAGGGTACGCAACGTCGACGCCCATCCATGAACTCTTTCAAAAAGTCTTGTGGCGATTCCTGGGTGGGTTTTTAGTGGTCCCCAAAAGTTTGCTTCTTCGATTTCGCACCGAATGTAGTCAACTGCTTCAAAGTTGCACAACCATTCGAAAACTCACGTGGGAAGTGAATTTATGGGCGTATATTGAATACCAACACCCCGAATTATTTCACTATTATTTTGGCGATCATAATGATTCAATAATCATGTGGAATATATAGAGATGAGTGCGAAACCAAGTGAAAGTGGGAAGGTGGAGAAACTTCCTTCTGCATCTGGAAGAAATGTAAGTGGGGAAGCAGTCGCTGCCGCGGAGAAAGCTCCTTCCGCATCCGCCAAAAGTGCAAGTGTATTAAAAAACACTGAGCAAGAATATGAAACGTTTGCAAAAGAACAAGAAAACGAATTTAAAAAAATACGGGCTGTCATGAAAACAATTGGAAATATGTTTTATTTTGGAAAACCGACCCCAAAGATGTTAATGTGTTTGCTAAAATTGCATCAAGAATACATTGCAAAATGTAAAGCAAATAAAGAGCGTGGTGATTCTAAGTTAAATCTATCGTGTATGTTTGGATTAATGGAAGATGATAAAGGTAATCTTTATGCAACAATTTCGGAAGACCCTAAGGAAGACCTAAAATATAACGAAAAACGAACAATGATATATTCGATTTTAAAACAAGCAAATATTAATGTAACGCATCATCCAATAGATGCCGACCATGGAGGAACCGCAAAAACTATAACATCGGATCCAATTATTGGATGGAGAGGCGATGGTAAATATTTTAAGGAGAAGGATTATAAAGATTTTTTATTACTTTCAAATAAACGGGAGCATCCGTATGATTATTTGGATACTATACGAAACTATCCTATCGAATTATCTTGGACGGATAGTTGGAAATATTTACAAAGTCGTCGAACTGGCAAAAGTTTTTCTCCATTTAAGCGGTATAACGATGATATAACTGAGAAAGATGGTAAAAAGACAAAATACCAAATTGTATGCAATAACGGTAGTACATGTACCGAAGCAAAATTGTTTTCTTTTATCCATAATTTAAATGAAGAAGGAGAAAAAATAAAACCAGTATCGTGTATTGCATATTGGATTGGAAAGGATTTGCCACCAGGCCATATTTTAAAAAGTTATTGTTATGATGCGACGAATACTGAAGAAAAGAAAAAATTAGAGGAATTAACAAATGAATGCATTACAATTCTAAAAAAACATAGTAAATATAATGATATAAGCAAGTATTTTGAATTTAAAAAAATATTTCAAAACGCCGTACAACCATTTGCCCTTGCCTGCCCAGGGTGTCTTGCAAATATTCAAAAGTATAAAAATTCAGTAGACCCAGCATTTGAATTCAATAAATGGAATCATTCCAAGTGTTATGAAAAACGAGTCCGCCAAATCACAACAGGGGGGCGTCGTACAAAACGCCGTCGCAGCCATGGTCGCAAAATGACCCACAAACGTGTATAAAAATTGACACATTCCTTTTCGATTGCAACAACTAGTTACGATAGAAAATGAATTATGAACGGACTTCAATCTTGTATCGTGAATCAAACCCAGATTCTACAAAACTACAATACCCATTTTCCTTTTATTTTAAAGACGGTTATGACCAAGACCAACCCAAACTCATGTTGCAAGTTGAAAGCCCTCCCATTGGCGACTTTCCCAACAATATTGAAACCTACTATTGGACCCACGAAGGAGAAAACGACGAAGAAGATTGGCACGCCCTTTGTAAATTGACCAATGGATCATACGTCTACTATCACGCCGCCTGTGACTATACTGGATTTTATTGTCAAGGATGGATGTACGTGTACTCGGCCACGACCCCAGAAACATTATTTCAATACGCCATGACAACTTCAGCCTATGATTTGTACCGCAACGAGTGTCAACAAATTGTGGAATAATGGTTATACAATTGTGCACCCACGTTTTGGTGCGTTTTCTTCCTTTTCTTTTTCTTTGACCTTCTCCTTTTCTTTATCAATCGTATAACAAATAAAATGGAATGGTCTTTCAACATTTTCATACCCACTTGTAATTGTAAATTCTGCCTTGTATTCTTTTGCAATAAGTTTACCATGGTTTACATTTTCCATTCGTAAGTTATCCTCTTCGACTCCTTTGTATGGAATATCACTTTTATTTGCCGCAATCATAATGACTGGGTCTGGTATATCATCCTTACGGAATTTTTTATATTCTTCATATTTTTCAAAAAAGGAAGTCATATATGTTTTAAGATGTGATATGGAATTGGGATCATACATATCATACATGTACAAAACAGCATTCACTCCACGAAAATATTTTTGAGGAGGGATGGAATCAAATTCATAAATAAGCATTTTCCCATTGTGATTATTTACATTGATTGGGAATTCCAGGGGATCATTTGACTCAATTACATTTCCATCACTATCCTTCATTTTTACCATCGTTGGTGGTATTTCATTTTTATAAAGTTTATTTATAAAAGTCGTTTTTCCAGAACCTTTGGATCCAACTACAAGAATATTATAATAACAAAAGT
>JACCDO011166922.1_pt1 | contig 11803 bp, 7 predicted proteins | sample 7446101 | NCBI WGS metagenome assembly JACCDO01 (sample SAMN15323440, study PRJNA562643) | freshwater metagenome | isolation source: river surface water | place: USA:Blue River Watershed | collected 2017-08-16 | reverse complement strand
GACACAAATGGACTGGACATGCATACAACATCTTAGACATGGAAATTCACGTCCTGGACATGACAAATCGCGAAAAGTCCATCAACATGCACAACATGAAAATATTACCTCTGATTTGTGACGCCAACAAAAAAGCTGACCACAAGCTTTTCAGTCAAAACTGACATACAGATTGTGTTGCTCTTAAATCAAACCACAATGGATCACCTAATAGATTTTATAACCTTGCTATTATTGTTACAGTGTTAACATACATGACCTGAATATACACCTACAAGCATGCTTTAAGACATATACAGCCACCTTTAGAGAAAAACGTTTATCTCATAGCTGTCCATTCCAAACGAAATATTAGACAAAACCTGAATCATTCAACCATTACAAACAGATTTTGTTGTCAACAGAAATATGCTGCTTGATGTTTTTCATGACCAGGACAATCCATACACACCAAAGGTACACATGACATAGTTGTGATAATTCAAGCTGCTTATAATCTACATCACATTAATGGCATGATGCATACGAACAATACAAACAATAATTGTCTTTTATATGCATCATTTCAACGTGTTCAAACTATCCATAAACAAAATATGCAAAATACGTTTAAATCAAAATCTACCATGGGTAATTCATGAACATAATATCAATGTTGTGTCAAGAAACGTTTAAGTTAAAGAAATCTAGTACTGGTTAAGACCCATCATGCTACTCCCGTCATGTATTCGTTTCAATCATACAGAGTACATCATTGACAAATAATAAGAAACACATAAAACAACCCCTATGGCATACTGGATAATCCCACCGTCATTATGCCATGTACACATTTTGCACAATGTCTTCATCTCGATCTGAAGCATCACTAAGGCCTGTCTCCCTGTTGTCATTTCGGTTTTCAACGTTATTTCCGTTTTCAACGTTATTAAGATCGACGGGAGGAAGGGAAGGCATGTCAATATCAAGCAAATCCAGCTCCTCTGCTTCGTCACTATCTCCAGCCACATCAACCTGTGGCCTTTTTTGCCTTGGACCAAGATCCTCGGTGAATGTGGGAAGCATGTTGAATGACTTGGCCAGTTTGTTGGCCATCTTGCGGACCTTGCCAGTGAACTCTGAGTGCCTCATGAACTCGGCATACCATTTCAACATTTTTTGGTACAGCACCATCCCCTCACTGTTTGCCATGGGCTGGAAACGTAAATGTCCGTTACTTGTAAATTTGGATTGAAGTTTGTGCTTTTGCTTAGCAACCTTCTGGCCAAGGGCCTCCTTCTTGAGTGCCCAGTCATCATAACTGTTGACATATTGCCAGGTCGTCCAAGCATTGTCAGATAGGGTGTTGTACTCCACTAGGCTCTTGAAGTTGTTGTTAATCTCATCATGCATGTCAACCATGTACGTGTCAACTTGCACTTGCCTGGCCTCTTTGAGAGTCTTGTCCCTTGGAGCGGCATGGAAGCAGTAGGAAATCATGAATTCTACTAGCTTGCCTAGATAGACATCATCATCCATGACTTCGTCAACGGTTTTCTCAAAGTAGCCCTCAATCTCCTTGGCGGTCATGGACTGTTCCATGAAGACAAACGAGATATCCTCAACTGCAAATGAGAAAAAATGTTGAATATGAGAAAACAGAAATCAACAGAAAAACGTTGACAACATAGCCACTAACGGTTGAAGGTAGCACGCATTCGCTGATGAATCTTGTTTTTGTGCTCAGTAAGCATTACGCCAACTAGTGGAGCAAGAATGTTATCCCAAGTGATCCGCTTGAAATTCTCATTGTTCTCATGCACCGCCGGCCAGTGAAGGGCGTTGACAACCATCTGACAGAGTGTGTTCTCCTTGGTGCTCCAGAGTTTGTGTTTTGCGTTGAGAAACTTGATCTTGCGACCTCCATCATACGCGAAGAAGGCCCTGGTCTCCTTCTCAAGCCTTTTGACCAAGGGTGTTTTGAGATCAGACTTCTTCTTGTATCGCTGAGCTTTCCTGGATGTTGACTTGGCGACTTCAAGTTCATCTTTCAACGTTTTTATTTCTTCTTGAGCCGCTGCTGCAACAGATCGTTCTCTTTCCAACGCATTTTTGGTCGCTTCCAATCTTTTGCGCAAATCATTAATAGCATCATCATGAGACCTCCCAGTCTTGCTAACAGAGCGCTTTTTCTTCTTTGGCTCAGGACGACGCACCCTGTAATCATTAGAATCAGCGGCTCTCTTTCTGGGCTGCTCCGCATTTGGAGTTGCTGGCACCACTTCCTCATCATCGTCATCGTCGTCGCTCTCCTCTGGCCTGTCATCCCTTTCAGATAAAAGCCCTCCATCATCACTGTAAGAGTCAGAGCTGGAATAATCCATCTCATAGGTCTCCCTGGAGGGTCGTTTCTTCTTGTTTGAGATGGGGTTGGGTGGCGCCGACACTCCCACAGCTGCCAGATCCTTCACCGAAGTGGTGACCTGCACCTGAGTTTCCCTGACCATCTTGTCTTGAATTGGAGGAGTAATGGGATTGCAGCTTACTGCTTTCTTTGGATTTGGTGATGAGGATAATGATAGAAACCGTGATGTCCAAGCATCACTGAGCAGTTTAGCCATCTTGTTTTGGTTGGGACCCTGATATGTACTAACTGACAACAATGACACAAGTTGAAATGGCGCTAAAAAAACGTTTTGGTTCTGACTAATTCCAATGTAGAAAATATGCTCAAGGTCATGGTATTTCTTTCTCTTTCCAACTACTTGTAAATTCAAATTTACCAGAATATGTATTCAAACTAGCCAAAATATAGCATTGTCATGTCCAGCTCATTTACATGGACAACCAATTCTTGGTTGCCACACCATTTTCACATCTATGCAATTGATTGCAAAACACTGTGAAAGATGGGAAACATTCAAAGATCTAATCATGCTTGTCATGACCACAACAGAAGTATTCTATGGAAATACGGACGCCAAGGATGTAGCAAGGGAGGTAGAGTTGGCTGCAAAGAAAAGTCCACTAAACATGAGACGCCATCACCACCATATCAAACAACAAACTTGTATTGGTTCTTCCTGTGCATTCGAATATTTCAACGTTTTTCGGAATTTACTGTCCCGATTTATAAACGTATTTTTGAGATGCTCTGCAGTATTGGACTGGCATTGAATGACAAACTCTTTTTGGAACCCTCCACGTCTTTCACTGAGCATCATACCATCGGACCCAACGCTTTTTGGCTCAATCCATTGGTCAACACACTAAAGATCATTCACTTTGGCATGTGCCCAATGTTTGTGACCACAGCAAATGGAAAGCCTAAAAAGATCCAGAAGCGCACAGAGCAGCAAACAGCCAGAAGATCATTCCAGCAGTATGCAAAGAGAACATTCAAAGCCAATTCTAAATACACCTCCCAAGTATGTTGCCATTGCAATGGAAATTACAGTGGTCGGCATGAGCAGAGCTTTTATAAACACGTTGACAACTGTGCGCGGGCTGAAATGTCCATGACCAAGACATCTTTTGAACAAATCATGCATGACCATACTGCTGAAGACCAATATCAATACAAAGCAGGTGCATCATACATGAGAAGTTTGCTTGCCCATTCCTCCATACCAGACCTTGCAAAGAAGCGCAAGCATGTAGAACTTGATACTACTGAAGAAGTAACGGAATTCAACGCTTTTCAATTCGATTCATGCCCACCATGCCAGTGGAGTGAAGAGGAACATCAGCAGCAGGAAGAACAGGAGGAGGAGACTGGCTATGTTGTGGCAGCAGGGGGTGATCTTGAAGAAGACACCACAGAACATGATACTGATGAAGACTCATTGGATGATCCAGACCTCCCCATTAAATTCAGACAGTCTGCTAGGATGTACAAGCAGAGAAAAGAAAAGATGCCTAGCAATGAACGCAAGGAAAATGCTCAGAAGAGAGAGCCAAAGAAGGGTGAGGACCTCAGTGCAAGTCAAATAGCGTTGATAGATCTCGGAGAAATATTGTCAAGACACAAGTGTGATAAGGGCCTTTTCAACGATATTGTAGACTGGGCCAGGCACTGGAGCAATTTGAAGCCAGACATTTGGAAATCCAACGGAAAATCAAATGAGTGGACCAGGGAGACAATACTGAAGTCGCTTGCTGCAGAGTTCAATGCACATGACCTCAAGCCCAACAGCAAGACAGTTCGGTTGAGTGATAATCGCATTGTTAGTGTACCTGTAATTGATTTTGAGGCAGTTGTTCGCAGCCTTCTTGATGATCCTGAAATCAACAATCAACGTAATTTGATGAAGGGGATTGATCCAGAAACGTGGAGATGTAAGGTCAGTGCACAGGAACATGAAACCGATCACCATGCAATCATTGGTGACAAAGATTCTGGCTACATATACAGAATGGCCATGGATGTCCATGTTCCTGCAGCAGACTCATGCAATGCAAGTGAAGTTAGACCTCTTCCCATAATTCTCCACATTGACAAAGCACACTATGACCTGCATGGTCACCTTGCAGTTACTCCCATTGGGGTTACATTGGGGATGTGGGATATAGATACTCAACAGAAAACTCGTGCATGGCGCCAGATGGCCACAGTTCCTAACCTGTCTGCCAAGAAAGGAAAGAACAAAAAGAAGAAAAAACGTTCAGGGGAATTCTCAATTCAGGATCATCATGATGTACTGAAGGCTGCATTTTCATCATTCAAGCACTACTATGATGATGGAGGTTTGTTGTGGAAAGATCCCAACGGAAAACTCATAACCCTCAAGCCTTACATACAGTTCATCATAGGAGACACCATGGGCAATAATGAGCTTTGTGGCCACTACCTCTCCAATTTTGCCAACTGCCTGACAAAGGACTGCAAGTGCAATTCAGCGGATTTGGTACTGGTGGACCCTCCAAAGTGTTCTGCCATGTCATGGGAGGAGCTGGAAGGGTGCAAAAATAGCAATGGCACATTTGACCATCACAAGGTGTTTGACAAGTATTATGACAAGGGCTTAATATCGTTGAGGGATCTGTCTGAAATTAAGGGCGATCAAGATTATCAGCAGGAGCTTTCATATTATGACGTTGACAACGTTTTTGATCATCTTCCTTTAGGGGACCCTTACCAGGGAGTTGTTGGCATAACCCCACAGGAAATGCTTCATGTGATGGAGGCTGGTATATATGAACGCATTTTGTTCGCCATTAGGGATGTTATGGGTACAAACAAAAAAAATTCCGCTGATAAAGAAAGCGTTGACAAATTGTTTGAGGACATGAAGCTTTTCATAGAAAGGAACAGTGAGCGTGATGTTATCCGCATGTCAAACAGAAGGGGCTTCTTTAATCTGTCCATGGTCAATGCTTCTGAGAGGCATGGTAACTTCTTTGGGTTGGTGATGGTGATGCAAACTACTGTTGGACGGTCCATTATGAAGCCACTTTTTGAGAAGAAGGGGATTCACTATGACAGCATGCTTGAAACCTGTTTACTAGTACTTTCATGGGATCAGTTCCTACAGGATTTTAATGAACGTTTTCAGATGGAAGATGCCAAATCAGCTACACTAGCAATGATGCAAAGGATACAAGATCACTTTCCAAGGGAACGCAAAAAAAAGACCAAAGAGGAGGATGGCAGTCATGGTTGGCACATTGTCAAATATCATATCATGTCTATGATGACTGGTCTAAACCTCAAGTTTGGTTGTGCCAAAGTAACCCATGGCAGTGCAGGTGAGAAGAACCACAAGTGGTTTGTCAAGAGGATGGCCATGATGACACAGGGCCGGCTGGACTCTTTTGCTGTTCAGGTTGCAACCAATTACTATGAGTGTGAACTCTTCAAACTTGCATACAGGAATGTGAAACAATTGTGTGTAATAACGAAGAAACATGATTACGAAAACGTTGAAACCACAGATGAAAGGCAGTGCTACCTAGACATTGAAGATGCATTGGAAATCTTGCCAGAACATTTAACGTTGAATTCTGGGGTAGAGGGAAGGGGCGCCTGCAACCTTCAAATAAAGATAGATGCTAGGGGCAGAAAAACGTGTACCTTCAGATGGCATGATAGCAACAAAAATCATCTGCAGGATATCTTTTCCCCTCATCCACACTTGATACATGGTCTAGGGGAGAGTTCTCTGGCATACTGCAAGAAACTTGGAATTACGTCTAAAAGAAAATTCGACGTAAAGATGTTTACAGAGGCCAAGGTTACCTGTCAATCAGGAAGACCTTATCTTTTTAGATGCAGCCCATCAATGAACAATTCTGAGTGGTATGATTGGGCCATGTTCAGAGATCCATCATCAGAAAATGAATATGGTCAGGGATCATTCCTAGGGAGGATACTGGGTTTTGTGCAGTTTTTGGGTAAGGGGTCCCTAACTTACAATCACGTTCAAATTCAACGTAAAACAGCGGATACAATAAAAGAACTGAGTGATGACACCATGTATGTTGTTGTCCATGCAGAAACTGGGTACACCAAGTATGATCACCTGCAGAAAACGTTTATCAAGAGGATCCAACTTGAGGACAACAATGGTATTTGGATTCTTCCAGCAAAAGCTAGCATACTTGGTCCTGCCTTGGTTATCCCAGACATGGAAGACCTATCAAATGCATCTTCAACGGATTTTATTGCAGTTATGGGGAGGCACAAATGGGGGAGCTACTTCCATGGATACTCCAAAAAGTTAAGGCATGTATCAGAAACAGGAAACAGTTATGAGTCTGATAATGATGAAGACATGCAGGATAAATGGCACTTTGATTTCTAAATGAACGTAATTTTAGAATCAATGCAATTTTTTTAGAATCAATGCAATTTTATATTCAACGTAATTTTAGCCAATATTATGATTGTTGTAGTCATGCTTCATCTGCATCATAGTGTTGAAAGATCTGCCTTCCTGCGCATTCAATTCTCCCTAGAGGATGTAAGGTACATGCTAAACAACACTCAAAGATGCTTAGAGGCGCAACAAAATAAAAACACATAACAGCGCATGTCACAAAAACCATGGACGAACCACACAATCTGTTTGACCTAGCTCTGGTGTTGGAACAGTATCTCAAGGCGCTGAATATGAGCATGGATAACCTCAAAACTCTACAACTCTTTGCCATTGAGGCGGATTCATTCCATGTCTATCTGAATGAGCAGAAAGAAAAATGTGAGGCTGATCTTGTAGAGGCAGAACATCTGAGAGACAGGGCTGAAGAAGTAGATGATGAGGCCGGATTTATGGAGGCTAATGATATGTGTGATCGGTTTCATGGGGATGTCTTGAAAACAGGGGAGGCAATCTCTCATAATAAGGGGGAGATAATTAAAATCAAACAAAGATTGAGCATTGCAGAGGACACTGTCAGATATTGGAGCAGTGCCTGGGAGAGGGTAGTGGTTAATGTGGCAGAGTGTCTTCATCAAACAATTTGATTTATAAATCAACGTTATTTTGTAATGTTTTCTACTAACTGATTACAAGGCAAGAGATGTAGTCAAATAAACGTAATTTTAAGTTAAGATTTTTTTAAACACCCAATGACCCCAAGCAAGAAATGGAAAACACGTTTACATCAACAATTTATCATCCCCAAATCACACCATTGTGAGTTCATCTCTTTTTTTGCCATCAAGAAAAGCAACCTTGGCACATCCCATAGCAAACTTGCCCATATTGGCAGTGCGGTTTGTTGGATTTGTGTCTGGAATCAGTTCAGTGATCTTAGCTTTCCTGTTGACAACAAGGTGAAACTGGGAATACACAACCTTGCAGTAACCAATAGTGCAACCCAGATCCTCGTTTACTGGGCGGCGAGGTCCTGACAACGCTTTCTTGACTGGAACAGCAAGCATCCAAGCATTGACACTGATGGTTTCGAGTCCATCAATCCAAACCACATCTCCCACGTTTGCCGACCTGCCACATCCATCAGGGTGCATAAGACAAGATGGAAATGCTTTCATCTTACCCTTGTCAGTGGGTGGTGTGAGGCAGCAGATGTAGCATTCAGCCATCTTTGCTGTTTCATCATCCAGGTTGATGAAACATCCAGTAAAAGCGTTGAAGTTGGCTACCTGGAAAAGACTGATCCTGTTGCCTGGGAAAGTTAAGGCCATTCTGCAATTTCACAGGTTAAATAATACGTTGACAAATAAAAAACGTCGAAAAAAGGAAAACACTAACCTAGAAGGTCTATGCATAGTTCTCTTGTAAAAAGACTTCTTGTGATGATCCTGGAATTTCCTACTGTGATCCGCCTCAACAATAACAACATCATCAAATGGATAATCAAGCTGAGTTGAAGAGGCGATCTTGGATTTAACATCCAAATTTAACACCCTCAATGCCCAGTTGTAGAATTTGAGCTCATCCGCTCTTGTAGTCACCACGTTGTAAGTACCATCCCAGCTAATGTAGTAGTTGAGACAACTGGAGCTGTACTTGGCCAGCTCCTTTTGGAGATTAGCGATCTGGGCTCTTCTATAGTCACTGATGGACCCATAATATACTTTTCCACTTTTCTCAACGTAATTCGCTTCCCTTACTTGATTCGTTTTCTGAATGATCCCTTCATACAATCTGTTGAGGTCACGAGTTGCCGACGTTGCCCCAGCTTCTCCAATGACTTGGGGAATCTTACTTGAGCCTAAAAGACAATCAACGTAATTAAAGCCAGCTTCGACCTCAGTGGGCACTTCCACTTCCAAGAGCTCACGATAGTTCTGCTTCTCAAAAAACTGTTTCATCTTGAGCACAGTAGTAAGGGTACAGCCCATGGTGTTATCAAGGAAAAAGCTTGCAATTTTGTTGGCGTGTTGGGAAATATAATTCTCCGACGTTTTTTCACTTGATGCCTTTTTAGCAGCAGGCTTCCTTTCATCCACGTGAGAAAAATTCTGACGTTTTTCCAGTTGCCTTCTTGATAGCGGCTGGCTTTCTTTCATCTATGTGGGAAGATTTCGACGTTTTTGCAGGCTCCTTCTTGATAGCAGCAGGCTTTCTTTCATCCATGTGAGAAAAATTCGACGTTTTTCTAGCCTTCTTGCGAACAGGGCTTGGAGTTTCCAACTCATCCCCAATAAACCTTCTAGCCTTCTTCTTCTGGGCAGGGCTTTGTGCCTTCTTCTTGGGGGCAAAATCAAAAAGTCCACGCTTCTGGGCAGAACCAATAAGGTCACGCAAGGCCTCAGGCTGCACATCACAGTCAGTGTCGTAAGCATTGTCTTTGTCATCTACTGCTGCCTCAGATGATGGATAGTACTCTCCATCAGAATCTTGAGATGCCTTGGGTCTGACAGGAAGGGCCCTGGCTTTAATCTTTGAAGGTTTTTTCGGTTTAGGTTGCTGTGCAGATTTCGCGTCCTTGAAAAAACGTTGAACTGGGAGTGACATTGAAAAAATGTCAACGATGAAACATTGTAATGCCAGATGAATAAAAATTTCCAAGTAAGCGTTGAGAACGTTGATAGAAAAACGTTGAAATGCCAGACTTACCACGTTCCATGGCAAGCTGATAACATTGTCTGGATTTAGCACTTGGTACAAATTCAATACCATCCTGGGTGACAATTCTATGAATCCAACAACAAGTTACTCTAGCCGCGGATATCTTATTTTCAACGACTTTTGGATCGTTGGATTCGGGTCCAGAGGTGAGAGGATGGGAACCGCGGTAATCCTTGTCAAGTTCATAGTATTGTCCAACCCACCCTCCCAAATCATGAATCTTGTCATTGATGCAAGCCATGATGCGAAATTCCTCTACAATCATGTGCTTGTACCTGTGGGCAAGATAGGTTTCAATTTTACTGATCAGAGTGTGCAATTGTTCACAGATGGCATTCTTCCAGGATGAAAAATCAGGGTTTGCATAAGGCTCTTGAGACCACTCTTCCTTCTTGTGAATCCTTGCAATCCACTCGATGAGTTTGTCATGAATTCCGTTGAAGAACCGATTATAGTCACTGTCAAACACAATTGCAACAAGCTTGAAGAAATGATACCAGTTGACAAGATTGCAGTCAGCTTCGCGATTTACGTTGAATTGCTTGATCTTGCCAGACAGTTTTTCGATCTTGACTGGGCCATCCAGCATGAGATAACGAGGCCCAATCACTCCAATCTCTAGCTTGTCACTACCTTTGTAAGACTTCTCATTCACAAGAGTGTTATCAACGTTAAAAAAGTAGCCTTCCTGTCCTGGTTCATCAGCATTCTTGTTGACGGTCACTTTTCCTGGTTTACCTGATGGAATTTCACCCATGCAGTCGTTATCCTTGTCATAGAACAAAATGTTTCCTGAAATCTCGTTGGAAAAGACGTCTACGAGGCCATCGGCCCAAGGAGGGGTAAACCAGGGTGCCCTCTTGTGTAGATCACTGACTTTTGGGATGCAGCAAACTTTTGGATCTTGTTCATGGAGATGACAGATCTTCAGGCAGTGACAAAAACCATCTACAAATGCTGCGGCTTCAGGTTGTTCATTATCTTTTTCTGTTCCATTCTTCACCAAGAGATCGAAGTGTTCAAAAACACGATGAGGCTCAAGACCAAATTTTTCTTCCTCTCCAAAGGGGTAAAACCCATTTGGTTGGACTTCCGGCCATTCGAGGTGTTCAGGTAATTGAGAAGACTCAGAAGAATCGGATTTATCTTCAACGTTTTCTTTTTCAGGAACAGCCACACTAGGGGCAGGTGCTGGAGCTTCAACGTTTTCTTCAGGTGTATCTTCAACGTTTTCTTTGTCAGGAACAGCCACATCAGGGGCAGGTGCTGCAGCTTCAACTTCTTTTTCTTCAGGGGCAGGCTTTGCAGGGGCCGGTGGAGTGAGTGCAGCATCAACGTGTTCTTCAGTGGCAGGCAGTTCAGGCTTTTGATCAGATTTGGTTTCAACGTTTTCTTTACGGGCAGGCAGTGCAGGCTGTTTCAATTCAACGCTTTCTTGGGGGACATGTTCTTGGCTTTCCTGTGGTGCATCGGTGCCTTCTTTTTGCCCAGATGCATCCTCTCTTCCACTGGCGCTGGCGTCTTGTGAGCCAGTGCCATGGACATCTTCTGCTGAGGGCTTTTCATCAGCGCCAGTGCCAGTGACAGCGCCAGCGCCAGTGGCAGCGCCAGTGGCAGCGCCAGTGGCAGTGCCGGCAGTGCCGGCATTGCCATCTTGCAATTCTGCAACAGGTGTTGGAGGGAGTGATGTCTTCAAAGGTGAGGCGTCCTTTGGCGAGGCGTCCTTCTTGTTAGGCAAGGCCTCCTCCTCCTTCTTGCTGCTCTTCTTCTTCCGAGATGGTGATGGTGCAGGAGATGATCTCCCCCCCATTTCTTGTTGCCACCATTAGTTGACTTGGTGGCTGTTGGCCTTGAATGGATTGGTGTGACGACTGATTCTGTCTTTGTTGTTGCTGCTTTTTCCTCTCCACTAAGCTTATTCCCTCCTGGAATTTATTTTGGCCTTTATATCGTGCCATGGATCATGGATGATTTGTGGATGAAGTCAGAATGAAATCCTGTTGAAAACAGGTTGACCTCCTCCAGGAGCAGTAACATGCACGCGCAAAGGATGTTCTAAACATTTTTTGATGTCAACAGAATTTCCGTGACTTGAAACAATACCAATTCCTATGTACAATATCTTTTACGTCGATTATGCAACACCTGCAAAACGATCTTGTAAACATGTTTTGAACCAACAAAATTTTCGTGATTGGAATTAATACCAATTCCTCTGTACCAAATCTTTTGCATCGAGTACACAAAGAAATGTTCTGTGTGTTTGCGCATTGTGGCAGATTCAT
>JACCDO010342074.1_pt1 | contig 11803 bp, 11 predicted proteins | sample 7446101 | NCBI WGS metagenome assembly JACCDO01 (sample SAMN15323440, study PRJNA562643) | freshwater metagenome | isolation source: river surface water | place: USA:Blue River Watershed | collected 2017-08-16 | reverse complement strand
TGATTGTTTCATTTAGACCGTCTGTAAGATCTTGAATTTCTTGCATGACTGTCATGCCCTCTGCAACGATCTGTTTAATTTTTGCCTGTTCAGGGGCGCCAAATGCTTTACTCATAGTAATCTCCTTTAAACTATTGTACAACTATCTGCAGATACTTTGCAACCGTTATTCGTAGGTTACTGTGGTGCTGTCGCCCAAAGCCCACTTAGGGTTGGTTTCCACAACATATTTCTTTGTGCATACTTTGAAGTCTGGAAATTTTAGCTCTTTAGGATTAGATGCCGCATCAAAGAAAATACATCTATTATTAGGTTGGGCTGCGTATTGTCCGTTATTTAATTGTATGAAATTAAATGACTTATGATCTTCCGGCCATTCGCTGTAACTGGTATCTATAATGTTTAAATCTGGACTAGCATTATCTACCGTAAAAAGATAATCACCGTGATAGAAGTTTTTATCCTTTGCATAGACTTTACAACTTAAATTTCTCAGAAAGGCTTTTTGAATAACAGCAATGTTGTAGCTGAAACAATCCCAAATCTGTAGAGTATCTAATGGTAAGAATTTGTCAGGATCTAAATTTGTATTTCTACTAACAAAGGCATGTAATGGAAATTTGTCATAGAGTGCTCCGTATTTAGGCAAATATGCTTCAATTCTAAATGCCTGACTACGCAGGCTTTTAATACTGACCCAAATGCAGGGTTCATATTCTCCGTGACCTTTTTCAAAATCGTATAAAAATTCTCGTCTTACAAAACAATGTACCGGTGGTATGTTTGCTACTAAAAATGACATTACTTCCTCTTGGCTTTTGCTCTGCCAGCTTTCATGTTAGCTAGCCAATGTGCTAGCTGACCTTTGCGTCCGCCTTGTTTTGCAGTCTTACGCAGACTACTTACTGATGCTTTAGTATTAATACCGTGACGCTTGCTGTCACCTTTGTCCTGCGGATTACGACCATCGGCAAAATTTTCTTCTAAATTGATGGCATCCGATTTGAAGAACTCTGGATGAGCTTTGTTAAAGTTTCGCATAACAATGCCTGCAAGTTCGTGAGCTTCACCTTCTTCGGGACTGCCAGTTTCTCCTGCACCTGGTCTAAGCCCAGTTTCTTCTTCTTGCTTGTAATGTACCATTTCGTGTGCAAGTGTTCTTAGAATATCTAAAGGATGTCTATCTTCAATGGCAACATCAATTATTTTTGTTTCGTTATTAAAACTACCAAAGCTGGGTTGTTCGTCGTGCCCTAGGTGCAGGTGTAGTTTAATTTTTGGTACTGACGATAGTTCGAGTTCATTAACTGCAAAGGGAAGAAATGCCCGAAGAATTTCTATCAAATCGGGGTTTTTGCTAGATGATTCTAATAACTCTCGGATACGCATTACTTGAGAATCTTACGTTCTAATGCTGCCCACAGGCGAGATTCGTATGCCGGCTCTTTAGCTTTGTGTTTTGTGTCGCCCTGCTTCTGTGCTTTCTTTTTGTCCTTGTGGGCGCCAGCGCCACCCATCTTGGCATTCTTAGCTACAAAGTTTCTTGGCTTAGGAGGCTCAATACCCTTGGCTTTAGAAGTGTGTTTGACAGCGCGAACACCTTTTTTGTTTTCTTCTAAATCCTTGTCAGTCATTCTGTCCCAAGCACGATCAGCAGTGTCTTTGTTCTTTTTAGCATACTTAGGATCAGTATCTGCTCGCTTACTTGTTACACGATCTACAGCACGTTTCTGCACTTTGGTCAACATCTTTTGACCTTTAGCAGTATCGCCATATTCTTCTAACGAGCCTTCCGCCACACCTTGCTTCTTACCCTGTTCATAACCTTTCTTGTATTGGCTATGCTCTTGTTCTTCACCTGGCTGGTCATATGGATTATCATATGCTCTGCCTTTTTTAGCGTCATCACGACCTTGGTCGTATGGGGTTGGCATACCTGGATTGCCAGTGCCTCTCAAGCCTTCCGCCACACCTTGGTGTTTTTTAGCAGCCTGAATCTGACGCCATATGTTATTCATCGGGCCTTCCATGTCGCGAGCCTTGCGTTCGCCTGGAGTCAAATTCTGCTCACGATCTGCATACTGCCAATCGCTACCACCTAGGGACTTATACTCTGCTCTCATTCTTTCATATTCTGCTTCTAGTTCTGGTAGTCGAGCAACTAGGTCTGCCATTTGTTTTTGTTGATCGGCAGCACGAGCCTTTTCGTTGCGATCTTTTAATCGATTCAATCCTTTGTCGCGCTTGTTGTAGATAGCAAGATTTTTTTCGCGTTCTTCTGGACTACGAGCAAATCCTGCACCCATTCCTGCTTGCGCTCTTTGCATTGTGGCTTTTTTATAATAATCACCTGTGCTGATTTCTGCAACATCTTGATCTTCTTGTGCAAGTAAGTTGCCTTTTTCTCTTTTAATCATTTTACCTGCTTTTGCAGGTGCTGTTGCAATAGAGCCTGTGCCCATACCGCCCGCGCTTACTGATTCTAGGATTTGTCTAATTCTCATTTTGTTAGTTTCTTTCTATCTGGCACAGGACCGTGTGTATTAATAGTATCTAATTCTTCGCTGTCCATGTCACCATGGTTTAGATCTTCATAACTTGCACCGGCTGCTTTGTATGCTGCCTTTAACATGTCTGCTTCTACTTGTGTGTAAGGGTGTGCGGTCTTTTTCTTACCGGCCCAGCTTTTAGTATCGATGTCGAGCTTGTTTTTGCCATCGCTCATAGCTGCTGCCATACCTACTCTAAAACTAACATAGCCACTGTCTGCTTTTTCAGCATCACTGTATCTATGCAGTCCGCGGGTAGATTTTTGCTGTCTTTTAGTCAGCTTACCTGTTTTAGCTTCAGTGACAAATTCGTTTGCTCTCATAGTGTTATTTATTTTTTCCGCCAAACCAAAGTTCAAACCACGCAGGAGTTCCGGGCTTAATGCCCTGCTCACGCATAATACGAGCATTTTCATTGCCTACTTGATTCATTTCAGGCAAGTCTCTTTTAGATAGATATTCCTGCATTCTGCGTTCTGCACCTAGCTCTCCTAACCAGTTACTAGATTTTAGGGCATGAATAGGATCATCCGGACTTAGGAAACAGTCTGGATCAGTTGAAGTATCTACAGGAAAGCCTGTAACTCTGTACTGTCTCATAGCTTGCCTTCGAGCAGTTTAAGAACAGCACTAGCCATTTCTGTTTCCCAAGCTTCGCCGATTGGAACACATTTGTCCTTGCCGTTTTTAGTGCCTGCGTACTTGTAGCCTTTCCAGCAGGCTTTTCCATCAGCACCTTTTTTCTTATCAGTTTCACCTACTAGTTTGTGTGTAGGTTGTTCTTTAGGAGCAGTACCTTTTAGTTGTCCTTGTGGTGCTAGTTTGTTCTTGTTACTGCCAGTAAATGTGCTAGTTGGCAACATGGCTTCATTGCGTTTAGCAATGTCTCTACCTTTTAAATGTTCTTCACGACGCTTATCACCTGCCGCACGTAATTTAGCAGTAGCACCATCTTTAGGATCAGTTAGACGTTTAGCAGTTTGTGCCATAGCTTTACTGTCTGCTTCTCCTACACCCTGCTCTTTTTTCTTTTGTTCATCTGCATAAGCCATTAGTCTAGCCCATGCTTCATCGCTATCAGATTTCTGTTTATCTTTTTCTTTATCGCTTAATGTGTCTTTACGAGGACGTTTGCCAAACTCTGCTCTAGCACTTGCAGTATTAGCTCTGCGAGCTTCGTCTAATTCATCCGGAGCAAATCCTATATAACTGTTATCATCACCTGCTCGTACAACAAAGCAACCACCTTCTTCAGATTCTAATGGCCCAATCTCCCAACCCATGCGATCTAAAACTTTTTCAATTTTTTGTTGTACAGCATCGTTGCCCTTATACCACATGCGAGCATATTTTTTTAATATATCTTCTTCACCACCGTTGTCTGGGGCAAATTCATTGACTTGTTTATTTTTCTTTTCAACGTCGGCTTTAGCCTGTGCCATTACTTCTTCTCCGCGCTTGCGACTTGCGGCACTTTTTTCTTGTTGGCGTTGAAATGCACGTTGTAGTTTAACGGCAGCACTCATACGAGCTTCTGTTAGTTGTGGCATTGTTAATGCGTTGAATAATCTCATTTCTGCCATAGGTACTCCTACTTGAGGCTGTTGCACAATGCCCATACCTTTCTTAGATACGTCCATTAAATGTTTAATCCAGTTCGGAGGAAGTTGTTTAGCACCAAAACTTCCACCATTGAATGCATCGTTCCACATGCCAAATGCTTTCTGTTCGTCGCCGGCTTTTAATGAGTTTCTTAATTGTGTAAAGCTCATGCCTGTACCACGTGGAGTAACTTCTAGTCTTACTTTAACGTGTTCGTAACCTTGAAACTTATTAACTGCCTTCATTAGTGCATTAGCAATGGGCATGTTAGCTTGATCTTCGCCTACCATAATAACAATATTATCATAGCGCGGAGGCTTTCCTGGCAACGGATTAATTAGCTCATGCTTAATCTTTTGCATTAGCGATCCGCCTTCTTGCGTTGGGCTAATGTTCTTTGCATACTGAGGATAAAGTTGTTGCCAAGTTTTAATTTTATCTGCTACAGGGATAGGATCGTCCTTGCCTACAGCATTACCCATAAACAGGTAAGGATCTCCACCTAGTTCTTTTGCTTTATTAACTGTGTAATTGAAAAGTTCTTGATGACCTTTGTGTCCTACAAAACTACCGATAGCAACTACAGCGGTCTTATTTTGATTTTCTCTCGGTTGTTCTGCACGAGCCGCAGCCTTAGCAGCATTCTTTTGAGTAATAATATCTTTTTGTTTTTGACTTGTGACTTTGATAGGACCTAGACGACTGTTAATAACAATGCCTTCGTAGTCTTGGCCTAGAATGTCTTTGCCAATGATATTAGGATCTTCGTCAATTGCTTTTTCTAAAGCAATCTGCACTGGCTTTAATTTAGCCTCTACTTCTCTGCGTAACTCTAGACTAGCGCGATCACGCTTTCCGAATGTGTCAGAAACGATCTGTTTTAATTCTTCAATATTCTCTAGAGGATTGATAATTTCAGTAACATCAAGGCCTTCTTTTTGCATTAAACTGTTGCTGATAAATTTAACACTACCTTGACCGCCAATTTTAGTTAAGCTAGCAACTACTTGATCTGCATCGGGAACATCTTCCCCAGTGCTAGCATCGACTACACGGAACGGTACAAGTACTAGTTCTACACCTGGTGCAAACTTATCATATTGAATACCTACAAACTTTAATTTGCCTTCATCTGTTTCTGTTGCAAAAGGCAAGAATAAGACTTCGCATGTTACTTGTTTATTAACGAGAAAATCTGCACCCAGCTTGCTATCAACTAGTTTAATGGCATTCATCATTTCATTAAACAGTTGATCAAACTTTTCTGCACGACCTAAAATTTCAGGGTCAGTTGTGCCTTTTTCTTGATGATATTGAACAAAGCCTGCTTTGTATCTCGGAGGAGTATTACTGGTAGCCATAAACGGCTTACCTTCTGCATCCTTGCCAAAACGGCCACCGAAGCCATCTACTTTAACATTTAATGGAATATTCTGTAGTTTGAAGTTTCCGTTGCCGTCATGAATTTCGTCAAGCAAGTCTAGAAAGTCGATAGGCTTTAAATCACGAAGGTGCGGCATGTTCTTACGGAACTGTGCCTTTACTTCTGCTTCATTAACGGGTTTGTCTAAACCAATAGGACCTTCATTGGTCATTTTATAGCCTGCTTTGTATGCTTGACGCCTTTGTTCTAAGTCGCTAGGAGGCTGAATGCCAAGAGTGTTTAGCATTAAGTTTAATGCAGTATTCTTTTCAGTAATATCTCTGTTAGGATCGTTTCTGTAAAGTCCTTGAGCACCTTTTCCGAACAGCTTTTCAATAAAACCTGTTAAGACTTCTTGTTTTTCTTCAGGGGATAATACTTGATCCATGACCTTTAAAAGACCTGTAAAAGACCAAGTGTCTGGTAGTAACTTCTTTAATTGTGGTTTCTTAGCACGATCTCCAAAAATAGTTGCAAAGATATTAGTTAGATCTTGCTCATATCCCTGCGCAGGAAGAGGTTGCATAACTGGCAAGCCGTCAATATACAGCGGCTTACCTCTTTCGTCCATAACTTGTTCATACTTGGCACGAAGACCACCACCTTCTTTACTGCTAACAGCAAACGAAAACATATTATCTCTTGTAGGAATGTGCTGTAATGTTTTGTTTGCACCGCGTCCTACAGACTTTTGTAACAAGAAGTCTTGACTGGTTAATGTTGTAAAAGACTGAATTAAGAACTTATGGAATACACCTTTAACACCTGCTTGTAAATCATCCCAGGAACTGCTGTGGCTGAACTGACTCCATGGAGTTGGACCTTTTTTATCAAACGCAACAAACTCTAGATCAATCTGCACTTTGATAGGGGGATCAGTTAGTTCCCATAGGCTACTAAATTGCTCGTTACCCTTTTGATGGCCTAGTAATGTTGCTGGTCCAACAACCTTTCCTCGGTTAGCTGTTAAAAACTGATTTAAATTATCTTCGTTTTCTTTATTAACCTGTGTGTCAATGTCGCCTACTTTAGGTTTTACACGGACAAATTCGTCATCGGGGATATCTGTATTAAAGAAATGTAAGCTACTGCCGCTAAGGAATGCTCTACTCTGTAATAGTTTAGGATCCCATAACGGTGCTTGGTAAGATTGCTGATAAGCATTGTTAATGCTTTGAAGAAGATTGTTAAGGATAGGAACAATATATCCTCGATTATGAACTTTAAGATCAATCTGTTGAGCTTCGTGACCACCTACACTTAGGTTACCACCTTCGACTAGTTTCTTCTTTTTAAAGCCGTTAAACATTTCATACAAGTTCATTATTATTTCCCTAACTTATAAGTGCCTTTTAGAATATCGCCGTTATAGTGTTCTGACAAGCGGGAACATAAGTCTTCTCTAAACTTTTTATGAAATAGTTCTTTAGGATTTTCTTTGAGTTTAAACTTGTTGTAAAATTTCATACAGCCCTTGTTTGCAAGAGGCATCCATTCTTCGGGTAAATGTTCTTTAGTTGGGCTATTACCCATTTCTTCCGCAATAGGGAAGAATACAGTTTTGTGTAATGTGTCGTCGTTAATGATGTACTCAAACACATCTTCTAGCATACCCTCTTCTTTGAGTTTTTTCTCATCATCTTTTGAAGGTCTGCCATTCACATTTATTTTTAAACTTCCGAAGAATTCATTAAGTAGCATATTTTTTTCCAAGCCTTAGCTAACACTCTGATGTTATAGAGTATTTAGCTTGTTTGACTGCTTAGTAATTGTAGCTGATTGTGATAACTGCACCGGAATCAACTTGAATATTTGCTCTCAACCATGCAAATTGACCTTTAAAATTGGCATATTCGGTGCGTGTAGGTCCGCTAATTGCCCCTACTCTGCTAGGTTCGATATATCCGGGACTAGCTGTTGTGTAGATAAACTCAACACCACTAACATCGAACCAATCGGTTTCCTGTGGATTAACTGCTAGTGATGCTTGAACGGTAGCTGTACCAACAAACGTTGGAGTAGTATTAACTGTTAGAGTATGAAGACCACTAGTTGTGCCATAATATCCTGCACCTGTTTCCGGAGCACTTGTAAAAACTTGTGTTCCAGTAGTTCCGATAGGATAAAGTGGATAGGCAACAGCCGCACTGGTAGCGGTTGTACCTATTCCATTATAAACAGTGAATTTAAAACTCTTACTTAGTGATGGCATATTACGGCTCTAAAGCTGTATTTAGCCCTTTTCTCGGAACATATTCGAACACTTTTCTAACGTTATCACCTAGAAACAGTCTAGTCATGGTTAGCATAGGCGCATCTTTTACATAGAAGAACGGATCTTGCTTATAAGCATAATGTCCTTGTAGCCATCGTTCAGTTTGACCACTAATTTTAATTTGATCTTCTGAGTAATTCTTTGACCAATTTAAAAATTGTTCTTTAACAGAGACTTTTGAACTACGCATTACTACTTTATAAACATATTTCTCATAAGGTAGCTCGTCGCATAACACTCGCTTGTTTTCGTTTTCTAACAAAAACTTTAACTCTTCTTCACTACTTGGTTCAAAAATGTTCCAAATCCAAGGTTTAAGATCAGTTGAAATCTTATCTAAGAGTTCGGGGTCTTTAAAAAACAGATTAAAATGCCCGCCTTCTGTACGAATCCGAATATTCTCTTTATCTTCTAAGAATGGTTTTGCTAGTCCTATAAACGTCCTAATGTCATCCCTATTGATGTGACGTTCATCTCTACCAAACATTTTAAATGTGCCGTCACACCACTGCAATACACGATCTGGCCCGTGAATGGTGATTCTGTTTGCACCAGCAATCACACATTCAATTTTATAGGGCCATTTGTTGTAAAACAGCTTACTGACTTTCTGTCTCTTTATCTGTCTCGACATTTTTATCAACTGCTAGAATTTCAGGGTAGTTAAGTTTTAGCTCACCGTTTTCGGCAGTGATTTCAACTAGACCACCGTTAGTCAATCGTCCGAATAAGATTTCCTTACTCATAGGCTTCTTGATCATTTCATCAATAGTACGCTGTAATGGACGAGCGCCCATCTTACGGTTAAAGCCTTTCTTGATCAGTAGCTCGGCAGCTTCTGCATCGACTTTAACAGCAACGTTCTTGTCCTTGAGCAAAGCGTTAAGTTCGTCAATAAACTTCTTAACAATCTTAGCCATAGTTGCGTGGTCCAACTTGCCAAACTTGATAATACCATCTAAACGATTACGGAACTCGGGCTTAAAGAAACTGTTAATAGCACCGTCTGTTTCGTCACCTCGTTCAAGACTACCAAAACCTACAGCATTGCGATCATTATCTGCCGAACCTAAATTACTGGTTAGGATAATGATAGCGTTTCTTGCATCTGCTTTCTTGCCGTTGCTACCGGTGATATAACCGTTATCCATCATTTGTAGAAGGATGTTAGCTACATCTGGGTGTGCTTTTTCAATTTCATCAAACAACAAGATAGCGTTAGGATGCTCTTGCAGTTTAGTGATTAGAACACCTGCATTGTCTTCAAAGCCTACATAGCCCGGAGGAGCACCAATAAACTTAGCAACACTGTGCTTCTCTTGATATTCACTCATATCGAAACGAACAAGCTCGACACCCATACCGCTAGCAAGAACTTTTGCAGTTTCAGTCTTACCAACACCTGTCGGACCAGTGAATAAGAAACTACCTACTGGCTTGTTAAGACTCTTAAGACCTGCTTGTGCAATAAAGATCTTGTCTAGCAAGATTTCAATAGCACTTTCTTGACCGAACACTTTGTTTCGCATGTTCTTGTCAAGATCCTTGAGATTCTTGTTTTCTTTTTGTGCAATTTGATCCAGCGGCAAGCCAGTTAGTTTGCTAACTTCAAAAACAATCTCATCGTGATCAACAACACCATCTGCTTCGTCACGTACTTTAAAACGAGCACAGGCACAGTCGATAAGGTCAATAGCTTTGTCGGGCAAACGCTTGTCAGTCATGTACTTGATAGAATACTTAACTGAGTCAATAACCGCTTGGTTAGTAATCTTAACACTGTGATGTTGTTCATAATACTTCTTAAGACCCTTGATGATCTTAATAGCAGTTGCTTCGTTGGGCTCGCCGACAACAACACGCTGGAATCGACGCATCAACGCACGATCCTTTTCAAAGTGCTTGCGGAATTCTTCCCAAGTAGTTGATGCAACTACTTTAATAGTACCCTTACCTAGCGCAGGCTTGAGCATATTAGCCATATCGTTAGAACCGCCACTAGCAGATCCAGCACCGTTCATCATGTGAGCTTCGTCAATGAACAGAATACAGTTCTTTTTCTTTTCAAGAGCTGTAACAACCATCTTAAGGCGTTCTTCAAAGTCACCGCGATACTTACTGCCTGCTAGCATAGCACTAATGTCTAGGCTATAAACAGTGTGACCTTGGATAAACTTAGGAACTTTGCCTTCTTCGATCTTACGAGCCAAGCCTTCTGCAATAGCAGTCTTACCTACGCCTGGATCACCGATTAGCATAACATTGCTCTTTTGACGACGAGCAAGTGCTAGCTGGATTTCTTCGATTTCTTTTTCACGACCGATAACAGGATCGATCATTTTCTTTTTAACACGATTGGTTAAGTTAGCACAGTATTGAGATAGCATCTTTTCCAGTTGATTGGAACCGACGTTCTCGCTTTCTTCACCTTCTGCCATTGCAGAGTTATTGATAAACTCAATAAACTTGTCTTTTTCAATCTTTGCTTTACGTAGGAAGAAGTTAGCAAAACTCTTCTTTTCGCTAAAAATACTGATAAAGCAATCGATAGGTTCGATAACAGTGCGACCTCCAAACAGGACCTGTGTAAAGGCACGGTTTAGCATACGCTCAACTGTGTTTGTTTTCTTTGGACGATATTCTGTTTTGTCTGTTTTGATTTCTACTAAATCGTCTCGAATAAACTTTTCTAGATTCTTTTTAAGCTGATCAACTTCTGCACCGAAGTCCTTGAGTAGTGCCTTGAACTTGTCATCTGTAATCATGCTGTAGAGGAAGTGCTCTAGCGTGATATACTCATGTTGATGTTTTGTGGCAACGGCTACTGCACGTTCAAACATCTGTTCAAGATCGCTGTTCGGTTCCAACATTATTTGTATTTCCTTTTAGTTGATTTCTTAACTGCTAATGCCCATTTTAATGTGCTTAGTCTATCCTTGTAAGTGATACCTTCTAAGTGATCAAACTCGTGAAGGAAACACCTACATTCTGTGCCAAAAAACTCTGCTTCTTGGGTTTCACCTTTTGAGTTTTGAAACCTAACCAGCACAGCCCTTGGTCTTTTAATTTTAGCATAAATGCTAGGAAAACTCAAGCATCCTTCTTCTTCTTCGAGCAAGTCTTCGGTAACTCCTACGATAACTGGATTGAAAAATGCCTGTGCATGTTCTTTAAACTTTGGATGCCCCATGACAAACATTCGGGCACGAACTCCGACCTGATTAGCAGCCAAACCAATACCTCCATTGGCTAGCATAATTTCGATCATGTCTTTTTCAAGTTGTACTGGATCGACGACAGGATTAGCAAAGTCAAACTCTGGCATCTTTTCGTCTAAGATTGGATTAGGGTGTTTTACAATATTCATAATAATATTTAAGGTAGAATAGAACGGATTGTATTCTTTTGGTATTCTGTTAAGTTGTTAGGCACTTGAACTTTGATTAGTATCATATGATTGCCTCTAACACTTGGATTATTCAAATTTGGCATACCATATCCTTGGATACGCAAGAACGATTCGGGTTGTGTTCCTTCCTTGATTCTTACAGTAACCTTTTCTCCGCTGATGGTCTGCACCTCAACATCTTTGCCTAACAGCGCATCCCAAACTGATATGTTAATCTGCTCAATTAAGTCTGCACCGTTTCTTTGGAATCTAGGATGCTGTAACACCCTAACAGATAACATAGCATCTCCTGCAGGAGCACCTTGGAAGGCATTATCACCTGCACCTGCAATTCTTAGAGTCAAACCGTCATGTGTGCCTGGCGGAATCTTAACTTCAAATGTGCGTTCTTGATTATTTGACAGTCGATAACTGGCAATAATTTCTTTACCTCTGCAGGCTTCTTCTAATGTAATTTCAGTTTCGAGATTTACATTACGATTTCTCGGTCTGCGTTGCCCGAAATGATTACCAAAAATACTGCCGAGGTCTGGACCAAATTGATG
>JACCDO012296537.1_pt1 | contig 11804 bp, 10 predicted proteins | sample 7446101 | NCBI WGS metagenome assembly JACCDO01 (sample SAMN15323440, study PRJNA562643) | freshwater metagenome | isolation source: river surface water | place: USA:Blue River Watershed | collected 2017-08-16 | reverse complement strand
TAAGTGAAACAAATATTGATAAAAAAATAAGTGAAATATTATCAAAACCGGAAGATTTTTACGAATATATTGAGGAATTAGATTTAAATAAAATTAAACCAGTTAAAATTCTTATAGGATTACTTTCTGGTAATAAATCTCACCCTTTTGATAATTTATATTTTTTCGATCATACAGGAAGGTCTTCAGTGTTGTCCAAAGAAAAAATTTCCCATTTGATGTCATCATTTTATCAAGAAGTTATACTTTACATATTGTATATGGAATAATATAGATACATTTTACTTTGTTTTCTCACCCTCCTTAATATTTTTTTTTATTATATACATTATATATAATGAAAACTGAGTTAATTAAACCAGAATCTGTTGAAGAAGCAAGAAAAATACTTGAAACAAATAACCAAAAAAGTGGTGCTCCATTTTCTGCTTTTATAGTTGGAAATGCATTTACAGAAGAAGAAATATTTGTAGGAGTAGGAGAAGGTAAAGCTGGAAAACCAGTTGATAAAGATATGTATTGGAGATGGGCATCTATGACAAAAGTACTTGGAAATATTATTTTATGTACTGCTCTTGAAGATAATATTATAGAATCTTTAGATGACCCTGTATATAAATATATCCCTGAATTTGCTAATATTAATTCATGGATACAAGATGCTGTAAGAGAACCTGGAGTTGATAAATACGGAACACCTAATTACAAAATGGTATTGGGTTTTGAAGAAGGTCTTGGAAAAAAAATTACTGTAAGAAATATTATTAAATCTAATGCTGGTCTTGCTTATTCATTATGGGGAACTGGTGCTAGACGTGCTGTTGTTAATTCTTTTTCTAATGTTCCATCAGATCAAAGATATATTGCATGGTTACAAAATTTAGAGGCACAATATCCAGATGCTCAAGGTTTTACTGATTATGTAACTCCATATTACAATCTTAAACTTGCAAAAAAAACTTATAGCATAACTGATATCATTTTGGAAAGACTTAAATATCCTTTATTATGTTATCCTGGTACTGATTATTATTATGGCATCGATCATGAAATTATTGGTGGAATTATTGGTGGTGGTTTATTACGTAATGGTATTAATAAAACTTCTGCTGAATATTGCAAAGAAAGAATATTTAAACCATTAGATATGAAAAATACTTGGTTAGGTTGTGGTTCACTTAATCCTCCTTCTGATTATTTTGAAAAAGCTACTGATGCATTTTTTGTTAGAGCAAATGATATTGATGGTCAAGCTGGACCTCTTGTTCAATTTAATACTCTTTATAGAGATTCACAATTAGAAGCACAAGGTGATGGATTTGTATTTCTTTCAAGAGACATATTTACAAAAACTCATGAACCTGAAGATATATATGCTGGTGGATATTCAAGTGTAGGAATTGGAACTTTAACTGATTTCTGTAAATTAATGAAATTAATCATTAATAATGGTGTTGTTTATAAAAAGAGTTGTTGTGGAAAAATTACAGAAATTAGAGTATTATCTCCTCAATCTATACAATTTTTATTAAATCCTAAAAATGACAAAGTTTCTGGTATTTGGAATTTAGGTAGAGGAACTCAAAATTTATTAGGACCAAATGAAATATGGATTGGAGGTGGTTCGGTTACAGATAAATATAATGCTCCTGAATTACCTTTTTCTATAGGTGAGGGAACTTTAAGATGGGGTGGATTTTATCAAACAACATATTATTTTGACACTAAAACAGGTTATTATTTAGTGTCTGGAACTCAAGTTCCAGGTGTTTCATGGCAAACTACTTCAGCAACTTCACCATTTCAACCACCAGCTCTTAAATTATGGCAAACATTAACTAATTAAATATTTTTATTTATTTTTAACAATTTAATTTATATATTTGTTGATATTTAAATCATATAATAATTTATAAGATTTATGAATACTTTTAATCAATTAAAAAATAGCGATGTTTCTGAACAAAATAATCTGAATAATTACAATTTATGTATTGATTTTGGTACTTGTAACACAGTTATATCTTATTCTTCACAAGACCAAATTTTACAAATAACTGATGATATTACTGGAGATATACTTATTCCTACCACAATTTATTTTGATAAAGACAAAATTACTTCTACCATTAAATCTGATGATTTAAAATATTTAGAACATTATTGGATTGGTTCTGGTGCTAATGATTTGTTTAATGCAAATAAAGATACATCATTTTATTTTTATCAATTTAAAAGATTTTTAGGGATTACTTCAAGATCTGTTACTTCTTATACAGATTTTTTAGATAGATATAATTTAGAATATACTACTGATGAAGACACAATTTATTTTTATTTAGAATGTATAGATGTTCCTAAAATAAAAATTAAATTATCAGTTGTAGATTTAATTAAATTATTTTTTAAGGCATTATATCAAATTATTAAAGAAAAACTTAGTATTATTGGACAAATTAATTGTGTTATCACTTGTCCTGCTTATTTTCATGATTTACAAAGATCTCAATTGAAAAAAGCTGCAGATGATTCTGGATTTTTTGTTAACAAAATTTATAATGAACCTACTACAGCTGCTATTTATTATATTAACAAATATTTTAATTCAAATACAGTATTGGAACAAAACAAGTTTATAATCTATGATTTAGGAGGAGGAACAATTGATACTACTGTTATTGAATATCATCATGAAAATAAAACATGCGAAGTAATTGATATTGATGGTAATAATAGTTTAGGAGGAATTGATATTGATAATATTATAATCCAAGATATATACTTAAAATATAATATTGATGAAACAAATATTAAATGGAAAAGTAAAATTAAAAAATTTGCAGAAGAAATTAAAATAAAATTATCTTTTAATTTATCACATGATATATATTTAGAAACAGTACCTATTAAAAAATTAAATAGAATTGATATTGTTGATAGTCTTAAAATTAGCTATACAAGACATGGATTAAACTCTATTATTAATAATTTGATTGATCAAATGATTATTCCTATTATTAACATGAATAACAAACATGATACTTCTAATATAATTTTTATCGGTGGACCTACACAAATACCTTTGCTTCAAAATAAAGTTAATTCTTTAATTAATTCTAATACAACTACATCTAGTTCTTTAGATAAATCTAATAATACTCTTTATAAGTCTATTGTTTCTCAAGGTGGATGTATTTTATGTAAATTAATTAATGACAAAAGTAATTTTTATTTATTAGACATTATACCTATGAATATTGGTATATCAGATCAAAATAATAAAATGGTTATAATGATTGATAAAAATTCTAAAATACCTTTGGCTGTTGAAAAAACTTTTAGTACATCCCATGATTGTCAAAGAAGTATCGATATTGAAGTATTTGAAGGAATTAATGATGATTGTCTATCAAATACATTTATTGGATCATATAAAATTATTGGTATACCTCCTCTACCTAAAGGCATGATTTTAATAAAATTACTATTTAAAATTAGTTATAATGGTATTTTAAATATATCAATAAATGGTTTTAAAAATCCATCAGACAATTCTGCAAAATCATTTGATTTTAAAATGTGTGAAAATATTAAGTTAATATCAAACATGATGGCTAAAGATATATTAAAAAAATTACTTCAAAAAAAATCCACTAATTAGATTTATAGTTTTATTATGTTTTTTAAAATAAAATTTTTTTATCCATTAGTAATAATGGGTGAAAAAAATAATTTAGATTTTGTTAGTCCAGAAACTATGGAAGATGTTTCTGAAGATTTATTAAAAATTTTTGGTTCTTGTCCTGAATATTTAACTAAGACTGAATGTAGAAATGTTCTTGGAATAATTTTTGAAGCTTTATTTGATGAAAAACTAAAAACTAAAAACTTTAACTATATTTTCAAATTAATTTCAAAAGATGATGAGAAAAAAATATCTAAAAAAGATTTAGAACCAGTTATTCGTTCTTTTATTGTTTGTTTTGATGTTAATTTTATTACTAATTCTAATTCTTTTAATGATAAAGTTTGTATTAAAATTGGCAAACATTTATTACCAATCACTTATTATATTAAAAAAAATGGTGAATAATTTTTATTCTCTTATACAAAACATTTCTAATATTATTCTACCAATTTCTTTTCCTACATTTAATCCTATCTGATTTGATGATTGATGATGAATACCACCATAAATTCTAGACATTCCTGTACTTAGAGCTAATTCTTCCCAACTTTTAAAAGTTATACTTATTGGTTTTGATGGAACATTTTTTTGAATTTTACTACAATCCATTGGGATTATTATATTAGCTAAATTACAATTTATATCATAGTCTTTAGGAAAAATAGGTGATAACATATTTAATTCTTGTCCTGGCATACTGATATTTAATTCTTGAATATTATTACCAATTAAAACTGATAAAATTGATGCTGCAGTACTTGAAAATGTAGAGTGACCTGATGGACAATCTGGAAAAGGTGGAGTTAATAATCTATTCTCTTGATATGGTAACCACATATTTGTATTTGTTTCTCCAAAATAATATTTTATGTTTTCATCTAAATTTAATCCTCTTATAACTTGAATTGGTCTTGCTTCTAGCATTTTATACTTTGTAGACCATACTATTATTGATGTTTGAAATAAACCTGAATTTAATATATGAAAGAATAATATTTGCTCATGGTAATCTATTTTATTATTTTCACAATAACAAATTAAGAAAAAATTAAAAAAACCTGGGGGTGTAACTGATCCTCCTATCCCTGCCCAAAATTCTGCTTGCATTTTTTGATTATCATTTAAATTTTTACTAAATTCCATTACTTCTAAATATTCTTTTTTAAAATCTATTTTTGAATTTTCATTTATTATATAATTTTCTATTTGTTCATTTATTTTTTTACAAATTAAACCTTTTACATTACCCCATTTTGCTCCTAACATTTTATATCCACTTAGTGGAGACCACTTAGTTATATCTATTTTTGTAAAATCTTGTTCTTCATTTGGTTTTATTTCAAATTTTCCATTTGGTAGTTCAATTTGTTCATTTGATTCTTTCCATCCATCTTGATCTCTTAAGTTATAATACTCGTTTAGTTCATGTTCAATTTGAACTATTTCCTCGTTGTATTTATCCTTAAACTCATTATATTCATCGTCACCTAGTAATATGTTACTTTCTTCTGTTATAAATTCATATAGTACTTTCGAATTAAATGTACTATTTAATAACGATAAACCTAATAAACATATATGTTTTAAATAATAAATTTTTTCTTTGTCATCTAATTCTAAATTTAACATATGTTTAAAATTATCACTACTTTTTATATTTTCTATATATCCATATCCATTATATATTATTGATGAATACATAAATAAGGTTCTTGCTGCAAAGGTAGGACCTAAACCCTTTTCTATTATAAGATTTAGGACTGTTTTGTAATAATCTGTAATCTTCATATCTATATTATATATATTATCAATATTATATTTTTAATTTGGGTGGATTAAAACTACTCTTAAATAAGCTAAAAAATTGATTTTTTAACAGTATAGCCTTAAATTTATATAGAAAATATATATAATATAACTAAAAATGTTCCAAATATTTGTTAATTCAAACAAGATTTCCACTTTCTCTGTATCTTCAAATGATACTGTATTTAGTCTTAAACAACAAATTCAAGATAGTATGGGAGTAAATCCTGACGATTATTATCTTGTCTTCGGAGGTAAAGTACTTGATGAAACATTTACTATGGAAGAATATGGTATTGGACAAGATAATACTGTTAATCTATGTGTACCCCTTCGTGGAGGTGGCTCAGAAGGCACTTCTAAACAAATATTTATTAAAACTCTTCAAGGTAAAACTCTTACTCTAGATGTCTCTGATGCTGATACCATTCAATCTGTTAAAAATAAAATTTTCGAAAAAGAAGGTATTCCTCAAGATCAACAACGTCTCGTATTTAATGGTAAACAACTCGAAGATGATAAAACTATTGCTGATTATAATATCCAAGCAGATAGTAATATCCACCTTGTACTCAGGCTCCGTGGTGGTAAGAGACGTGCTAAAAAGGCTTCAAAGAAGACTTCTAAGAAGAGTTCTAAGAAGACTTCAAAGAAAATGTATTAAAAATTACAAAATAATGTGTAATAATTAATGGTAATTAGAATTAAATAAAATTTGATTTAAAGAATTAATACTTTTTATAATATATACAAAATAATAATTAATTTTTATGGTAAGTATCGACGAAATTATTAACAAAATTACTGATTTTGATAAGGAAATTGTTGAATTAGAAAAGTCTCGTAATAATAATATTAATTTACTTGAAAAACTAATTAATGAACAAAATCAATTTAAGCTTGATGTTTCTTTAAATATAAAAGATGGACTTGTAAATGCTTATAAAGTTAAAAAAATAATAAACAATATGTTAATTAATAGTATACAAATTCAAGATGTAAATGAGCTAATTATAGATTTAAATAAAGACATATATGAACTTGAACAATTTAAAGTAAATAATCATGATTGGAAAGGAGGAAAGTGTTTAGGAGAAGTTATTGATACTCCTGATGGTTGTAGAATTAGATTTGATGAACAATCAAGATCATTCAAGTTTCAAAATTATAAAAAATCAGATACAACAATAGTTTGTGAATCTAAGGAAGAATGTGTCTTAAAGGCTAAAAAATATCTTTATGATTATTATAATAATCTTGGTAAAATATCAAATCAGTATAAATTTATACATCCAAAATATATTCAAGTAAAGTTACCAAATGGACTAACTTTTATAACTAATAGTAAATTTATTGATCTAGTAGAGAAAAATAAAATTAGTGCTAAATATGAAAAAAAATATAATAATAACTATGTGATGTATTTAAGTGGTCCTAAAGAACATAGTTTATTTTATAAATTAATTGGAAATTATTCAAGAGTTAAATACATTAATCAAAATACATTAGATTTACGTATTGAAAATCTTGAAGAAACTGATAATTCGGTACTGGCCAAAATATCTACAAAAGAAATAGAGTTAAATGAGAAGACAAATGAACCTATAAAACCTAAATTAAATAAAGATGGGTATGAATATAATACTTGGATCTTAGGAAAATATTCAGGTACAGTATTTGAAAGAACAGGTAGAAATTGTTGGTGCGTTGTTGTTAAAAAAGAGGATGGTTCTGTTGCAACAAAAACTCTTACATTTAATCAAAACAATAAAGATGAATTATATAATAAAGCAATTCAAATAAGAAATGAATTATCTGATTCATATGAATTAACTAGAAACAAAATTAAAATTATTTCTGATGATATCATTGAAGTTCAATTAACTAAAGATCAAATTATGAGAACAGACTATAAATTTATTGAGTTAATAAAAAAATATAATTTGTATTCAACCAAAAGTTCTGAAAATAATTCTAAATATTATGCAGTAATAGATATAGATGGAAAATTAGAAAAATTTCATAAACATATTACTGGTTTTGATATGGTTGATCATATTGATCGTAATCCACTTAATAACTGTATTATAAATCTTAGAAAAGCTGATCATAAACTTAATAACAACAATAGAAATATTAGTGAAAATTCTAATGCCGAAGTTCTTGGTGTTACTTATTGTCAAAAAGATAATTGTTTTAGAGCAAGAATTAAACAAGATGGTCAAGAATATTCTAAACAATTTAGTGTAAAAAAATATGGATATGATGTTGCTAAACAAATGGCTATTGATGCTAGACACTCTTATAACCTTATATTTAATTGTGCTAATGGTGTTAACAGTGCTTTTGTATAAATAACTTTATTTATTCGTTAATTTATAATTAAGTAAATTATAAATTATAAAAATTAAAAAAGAAAAATTAAATCCTTAAATTTCTCAATTCAAGAATTTAATTAAATTATCTCACATCCACTCTTACATCCACTCTCTTAATCTGACTTTCACCTCCATAACCTTAATAATCATCTTCATCATCATCATAATGAGGTCTCACATCATAACCATTGTCCTCGATGTACTGAGCTCTAGCCTGTCTTCTTGACATGCGAATAGGTCTCTCAAAGTGGGTTCCACTAAGAATTGCAATCTTCTTAAATCCTTTAATCTCCTTACCATTTATGTGAGTAAGAATAATACGTCCAAGATCAATTGAAGCAGTATTCTCAATTACATAACGAAGAGGATTATCATAATCAAATTCCAATTCAACAGTCTCATCTTTCAAAAAAGACTTCTTGCACAACTCTCCAGTAATGGTATCACGTAAAATAACTACCATCTTGGGAGCGTTTTTTGAACCTGGTTTTCTACCACGTCTCTTGACGGTAGCAGCTGGGTTAGCAGCTGGATTAGCAGTAGCAATAGCAGTAGCAGCGCTCATTTTGAATAATACAAGATTAGAAGTCGAAATTATCACTTTAACCTTGTTAATCTTTAAACTTGATAACTGATTTAGACATTTTAAAATTTCAATTTTTTTGCTTATTACTTTGAAATTAATTTAAAGAATAAGTAATATATGTAATTATAACATAAAATGAGCAAAGAACTTATTATTGTGACAGGACTTCCTTATTCTGGAAGAACCACTTGGCTTTCTCAGAAATATTCTGGAGAAGGTACTATCATCATTGATGAAACATCATATGAAAAGATGTTCAAGGATGGTAAATATCAAGAAAGTGAATTTATTCCTTCACTTGATTGGGTAGCATCTCAAGTTAATACCCATATGACTAACTCAGTTCAAAGAATTGTTGTATCATTACTTCAATCAAGACCTGATCATTGGGTAGCTCTTTTAGAACTAGCAAAGACACATGAATACTCCTTTACCCCTGTTAAACCTCATAATGGTTATCTTTATTATTCAACTAATAAATTTGCAAGAAACCAAGATCAAATTGATTGGATCCAAAAATCAACTATGAAAAGATTTACTAAACAAAGCAAAGATAAAAAGAAGAAGACTGAAGATGATGAAGAAAAGGAAAATCCTAATCTTTACCAAAATCTAGTTACTGAATGTCAATCTGCTTATGCTTTCCTTCTTCAAAACAGAGATGTTGGAACTGATGTTAACAAATGGCTTGATATTATTACTAAACAATTTAAACCTGTTATTATTAGAGGACAACAACTTAAGGTAGAACGTGAGAAAAAATTAGCTAAGGAAGCTGAAAAAGTAGCACGTGAAGCTGCTAAACTAGCTGAAAAGGCAGCACGTGAAGCAGCTAAACAGGCTGATAAAGTTCAAACTGAACAATCCGAACAATCCGAACAAACTGAAAAAAAGATTGAAGTTGAACAAGAAGTTATTACTAATCAAGTTGAAGTATCAGCTTAAATTTTTATAACAAAAATTGAATTTTTCTATATATAAGCAATTTATATAATATTATATAAATTATCTATAATAAAATGTATACCAACGGGCATTTAAATACTTATCAAACAAATAGGTGTGTTGCCCCTAGAGCTATATTAACAGATTTAGAAGAAGACTATCGAATAATTAAATCTCCAAAACTTGCAAATTATGGAGTATTAAATCTTAATTATATTAATGTAATAGAACCAACTGTTGAATATTTAGATTGGGCTAACAAATTTGTTCTTTATAATCTTATAAGGAAAAAAGATAGTATTTATAATTTTCAAACAAACAGATTACTTTCTCAATATAATTTTGAAATTATTAAAAATAAAATTGGATTAATTATATGTGATCTTTTTGAACAATCTGATAAAACTATTGAAATGATTGATAATTATGGAATAATTTATTCTAACACTACTAATTTATCAACTGGTAAACATAACTTTGATTGTGATATCATTATAAATATTTGTCTTGAAAATCTTTTACCAATTAATGATGGTATAATGTGTTTTTACTCATCTAAGCCAAGTAAATTTAGTAAAGATAAAAATAATATTAGAATTACTTTTGGAGGAATTGAACAAGGTGATATTTTTATCCATCGAGGATCACATGAAACTCAAGTATTCCCAATTAATTGTACAAATTCTGATCAGTACAGAACTCATCTTATTATCAAATGTAATTTTGTATAAGATAATTACATTTTTAATTTAAAAAAAATAGTTAATTAAAGTTTATTTGTTTAATAATCACATTCTTGATATGAAACTGGGAAAGGAACAACATCCCTGATGTTTCCATCCATAAGCGAACAGAAATTAACAAGACGGTCAAAGCCTAAACCAGCACCCCCCGAAAAGGCACATCCCAAACGTCTTAGCTCGACATACCATTCCAGCAAAGATTTATCCATTTTTCTTTCATCCATAATATTTACTAGTTTTTCATAAGAATCTTCTCTGATAGATGAACCAATCAGTTCACCTAATTGAGGACATAAAAGATCACAACTTTGACATGTTTTTCCATCATCATTTTGTTTCATATAAAATGATTTTAGACTTGAAGGATAATTATAAACTAGAACGGGTTTTTTATAAATTTCTTCAGCAATATATCTTTCACAATAAGATCCCACATCATCACCCCATTTAGGAATATCTTTAATAGTAATTTCTTTTGAGAATTTTTTAAGAATAGCTTTTTTATTTTCTTCAACCAGCTCAATAGCTTTATCATAAGTTATACGTTCAAAAGGATTGGTTACAACATTAGTTAATTTATCAATAATACCTTTTGAAACAAATTTATTTAATTCCGAATATTCATATTCACATGATTTAAGTGTATTACCAATAACATGTTTAACAAGTGCTTCAGAAAAATCCATTAGTTGGTTTATGTCTATAAATGCAATTTCCCATTCTAAATGAGTAAAACATGCTAAATGTCTTTTTGTTTTTGATTTTTCAGCTCTAAAAGAAGGATTTAGTGTATAAACTCTTGACAATCCTGCACACAGTGCTTCTAATTGTAATTGAGAACTTACTGTAAGAAATGCTTGTTTTTGAAAAAAATCTTCCTTGTATAAATCAGAATTGGTTAACGAACCTATGGACATACTTGCTTCGTCCTTTTCTACAAAACGATCATGACAATTTGTTTCGACTAGTTCAGCAATTTCATTTACATTATGAGTAGTAATAGTAAATACTTCACCAGCACCTTCACAATCTGAAGTAGTAATAATATTAGGATCTAAATTATAAAATCCTTGGGCATGGAAAAATTCATGAATATGTTTAAGTAATTCAGATCTTATTTTATAAATATATCCAAAAGTTCTAAAGCGTGATCTTAAATGTTGATGATTTCTAAGAGTTTCTAATTGAACATTTTTTGCTAAAATAATTGAGTTTTTATCATGAACAATACCAATAGGTTCAATCGATTGACAAACCATTTCTATTTCTTGTCCTTTTGCTGGGGATTTTTTAACTAGACCTTTAACTCTTACTGTTGCTCCTCTTAAATTATCAAGTGTTTCAAAATTAGGTATAGTCGATTTTTCACAAAATACTTGAAGAATTTGAGACGTTGAACCATCTGTTATACTTATAAATGCATGTTCGCTTTGTGATCTGAAATCCCTAACCCAAGCACAAATTTCCCATACCCTTTCATATTTTTCAGACTCGGCTTGACAACTATTCCAATTTCTATAATCATTAAAAATATCTGATATTTGGATTGGTAATATATTAGTTGATATTACAGATTTAAATTCGCTCATTGTATAGTATTTTATATATTTTTAATATCGTATGTTATATTTAAATCAAATTTTTATATAAAAATATGG